>SESF01029872.1_pt1 | contig 10064 bp, 21 predicted proteins | sample 3171521 | NCBI WGS metagenome assembly SESF01 (sample SAMN10866945, study PRJNA518727) | freshwater metagenome | biome: subpolar coniferous forest; feature: holomictic lake; material: water; isolation source: holomictic Lake 227, 6 m and 8 m depth | place: Canada: near Kenora, Ontario | collected...
GAAATCATACATAGTGAACCCGACCGTACTCAGGTTGATTACGGCCATGGACACTTTCCCAAAAGAAGACGTGAAAGAGATTCAGTGCGCAGACCAGGACGGCGCAAAGAGTCTGTACCATCGGATACTCGGGTACATCAAGACACACAAAGCGCTGCTGGGCGTGAGTAAGTCAGATAAGACCGTGTTTCTCTATCACGAGGAGGCGTAATGTTAAAACCTTTTACGCTGAACCGCGTGCAGAAACTTATCGCAGCGCATATCAAGGCGGAACAGAAAGCGCGCTGTCTGTATAAGCAGTCGGTGTTGTTCGTGCAGGGTACGGAGTGGTACGAGGCGGAGAACTCGTACAAAGCGGAGTCACTTAAGCGCACAGAAAAACTTGTCGAGAAAATACTGTTCACTATCCGGGAGGTTAAATGAACCTAGAACGCGCAGTTGAGTTCTTCAAAGGTGGAGAACGTGGGATGGCCGAATTTATGGGAATCAACCGTGTTTCCCTGAATCAGGTCAGAAACAAAAAGAAGAAAGCCGGGCCGCTCCTCAGGATTATCCTGAGGCATTACGGAATCGAGGTAAAGAAATGAGTAAATCTGCTATAGAACTTATGGTTGAATTCTGCGAGAAATACCCTACGCTAACCGGGGTGTCCTATCTCAATATGGCGAGGGCGTTACGCGAAGAGGAGAAAAAAGAAAAATCTAACTGTGCATTATGTGACGCAAAAATCGGCTGCACATTTCCTAATATAGGTGCACACAAATGATAAACCCTAAAACGTGGGTAATCACACTGCCGGGAACTATGGAGCCGGAGACCTTCAGTAATCTATCAGTGCACGACCGCAAGGTGCTGGCGCTGGGGTACAGGCACGCGCGCGAGGTGGTTGAAATAGGTAAAGAGCGTGATGGCCTTACATTCGGAACGAACGAGCATTTATATAAAGTGGTGGGGGTGAGAAAATGAAAATACTGCTGGCAATATTATGCGCCGGGACACTGGCGGGGTGCGCTCCGCGACGCTGCGTAACCAACAAAATGGCGTATCAGCGAGTTACTGACCTGGAGATAGAAAACCTGGCATTAAGAACAGCCAATAACTATCTGATAGAGGCGGTGCAAGAAAAGCAGGACGCCGTGTTCCCGGACGCGTTCGATTACCCGGGCAATACGGCGGAATTCACGGAGGCGGAAATGCAGGGAGTAGACTGCAGAAACGAGCAAGGAGCAACGCAATGAAACTCAAAATACTAATAGACCCCAGTAACCAGACGAATAGCGAAGTAAAGGTGGGCACAGAACACGACTGCATAAAATGTATGGGTGGTTCTATGTACATCTGCGATTCCAGTGGTACTATGTGGACGCTGTTTCCGAATTCCTTCGAGATAGTGGCAGAGACACAAAAGAAAGACCTAAACTTCAAGGCAAAAACGCTGGTAGATTTTATAGGTGGCGCGCCCAAAAGAATCACCGTGGATTTCTTTGAAAAGCCGATGGAAGGCGGGGTTTGATAGAAACCTACGCCCCATATGGGCAAAATGTAGCCTAGGAGGTCCTAGCATGGGTGGATTCAGAGATAATAAGGCATTAAAGGGAGCAAAAAATGAAAGTAATCTGTTCAGACGCGAAAAAGTGCGGAAACAAGAAGTGCCCGGGGTCGAAACCTCACGGAGAATCTTTTGACTGGGACGCGGGCGTAACCTGCAAGGATATAATGAAGCGGTGCTCTTTCGCACCGGACACTTTCGTGACGTGCGTGCCGTATAAACCTGTGAAGCGGAAAAAATAGTTATGGCGATTATCCGCGGAGTGCTGGGAAAGATGGGCGAGGGTCTCTACGTCTGCATGACGGAGGGAAGAACCTTCCAGTACAAAGAAGAACTCAAGGCGCTGGGGTTTACCTGGGACGCGGAAGGCGAGGTCTGGATACGCGGTTGCATAAGCGAGGCAGAGAAAACAAAACTGGAGGTGCTGAAGAAAGAAAGATGGTTCGGACTGTTTCTAAAATTTGAACGAGAGTCGTGGAGACCAAAATGATAAAGCGCTGGTTCGATATGTCGTGCACGGAGGACGAGTGCCCTCCAAATATGGAGAAAGAGGTAATGCCGAACGCGGAAGGCACAGGAGGGACTTGCTTTGCCCCGTGGGATTGCCTTACCTGCATAAAGACCTGGAACGATAAACCCTGGTGGCGTAAACTCCCACCGGCGATAGTCTACGTGACGCGGAGAACCTGGAGGAAAATATGGCAAAGAAAGAAGCAGTAAATAACCCGCAGCACTACGGCGGCGCGAACAATCCGTACGAGGTCATCAAGGTGATAGACGCTTGGGCGCTGGGATTCTGCCTCGGGAATGCTATCAAATACATAGCGCGGGCGAGCAAGAAGCACGCCTCTCCTGTAGAGGACCTGCAGAAAGCGAAGTGGTACATCGAGCACGAGTTAGAAATACTCGGGAGGAAAAAATGAAACTGATACCCCAGCGGATAGAGATAATGTCCGAGATACCTAAAGACCTGAACCAGAGGATAGAGCGCATAGGCCGGGTGTGCTATAAATCCGAAGACCGGATAACTCCCGACACGGCAGATAAGTTCGTCGCGGGGTTGGTGAAGATGGGCCACCACTCGGTGCTGGAGCATTTCTCGGTTACGGTACGTTTCATCACGGACCGCGGAATCTCGCACGAGATAGTAAGGCATAGGCTGGCGTCTTACAGCCAGGAGAGCACGCGTTACTGCAACTATCAGAATAAAGACATGGAGTTCATCGACAACGGGGCGATTGGTTCTGCCGTGTACGAAGAGGTCGAGCGTGTGTACAAGGTGCTGGTTAAAAATGGTTACACTCCGCAGATTGCCCGTGCCGTTCTTCCCAACGCGCTCAAGACGGAAATAATAATGACGGCGAACCTTCGCGAGTGGAGACTATTTTTCTCCCTCCGGTGTTCTCCGAAAGCGCACCCGCAGATGCGTGAGTTGGCCTGCTCATTACAACGGTACATGCAGGCGAAAGCGCCACAGGTATTCAACGGCCTTCTCGACTTCGATTCCGTACCGATGGTAGAGATAACACAGAAGTATTAAGTATAATAAAAAGATAGACAAGGAGATTCGCAAATGGCTAAAAAAGTTAAGGCGTTGAAGATAGCAGATATAGGTGACGAATACAATACCTATCTGCGTGATGTAGACATACCCCGGGTGATGAAGGTGCTGTTCAGGTTGGATAAGCACCACCTGTTCACTCCGTTCAAGATGGGTTACTACTGCGCGGTGATTCTCGGGAGGGAAAAGAAATGAAAATAATACTTAAGGCGAGAGGCGCCGGGAAAACTCACGCCGCCGCAGAGGAGTGTATAAAGACAGGGACTATCTTATTGACCTGCACTCGCATGCGTGCGGCAGAACTCGAGCGGTCGTACCCGGGTTTACGCGCGATGAGTTGGAAAGAGTACCAGCAGAGGTACAGCCGCGGACGCTACCCCGCGATGATGGATGACGCTGACCAGTTCCTTCAGCACGAGTTCAATGGGAACTTAAACGGAATCACAGTGACGGACGAATCGACGCGCCCGGTGGATTTCCTGGGACTGAACGATGTGCACGGCTTCTTCGATGGTGCGATGGAGCCGATAAAAACAAAGAGAGGAAAAAAGAATGGCAAAAAATAAGCCGATGACGTTCTCGTACTCGAAGCTGTCGACCTACAAAGAGTGCCCGCGCCGGTACAAGTTCAAATACATAGAGAAGATTCCCGGCACAGCGCGGCATTACTTCGCATTCGGCAACGCTGTGCACTCCGCGTTAGAATATATGCACAGTCAGAAGTCAATGCCTACCGCGACCGAAGTGATGGCCGCGTTCACGGTTCCCTGGGACGCTAAAGACTGGCGAGACGCAGGGTACCCATATAAAGAGGCCTACGCGAGAGCGCGTATGGACGGCGCGATGATGTTGAAAGAATATCACGCCAAACATAAAGACGCCGAGACGTTCGCTACGGAATATAGAACAGACGTACTGGTCGATGGTTTGCTGGTACGAATCATAGCGGACCGCATTCAGCACCTAGGCGCCGGGACGCTGAGGATTCTGGATTACAAGACGGGTAAGAACGTAACCAGAACGCCAGAGCAGCTGCAGATGTACCAGAAAATAGTCGAGTGCGACCCGAAGCTGCTGGCTATGGTGAAAAGTGTGGATAAGAAGATAAAGAAAGTCAAGGTGCACGAGACAGTGTTTATTCACGTGCCCACGCTGCAGGAATACCCGTTCCCCAGGTATAAACCTACCGAGATAAAAACGTTCTGGGCGGACGTTCTGAAAGTGGCGAAGAATATCAAGGGCGAGAAGTTCGACCCGACGCCGTGTGACCGAGCCTGCAAATGGTGTGACTACAAGACGCGGTGTCCTGCGCACCTGCAGACTGGACCTGACCTGTGAAGAGAAAAAGAGAATCCACTTCGCGCAAGGGCACGACCCCGTGGCGCTGGAACGCGGTGCGGTAAAAATAATAAGGAGCCGTAAACTATGATAGAGAAAAGAAAACAAGGCAGACCCCGGACCGGCAGCAGTCCTATCTTACCCCGCGCGTATTCTATCGAGACCCACGTCGCGGACCGTATAGTAGAACTCGCGAAAGAACTTAAAATGAAAACGAGCACGCTGGTGAACCAGATACTCACTAAGTATATCGACTGTGAGGGCCAGAGATGAAATGCAAAGACTGTGCCCTGTGCAACGATTGCAGGCGGGTGGCCTATCTTAACGAAGTTCCGTTCGATGTAGAGCATTCGTGCTGCCGACATTTCGCAGCTATCGTGCCCAAGTGTGAATACGCCTGCGACAGGAACCTACAGGTGGTGGAGACGATGCTCGCAGACACGCGGAATAATATTCTGGAGGTGTTCCGATGAAAGATAAGAAGGCCTGCTGCAACCCTAATTGCAACTACTCGAAGCCGGGTGAGCTGCTAGATATTAAATCGTTCTTCAAAGCGTCCCGGCGCTCCGACGGCCTGGATAACTACTGCAAGGGTTGCCGGATAGATAAGAACCGGGAATCCTTTTTGAGGGACCCGGAGAGGGTAAGCCGCTGGCACTTTGGGACGCGGGGACACAGGCCGGAGACTATCGAGAAACAACACGGAAAGAAGTACGCCTGGCAGAAGGCGGATAATGCGGCTATGCGAACCCGCAAGGTAGATAGGCGGCGCAGGTTGAGAACGGAAGAGGAAAGAAAGAAGTTATCCAAGGCGCTGAAAGGCAACGCGAATGCGGCTGGCGCTCACCACCCTACACGGGAACAATCGCCTGAAGAAAAGTATAAACGGAAGTTGGCGATGCTCTCTTATCATAGTAAGAAGAGGAGACGAGAAGGCAAGGTTACGCGAGCTGTAAAGGGCATTGGGCCACGCCAGAAAGCGGTGCCTAGGGTGTTTGATTACAAGACTGGCAAGTGGCGAAAAGACCCTGGGACGCGGAGAGTAAACGGAGAGTAAACGGAGAGAGGTTGGAGCGATAGTTAGGCGATGGGACGCATGGAGCCGCACGAAAACGAGGCGCAAATAACGTATATGGCGTATAGACAAAAAGCAGATTGGAGTGAAAACCGGGGTAGTGATTCAACCATTCCGGAGACGATTCGTCTATGAGAATCGCTGTTTCAGCAAAAAATATTAACTGGACACCGCTTAGAGCCATCGTTGAAATGTCCGAGTCAAAAGTAAAGTCTATCAGAAGTGAGCGATGGTTAATATATTTCAGGTGGATGCAAATAAAGTTAAGGATTTTTTTAGTTTTTTGTATATGATAGATACCCTCTATAGGGTGTTTTTAGAGGCGACGCGATGGTTGAATGACCACCCCCGGTTGAGCCGTTCGTCTTATAGTTATCTATATTATAAGGAGGGGTAGCGGGCAGTCGGAGGGCAGTCGGAGAAAGACGTGCGGCTCGACAAAAGATAGTGAACCAGCAAAGGAGAATATTATGCGTACAATCATAGCAGGTAGCAGGACAATACGGGACGGAGCGTTGGTAGACAAAGGAGTGAAGGAATGCGGTTGGCAGATAACACAGGTAGTGTGCGGTAAGGCACACGGCGTTGATACGCTCGGAGAGACGTGGGCAACGACACATAACATACCGGTCGCACCTTACCCCGCACAGTGGTCAGTGTATGGTAGGCGGGCAGGGTACGTACGCAACGCAGAGATGGCAGAGAACGCCGACGCGTTGATACTCGTATGGGACGGGGAGAGTAAGGGGTCTGCGATGATGCTGGCGCTCGCCCGTAAGAAAGGTCTGCGTATACACATAGTCGTAGCGCCTATCGTTCCGTAGGGTTGACTGTCGCACGTTCATCATATATAATTATTAGACATGATACACGAATGTAACATCGCCTCCCCTCACCAAGCGTCCCCGCGCAGCGCACGACCCTGCACACACGACTCTCCCTCGAGAAAGGACACCCGTTTCTTGCATGTTATCATAATGATGATTATCGTAACCAGCAAACAGGTGTTACGCAGGGTCGCTGGCTCATTGGGACGCGGTAGGAAATTAGGAAAACTTTTTTCGCCCAAGGTATGTTGCTCACTTAAAACCAAAAGTTTCATTTACGGCGTACTCGGTCTGCCTCAAAGTAGTGTTCAAATATATTACTCAACTATATAAATACGTATGGGACACGAAACCAAAAAAGAATTACACAGGGAAGCGAAGGCTTTCCGCAATTCTTTTTACTTTAAAAAGTGGCACCGGACGTACCTGATTCAGAAAGACCGCCGCAATAAAATATCTTGGAACGATATTATGTTGAACCGGGATATTTCTAAGTCCACGCTTGCCCGCGCAATGGCGGACACGGTTCCGGAAGACGTTCTGCAGGAGATAGAGAATCCAGGGCATAGAATAAAAGCGCTACCTTCTCCGAAACCGAAGGCCAAAATAGAACCCAAATGTGAACCAGAATCCGAGGAACCTATCGGCCCCGAACCGGTAGTTGACCCAGCCCCCTTGGAAGGTCCGGCGCAACGCTCCCTAAGTGCGAAGAACAAATTGAATAGAGACATGAACCCTTTGGAGTTCGCGGAACACCCGACGGACGGTCTGAACTTTTCCCTGTTCCCAATGCAGCGCCTTATATTAAAAGCATATTACGGAATACCTTTAGACGCAGTTAAAGAAATTGTAGCGTTTAAGGGACTCACCGAAGCCGGCATGATGGACTCGCTTGTTAAGGCAGGTAAGTGTACCTGGAAAGGGGAAAAGAATTATCGTGAACTTGTACTTGTCGTCGGAATGAAAGGAGGCAAGACCGCACTGGCCGGAGTCCTCGCCTGCATCGAGGAATACTCACTTTACAAACTCGAAGATTTCCGGGAACACTACGGTCTGCCTAAAGGCAAGCAGGTTTTTATTTTGAATGTCGCTGCGAACGAAGTGCAGGCGAAGAAAACCATCTTCGCAGAAATTGATTCCATCATCCAGCATGCGCCCTACTATCAAAGCCGTCCGGCGCCTCAAGCGAACCAGACGACCTTCGACTTCGTGGAGGAGCGGGTCGTGATTCAGTCTGGCCACTCAAATAGTAACGCGCTGGTCGGTCCGCTTTGCAAAGCCGTACTGATGGATGAGCTCGACCGGTTCGCCGCAAAAGAGGAGGGGAAGAGTTCGGCGAATAAGATGTACAACTCTATCTCCCGCAACGTGACTCCGTTCAAGCAGGACGGAAAAATTATTTCTATTTCCTCACCGATGCATGTGAACGGACCCATCATAAAATTGTTCAACCAGACGAAGGCCGAACCTTCGATGCTGGGTTTCTGGCTCGCCACCTGGGAGTTGAATCCGAACCTGCCGCTGGAGTGCGAGACGCTGCAGATTGAACTTCGTAAATCTCCCGAAGATTTTTGGCGCGACTATGGCGCCCAGCCTGCGCACTCACTCGAAAAATATTATAGGGACCGCGCGAAGATAGACGAAATATTTGTGCGGGGTGAGGCGCTCGGGTGCAAGAATCCCATCAAGTCCGACGGCACATTCGAGGACTGGTTCAAAGGTAACCCGGAATATAACTATCACCTGCATATGGACCCCTCGGTGAAGAACGACACGTTCGGCATCGCAATGTCGCACCGCGAAGGAGCCTACGTGAAAGTGGACATGGCACACTTTTTCCACCCGGGAGAGGGAGAAATAGACTATGCAATGGTCCAGGAATTTCTCGACAACCTGGTCGCTCGGTTTCCTACTCTGCAGACCGCTACCTATGACGTATACCTGGCCGTCAATTTATACCAGGCACTCCAGAACAAAGGTGTCACTACCAGTTTTCTTCGGATAGATAAGGCAGAACACGACCTGTTGAAAATAGAAACGGTGTACACTGGGCGACTCGCCTGCTATCCATCGAATCAGTTCCGGCGCGAACTGCGGGACCTGAATCTGGTAACGGGAAAGAAGGTAGACCACCCTACCGAGAACGAAGAGGGCGGTCGCGGCGCGAAAGACTTGGCCGATTCTGTCGCTGGTTCAGTAGTTGCATGCCTCGCCGAAGGTGAGTTCACAGAAGTTGCCGACTGTTCTTCTGTAGCGTTCGAGGAGAAGTGGACAAATATGGAGCGCTCGGAAAATAATCGTCGCTCTGAAAGTTCTGCAGGGAGTTCTTCGATAGTATTCGGAAACGGCCGAACGGGCGGAGGGTCACTTATATGGTAGAGGAATGGGATATATACCTGGGAAAATTTACCGAAGGTGGGTCAGGGTCGGGCAATTTCGGCCACTCTGGTAGACCCGGCGAGAGGGGTGGCAGTGGCGACGGGGGCGAAGTGGAAGGTGACTCTCCCGCGGTGCAGGCGGCGAGCGTGGCTGCCATTATGGCAGACCCGTCCATTTCATACGACGCCCACGAAATTTTTACTCCCTTGTCCGACGGCGAGACGTCCGACCCGCTGCATCTTAATGTAAAAGCTTTCGCGGACAAGTACAAGGACGCCCGACTGGAGCGGGGAATGTCGATAGACGAAGACGGATTCATAACGGTAGACAAACAGGGTAACGAGAACTCTGTGAAGTACACGGCTGCCGAAGGCAACCTTATGCGGGACAACGCGCTCAATATGCATAACCACCCTGAATGCGACCGCCCGTTTTCTACGCAGGACCTTAAGCATTATGTGTGGGCGAATCCGGACCGGGGCGTAGTGGTAAGTAAAAATTACGTTTTCACGATGCACAAACCTGAAGGCGGCTGGCCCAAAAAAATGTTGCGGGACGGTCCCAAGCAGATGGAATTCAAACCATCAGGCAGAGAGGCCTGGGCCGTATGGAATAAATTTGCTGGCGCATATAGAAATGCGGCTACCAGCGAAGAGAAGTCGAAAGTGTGGGACAAAGCGCGGCGCGTAAATATGGTAAGGGTGTGCAAATATTTCGGGATAAAGTACACCCAGGAGAAAATATGAGCGAGAAAATAGTACTTATCGACGACTCGGAATTCGATGAGGAAAAGAAGTTCCTGGACAGCCTGGGTGGAACTGTCGCAGATTTTACCTTCTGGGACGAGGCGCTCCAGAAATACACGCTCCCGCCCCAAAAGTTCGACCCGGCCAAGGGTGTTTTCGTGCCTACAGAAAAATGATATAATGCACATAAGGTAAAACTATGATAAAGAAAAATTCCATATCCGCAAAGAACATCAAGGCCGTGCGCGCCGAGGTTCGCGACTATCTCAAAGCGACCACGCGCCCCAGAAAAATTAAGGAGGCATACGGGTCCACCTCCTCGAACGAAGACGCCGGATTCCGTCCAGTCACCGGCAACACCGTCGACCGCGACCTGAGTCCGGTTACTCAGGATAAAATGCAGAACATCGCGGCGTGGCTGTACGATTCGGACCCCATTGCGAAACGAATCATAGACCTTAAGCGTGATTTCCTGGTAGGTGAACCTGTAATCGTCAAAGCGGTAGACGAAGATGTGGATAAAGTGGTCCAGGAATTCTGGAAGGACCCCATAAATAACATGGACCTCTTCGTTCCCGACATCGCCCGG
>SESF01028240.1_pt1 | contig 10062 bp, 7 predicted proteins | sample 3171521 | NCBI WGS metagenome assembly SESF01 (sample SAMN10866945, study PRJNA518727) | freshwater metagenome | biome: subpolar coniferous forest; feature: holomictic lake; material: water; isolation source: holomictic Lake 227, 6 m and 8 m depth | place: Canada: near Kenora, Ontario | collected...
AGCTGGTAGTGGTTTAGTTCGCCCTGGATCACCCGCACCGCGCCGTCGAAGCGGGTCTGACCGCGGAGGTGGTCGTCATTGATCCGGCCCTGCCAGGCCGCCAGCGTCACCAGCGCCCCGGCCGCAAACACCAGCAGCGGCAACACCGGGCGGCGCTGCGGACTCAACAGTCCAAGGAGGACGCTTTTGCTGTCGTACCCGGTCATCACCCGCTTTTCCCAGCCCCGCCTTCGGCGGCCGTTCCGGTATCAGTGCAGGTTTTGGCGGCGCCGATGTCAAATGGAAAAGGCGGTGGCGGGCTGACAAACAAACCCCCCGCCGGTCGCCCGGCGGGGGGTGGTCGCAAAACCGGGACCGGACCGGCCGATCAGACCGAGTAGTACATCTTGTACTCGATCGGGTGCGGCGAGGTCTCGAAGGCGAGCAGCTCTTCCATCTTCAGCTCGATATAGGACTCGATGAAGTCCTTGCTGAAGACGTCGCCCTTCTGGAGGTAGGCGTTGTCGGCACGCAGGCTGTTGAGGGCCTCGCGCAACGAGCCGCAAACGGTCGGAACCTGAGCCAGTTCGTCGGGCGGCAGGTCATAGAGGTTCTTGTCCATGGCTTCGCCGGGATGGATCTTGTTCTGGATGCCATCGAGGCCGGCCATCAGCATCGCCGCGAAGGCGAGGTAGGGGTTCGCGCCCGGATCGGGGAAACGAACCTCGACCCGCTTGCCCTTCGGGTTCGCGGTGTAGGGGATGCGGCAGGAGGCCGAGCGGTTGCGGGCCGAATAGGCCAGCAGCACCGGCGCTTCATAGCCCGGGACCAGCCGCTTGTAGCTGTTGGTCAGCGGGTTGGTGAAGGCGTTCAGCGACTTGGCGTGCTTGATGATGCCGCCGATGTAGTAAAGCGCGGTGTCGGAGAGGTCGGCATAGCCCGAACCCGCGAACACCGGCTTGCCGTCCTTCCAGATCGACTGATGGACGTGCATGCCCGAGCCGTTGTCGCCGAACACCGGTTTCGGCATGAAGGTCGCGGTCTTGCCATAGGCATGGGCGACGTTGTGCACGACGTACTTGTAGATCTGGATGTTGTCGGCCGCCTTCACCAGGGTCGAGAACTTGATGCCCAATTCGTGCTGGGACGCCGCGACCTCGTGATGATGCTTTTCGACTTCGACGCCCATCTCGGCCATCACGCTGACCATCTCGGCGCGCAGGTCCTGGGCGCTGTCAACCGGCGGCACCGGGAAATAGCCGCCCTTGACCGCCGGGCGGTGGCCGAGGTTGCCGTCGTCGAAGGCGCGGGCGCTGTTGTAGGGGCCTTCCTCGCTGTCGATTTCGTACGAACACTTGTTCATTTCCACCTGGAAACGGACGTCGTCGAAGACGAAGAACTCGGCCTCGGGGCCGAAATAGGCGGTGTCGCCGATACCGGCCGACGCCATGTACTTCTCGGCGTTCTTGGCGATCGAGCGCGGATCGCGGGCATAGGGCTGTCCGGTCGAGGGCTCAAGAATGTCGCAGAAAATGGTCAGCAGGGGCTGGGCGGCGAAGGGGTCCATGACCGCGGTCGACGCGTCCGGCATCAGGATCATGTCCGACTCATTGATCGCCTTCCAGCCGGCGATGCTTGAGCCGTCGAACATGATGCCGTCGGTGAACACCTCCTCTTCGATGGTGCTCACATGCTGGGCAGTGTGTTGCAACTTTCCGCGCGGATCGGTGAAACGCAAATCGACGTACTTGACGTCGTTTTCTTTGATCAGGTCGAAAACCTTGCTGACATCGGACATATGACGAATCCCACGAAACTAGGGTTGATTGGCCGCGCCGGTATGCGCCAGCGGCTGACCCGGAAGCGGAGGTGACTGGCCGCAGCTTATCTCACGCCTCGATCACGAAAGACAACGGACAAGCTGGGAGCCCGCAGCCGACGTCTGGCCGCGAGCTCCCACGATGGGGCCGGATCACGAAGCCTCTCCCGGCAGTTAGGACGAGACGGCACGAGGGGTAGACAGGGTCAGATGGCGTCGTTTCCGCGTTCACCGGTGCGGATGCGCACAACCTCTTCGACCGGACTGATGAAGATTTTACCGTCGCCGATTCGACCGGTCTGGGCCGCGTGCTGGATGGCTTCGATCGCCCGTTCGACCAGACCGTCTTCCATCACCACTTCGACTTTGACCTTGGGCAAAAAGTCGACGACATATTCGGCGCCGCGGTAAAGTTCGGTGTGGCCTTTCTGCCGGCCAAAACCTTTTGCCTCGGTGACCGTGATGCCCTTGATCCCGACCTCGTGGAGGGCTTCCTTCACTTCGTCGAGCTTGAACGGTTTAATGATCGCTTCAACCTTTTTCATCGGCTCACCCAAATGACTAAGTTCAACCAAGAGGCGTTTGCCGCCGGCTACCAGTTTGCATGCACGGCGCGTGCCAACGGTGTTGCACGGCCCGTGCCATTACTGGCCATACCCGATATCGTGTTCACATTGCCACCTTCGCCCGACCGGTGCCATTGCTTTTTGCAGGCAATGGCCCGTCATTTAAGCGACATGATTAAATAGTGAGCATATCTGCCGACCCAACCGCCATCGCGGCCGGAGGGTGGTGCGGATGTTCGCCAATTCTCCAACGACTCCGCTTGACGGGCCGCGTTGGTTAGGGCATATGACGCCATCCCTGAGGCGGTGGTAGCTCAGTTGGTAGAGCTCTCGGTTGTGGTCCGAGTGGTCGTGGGTTCGAGTCCCATCCATCGCCCCATCATTCCCGTGCCGGAATGATCATCAGCGCCAGGGACCTGCCCGCCGAATACGGCTGCCCCGGGGATGTCACCGCCAGAACCGAGAGGGCGAACGCTTCAAGTTCTACCCTTTGTCTTAGAGCTTTCAATTTTACGAAAATTTAGATATATAGAGTCCTCAGAACCGCAAGCGGATATCCGTCGGGTTGGGAGGGGCTGATGATCACGGTGTTGTCGCGACTGACGATTCGGACCAGGGTGCTCCTGGCCGCACTGTTGCCGGTGCTGGGACTGCTTTGGTTCGCCGGCGATGTCGTGGTCGAGAAGCAGCGGACGGTCAGTGCACTGGCCGCGGTCGACACCCTGGCCACCGTGGTCAACGACATCAGCGCCCTGGTCCACGAACTGCAAAAAGAGCGGGGCATGTCGGGGGTGTTCGTCGCCTCCAGGGGCCAGAAGTTCGCCTCGGAACTGGCCGGCCAGCGTCAGTCCACCGAACCGGCCTTGCGTGCCCTCGCCACCGCGCTGGCCGGATTCGAGGCCAGGAGTTATGGCGCGGTCCTCACTGGCAAGATTACCGCGGCCGGGGCGGCGACCGCCCGGCTTGCCGCTCACCGCAGCGCGGTCGACGGTCTGACGCTGAACGCCAACGCCGCCACCGGCTATTATACCGAGACCATCGCCCGGCTGCTGGACATCGTGCCGGTGATGGCGGACCTGAGCACCGACGTCCGCATCACCGAGGCGATCTTCGCCTACGACACCTATATGCAGGCCAAGGAGCGGGCCGGCCAGGAGCGCGCCGCCGGCGCCGCCGGCTTTGCCGCCGGCAAGCTGGATCTGCTTCAGCTGCAGCGCTTCCAGGCCGTGCGCGCCGAACAGGAGACCTATCTGCGGGTCTTCGCCGGCCTTGCCACCCCCGGGCAGCTGGCGCTGCACCAAAAGACCGTCGACGGCCCGATCAACGACGAGGTCAACCGCCTGCGTGCCATCGCCATCGAGAGCTACACCAGCGGTTCGACCGGCGGTGTCGAGCCCGGGGTCTGGTTTGCCCGCACCACCGAGCGGATCAACCTCTTCCATACCGTCGAAATCAAGCTGGGAGAGCAGGTCCGGTCGCTGGTGGCCGGCTTGCGCGAAGGCGCCCGCTCGGACTTCATCTATTCGCTGCTGTTCGTGGCCGCGGTGCTGGCGGTGACCGGCCTCGTGGTCGTGCTGGCGGTGTTCAGCGTCGGCCGCTCGCTGTCGGGGCTGACCGGGGTCATGACCGTGCTGGCCGCCGGCGACACCACGATCGGAATTCCCGACACCGGCCTTGAGACCGAGATCGGCCAGATGGCGCGGGCGGTCCAGATCTTCAAGGACAATTCCCTCGAGATGGAGCGCCTGCGCCGGGAGCAGGAGGACGCCAAGCGCCGGGCCTCCGAGGAGCGCCGGCAGGCGATGGCCGAAATGGCCGATGCCTTTGAGGTCAGCGTGATGGGTGTGGTCAATCAGGTCGCCTCGGCCGCCGACCAGATGCGCACCACCGCCGGCGCGATGTCCTCGGTTGCCGGGCAGGCCAGCCATCAGGCCGCGACGATGGCGGCGGCGGTGGAGGAAACCTCGTCCAACATCCAGACCGTGGCCTCGGCGGCCGATCAGCTCAGCGCCTCGATTTCCGAGATCAGCCAGCGGGTCAGCGAATCCTCGCGCATGTCGCAGCATGCCGTTGAAGAGGCCAACCAGGCCGATCAGAGGGTTCGCGGTCTGGCCGAATCCTCGCGCAAGATCGGCGAGGTGGTGCAGTTGATCAACGATATCGCCGCCCAGACCAACCTGCTGGCGCTCAACGCCACCATCGAGGCGGCACGGGCGGGCGAGGCGGGCAAGGGCTTCGCCGTGGTTGCCTCCGAGGTCAAGAATCTGGCCAGCCAGAGCGCCAAGGCGACCGAGGATATCGCGGCCCAGATCGGCGACGTCCAGGCTGCCACCGGCGAGGCGGTCGAGGTCATCCACCGCATCTCGGGGACGATCGATCAGCTCAGCGGCATCGCCGCCACCATCGCCGCCGCGGTCGAGGAGCAGAGCGCCGCCACCCGCGAGATCGCCCGCAACGTCCAGCAGGCGGCCTCGGGGGCCGGCGAGGTCACCAGCAACATCGCCGGCGTGTCCCGCGCCGTCGCCGAGGCCGAAAGCTCTGCCGGGCTGGTGCTGGGCGCGGCCAGCGATCTTGCCGCCGGCTCGGGCACCCTCCGCGCCGAAGTCACCGGCTTCCTCGGCCGCCTGCGCCGCCGCTGAGCCGGCGGGCGGTGGTGGTGGCGGTGGTTGATTTCAGGCCGCGGTCTGGCCTAAAAGCGCGTCTTTGGCGTCTTGAATGAGCTGCTGAGGATGTTCTGGTCATGACCGCACCGGTGCCGCGCCCTGGAATTCTCGAAATCGCCCCCTACATCGGCGGCGAGGGCAAGTCGGAGGGCAGCCACCGCCTGATCCGGCTGGCCTCCAACGAAGGCGGGCTCGGCCCGAGCCCGCGCGCCGCCGCCGCCTATCAGGCGCTGGCCGGCGAGTTGCACCGCTATCCCGACGGCGGCGGCGCCGCGCTGACCGAGGCGCTGGCCGCGCGCCACCGGCTGGAGGCCGGGCAGATCGTGCTCGGGGCCGGCTCCGACGAACTGCTCAGTCTGGTCACCCGCGCCTATGCCGGACCGGGCGACGAGGTGCTGTATCCCCAATACGGCTTCCTGATGTACCCGATCGCCGCCCGCACCGTGGGCGCGACGCCGGTGACCGCGCCCGAAACCAACCTCACCGCCAGTGTCGATGCCCTGCTGGCGGCGGTGACCGCGAAGACCCGCCTGCTCTTTTTGGCTAACCCCAACAATCCGACCGGCAGCTGCCTGCCGGCCGCGGAGCTGCGCCGCCTCCATGCCGGACTGCCCGGCCACGTCGTGCTGGTGATCGACGCCGCCTATGCCGAGTTCGTCACCGCCGCCGATTACACGGCGGGACAGGACCTCGTGCAGGGCGCCGACAACGTCGTGATGGCGCGCACCTTCTCGAAGGCCTACGCGCTGGCCGCGCTGCGGCTGGGCTGGGCTTATGCCTCACCGGCGATCGCCGGGGTGCTGCACCGGGTGCGCGGTCCCTTCAACGTCAATGCCGCGGCGCAGGCCGCCGGCATCGCCGCCCTGGAGGACGAGCCCTTTCTCGAGACCGCCCGCCGGCACAACGAGGTCTGCCGCGACTGGTTCGCCGGCCGGCTGGGGGCGCTCGGGCTCCGGGTTCATCCCAGCGCCGGCAACTTCGTGCTGGTCGATTTCAGCGCCTGGGGCGAGGCCGAGGCGGTGCGGCTTTATCTCAAGGATCGCGGCATCCTGGTCCGCCAGATGGGGGGCTACAAGCTGCCCCACTGCCTGCGCATCACCATCGGCCGCACCGACGAGATGCACGAGGTCGCGGAGGCGCTGGCGGGCTATCGTGAAACCATCGCCTAGCGCGGATCGCAAAGGCATGCGCTGGCCCCTTGACCCGCCGCCGGTCTTTCCCCACCTTTGGCCGGCGGCGGGCGCACGGGATCGGGCGGATCGGGAGGCGGAAATGCGGACAGGACGGATACTGGGCGGCGTGATCGGTCTGGTGCTGCTGGTGCTGGCTCTGCCGGCGGCGGCGTTTTCCCTTGGCGGCGCCGATGGCTTCACCATTGCGCCGATGCTGGAAAAGGTGACGCCGGCGGTGGTCAACATCGCGGTCAAATCCCACACCACGGTTCATAATCCGCTGTTGCAGGATCCGTTCTTCCGCCAGTTCTTCAACATGCCCGACGTGCCCGAGCAGCGGGTCCAGATGAGCGCCGGCTCGGGGGTGATCATTGATTCCGGGCGCGGTCTGGTGGTCAGCAACCACCACGTGGTCAAGGGCGCCGACGAGATCATGGTCACGCTCAAGGACCGGCGGCGCTTCCGGGCCCGGCTGGTCGGCGCCGACCCCGGCACCGACATCGCCCTGCTGCGCATCGACGCCGACAACCTCACCGCGCTGCCGATCGGCGATTCCGAACAGCTCCGGGTCGGCGACTTCGTGGCCGCGATCGGTAATCCCTTCGGACTCGGCCAGACCGTCACCGCCGGCATCGTCAGCGCGCTCGGCCGCAGCGGTCTGCGGATCGAGGGCTACGAGAACTTCATCCAGACCGACGCCTCGATCAATCCCGGCAATTCCGGTGGCGCGCTGGTCAATTTTCAGGGCCAGCTGATTGGCATCAACACCGCGATCATCGGCCCCTCGGGCGGCAATGTCGGTATCGGGTTCGCCGTGCCCAGCGCCATGGTCAAGGCGGTGGTGCGCCAGCTGGCCGAAGCCGGCGAGGTGCGGCGCGGCCGGCTTGGCGTCGAAATCCAGGACCTGACCCCCGATCTCGCTGACAGCTTCGATACGCCGTCCGGTGCGGGCAGCGCCATTGAGGGCGCTCTGATCTCCAAGGTGCTGAGCGGTTCGCCCGCGGCGGTGGCCGGCCTGCGGCCCGGCGACATCGTCACCGGCATCGACGGCCAGCCGGTGCGCACCGCCGGCGATCTGCGCAACCGCGTCGGCCTGTTGCCGGTCGGCACCGAGGTTCGGCTGGAGGTGCTGCGCGGCGGCGGCCGCCAGTTGCTGGTGGCGCGGATCGGCCGCTAGGGCATGGCCGGCGGCGGCGACACGGCGCTGGCGGTCCGGCAGCGGGCGGAACAGCTGGCGGCGCGGCTGCCGCCGCTGCTGGTCGCGGCCCACCGAATCGCGGCGACGGTTGCTGCCGGTGTCCACGGCCGCCGCCGGGCCGGGCGCGGCGACGGTTTCTGGCAGTTCCGTCGATATCAAAGCGGTGACGCCGCGGCGCTGATCGACTGGCGTCAGTCGGCGCGCACCCAGCCGCTCTATGTCCGGGAGACCGAGCGCGAGGCGGCGCAGTCGGTCTGGCTGTGGGCCGACCGCTCGGGCTCGATGGACTATCGCTCGGCGGCGGCCCTGCCCGGGGCCAAGCGCGAGCATGCCGAGCTGCTGCTGCTGGCGCTCGGGGTGCTGCTGGTCCGGGCCGGCGAGCGGGTGGCGCTGCTGGGCGGCGGTCAGCGGCCGGGGGCCGGGGCGCCGGCCCTGGAGGGGCTGGCGCTGGCGCTGCCCGAGCGCACCGCCGGCCTGCCCGAGCCCGAGGCGCTGCCCCGCCATGCCCGGTTGGTGCTGGTCGGGGACCTGCTGTCGCCGCTGGCCGAGACCGGACAGCTGATCGGGCGTTTTTCCGCCCGGGGGGTGCGCGGGCATCTGCTCCAGGTGCTTGATCCGGCCGAGGAGACGCTGCCTTTTTCGGGCCGGGTCGCCTTTAGCGGTTTTGAAGGCGAGGAAACGCTGCTGGTGCCCCGGGTCGAGACGGTGCGCGCCGCCTATCACGCCCGGCTCGCCGGCCATCGCGCCGGCCTTGCCGCGCTGGCCCGCGACGCCGGCTGGAGCTTCGCCGTCCACCGCACCGACCGTCCGCCCCAAGCCGCGCTGCTGGCCCTGGTCACCGTGCTCGGCCAGCCCTGACCGGGGCCGGCCCGCCAGGGGCGGGGCATCAGGTTTTCATGCCGATGGCGGTTTCGATCATCTGGTCGCCGGTCGAGATCACCTTGGAGTTCGACGAATAGGCCCGCTGGGCGGTGATCAGCTTGGTCAGTTCGGTGGCCACGTCGACATTCGAGCTTTCCTTGGCATTAGGCGCGATGGTGCCACCGTTGCCGGCATCGCCGGGCCAGCTGTAGGTCGGATCGCCGGCCCCCTTGGGGTTGGCGCCGAAGGTGGCCCCGGTAATCCTTTCAAGCAATTCTGGCCTTGGAAAGGTCGCCAGCGGAATACGATAGGGGGTTACCGAGACCCCATTGGTGTACTTGAAGACGACATAGCCATCTTTATTGACGCTGGCACTGGAAAAATTGCCATCCGCGTGACCGTCTGCGTCCCGGATGCCGCGGATTTCGATTGCCGCACCGGAAAACTGGGTCGAATCCATGGCCGGATTACCAAAGCCCAGGGTCATCGTCTGGGGCCAGGTGATATCGAGGGTCCCCTGGTCCGCGAGCAGCTTGCCGTCGGTTCCGAAGCTCAGCGTGCGGGGAAACGGCCCCGGTGCGGCCGGATAGCGGGGGTCCGAGGTAAAGGCGAGGCCGGTTGGCGCGGTGTCAGTGCGCGGTGTCCAGTACTGGACATCATGGGTCACGGAGTTTGTGCTTTTTCCTTCGATCATGGTCCAGGTGTTTGAATTGCTGATCAGGTCTCCGTTTGGTCCGGGAACCGGCGTTCCGGTTTGATCGGTTATGGTGTCGCCGGCGGCCCAGGTTTTTCGCATCGTGTATTCGAGCGTGCAGGGTTGACCGGTTTCGTTGAAATAGGACAGGGACAGGGTCTGATCGGAGGGGTCGCTGGGCGGATTGCAGAGCGGGCCCGAGGCCGTCGTCGCTGTCGTCGGCCACGGTACCGCGACCTGGGACCAGTCGGTCGGCACAACCGGGGCGGTTGCGGGGAAGTTGACATTGATGCTGAGGCTGGTGGTTGGGGTTCCGGGTAAGGTTCCATAAACTGCGGGATCGCGGTTGACCGCCACCAGTCCACCGGCCGAGGGGGTGTCGGTAAATATGCCGCTGAATTTTTCGGTCTCCTGGATCGCCATCAGGGCCTGACCCTGAGAATTCACCATATAATAGTTGGCGTCGACCTGGAAATCGGCGGCGCGGGTAAAGCGGGTGTCGGTGCCCAGAGACTCGGTGGTGCCGGAAAAGGTGGTTTCGGTGACCGGCACGAAGCCCTCGCCGCCCGAGACGGCGAAGGAGGTTGGATTGTCGGATCCGGAGATGGTTCCGGTAACATTGTTGCGGTAGATCGGGATCGCCCGCACCGAAACCGGTGCCTTGTAACTGGGCGACGGCCCCATCATCAGGTCCTTGAAGCCGCGATCGACGCGTTTGAATCCCACCGTGCCGACATTGGCCAGATTTTCCGAGATGCTGGCGACCTGATTGGAAAACGCGGTCATGCCGTTGAGCCCGGACCCTATGGCTCCTTCAATCGTCATCGTAGCCTCCCTTAGCGAGCAGCCGCTAACAAGCAACCGCCATGCCAGCCGTCGTCCCAAAAAATTCGTTTTTAAATCAATGCTATAGCCGCAAGCGCCCCGGCGTCCCGGCGGTCGGCGCGGCAATCCTTTCCGCCGCCGCCCCGCCCGCCCGGCAGCTTCTGCCCCCCAACCGCCCCCAGTGTGAGAAGGGGGTTCCATGCCGCGCGGAGCTGAGGTATGCTGCGGCCATCGCGGACCCGTAGCTCAGTTGGATAGAGCGCTGCCCTCCGAAGGCAGAGGTCG
>SESF01018754.1_pt1 | contig 10061 bp, 11 predicted proteins | sample 3171521 | NCBI WGS metagenome assembly SESF01 (sample SAMN10866945, study PRJNA518727) | freshwater metagenome | biome: subpolar coniferous forest; feature: holomictic lake; material: water; isolation source: holomictic Lake 227, 6 m and 8 m depth | place: Canada: near Kenora, Ontario | collected...
CTTGTTCACGCCGCGCAGGATGGCCTGGCGGGCGTCTTCGGCATAGATGATGGACTTGGCCATGTGTTTTCTCCGGAGTTCAGAATGAGTTTGGAATTCGCGTTGGGGCTATCGGTCGTCAGCTATCAGCTGTCAGCTGTCGGCTGTCGGCTTTAGGCCATGATCGCCAGGATCTCGTCCTCGCGAACGATGACGTGGTCGATGCCGTCGATCTTCACTTCCGTGCCGCTGTACTTGCCGATCAGCACCTTCTGGCCGGCCTTGACGGACATGGGGTTGCGGGTGCCGTTGTCGTTGATCTTGCCTTCGCCGACAGCCACCACTTCAGCCTCCATGGGCTTCTCCTTGGCGGTGTCTGGGATGATGATGCCGCCCTTGACAGTCTCGGCGGGGTCGACGCGCTTCAGCACAACGCGATCGGAAAGGGGCTGGATGGCCATGAAACCTCCTGAGGTTGAAGAAAAGGGGACAGGTGGAGCTGTTAGCACTCACCAACAGTGAGTGCTAATTCTCGCATTCCGGGCGGAGGCGGTCAAGGCTAATTTCCCGAAGAGCTCCAATATCTTAATATTTTACGGAAGATTTTCTTCCTATTTACCATAACTTCGTAATGAACCGCGGCGCGGCAGAGAGGGTGTAGCCTCAAATCATGGAAACACTGGCAACCCTCCGCGACCTCCAAGCCACCCTGAGAGACCTGGGCACCATCCAGCGCGAATTGTCAGCCCTCCCGCCCGATCTGGCCGTGCTGGACGGCAGGGCCAAGACCGCCGCCAAGTTCATTGCTGAGAAGACCAAGGCGCTGGAGATGGCCCGGCTTCAGATCGACTCGAAAACCAAGGATCTGACCCTGGCCCAGAAGGAAGAGGATCGGGCCCGCGAGGCCGTGAAGGCCACGAGCCAGAAGGTCCAGTACGCCTCCGCCATTCGCGAGCTGGACGAGAAAGAGCGAGTCAAGGCCGGCATCGCCCGCCCCCTCAAGGTCCTGGAGGCCACGGTGCAGGTCCTCGAGAAGGCCCTGGCCGGGTTGGAAGCCGAGCGGTCCGCTGCCCAGTCCCAGTTCGACGAGCTCCACGCGATCTTCCTGGATGAGCACGCCAACCAGGTGGAAGGCCGGAAGCTGCTGCAGACCAGGCAGGCCAAGCTGGAAGCAAAGCTGCCGCCCATCGAGGTCGCCCGCTTCCACCGCATGGCCGCTGCCCGGCAGGGCCGGGTGGTCGTCCCCGTGGAGGGCGGTGCCTGCACCGGCTGCCGGGTCAAGCTGCGCGGCCCGCTCATGGCGGAGCTGAAGGAGGGCAAGACTCTCGTCGCCTGTGAGTCCTGCCAGCGGACCCTCTTCCTGCCGTGAGCCTGCAGGACCGGATCACCGCGCTGCAGACCCGCATCCTGCGGGCCTGCGAGCTAGCCGGTCGCCAGCCAGACAGTGTCGAGCTGCTGCCCGTCTCCAAGCGGCAGCCCCTAGCCCTCATCCGCGAGGCCGCCAGCCTGGGCTTTCCGCGCTTCGGCGAAAACTACGTCCAGGAAGGGGTCGAGAAGGCTCTGGCCGCTCCGGACCTCGCCTTCGTGCTGCTGGGTCCCCTGCAGCGCAACAAGGTCAAGCCCGCCCTCCAGCACTTCCGCGAGATCCAGAGCCTCGACCGGCCGGACCTCGCCGAGCGTCTCCGCCGCCTCGCCGCCGAGCTCGAGGTGATCTGCCCGGTCTGGATCCAGGTGGACCTCTGGGACGAGGCTACCAAGCTGGGCGGCTGCGGCGAGGCCGACCTCCCCGCCCTGTTTGAAGCCCTGGGGGGCGACCCCAGGCTGCCGCTCAAGGGCCTCATGGCCATCCCGCCACCCGACGAGGCGGCCGCCTTCGGGCAGCTGGCGGACCTGCGCGAGCGCCTGCAGCAGGACCTGGGCCAGCCCCTGCGCCTGAGCATGGGCATGAGCGACGACCTCGAGGCAGCCATCGCCGCTGGCTCAGACCAGATCCGCATCGGCACGGCCTTCTTCGGCGAGCGCCGAACCTGAGCCTGGCGCCGGGGCAGCTGACTTGGCGTGGGGAAAATTTCCTGAAAGGAAGGGTGCCCTCGGGGCATCTCCAGGCAGCGGACCCGGTTTCGCATCGGATTTGCGGGTCCCCCTTCTCAGTCCACCCCTTCTGGAGGCACCATGCGCCCCACCCTGCTCCTCGCCGCCATCCCCTCGCTCCTGCTCGCCCAGGAGACCGGCACCACGCTGAAGGACCAGAAGGCCCTGGCGGTGACCATCTACAACGACAACCTGGCCCTGGTGAAGGACACCCGGGAGGTGCGGCTGCCGAAGGGCCCGGCGAAGCTGGCCTTCCAGGAAGTCTCCGCCCAGATCCGGCCTGAGACCGCCTCCCTGCGCAACCTCACGACGGCCAGGGACTTCTGGGTGGCCGAGCAGAACTTCGACTTCGACCTGCTGACCCCCCAGAAGCTGCTGGAGAAGTACGTGGGCGAACAGGTGACGGTGGTGCGGAGCCTCCCCGCGGCCGACGGCTCCGGTGCGAAGGAGGTTCGCGAGGAGGCCACGGTGCTGGCGACGAACGCCGGCACGATCCTGCAGTTCGCGGACCGCATCGAGACCAGCTTCCCGGGGCGCATCATCTTCCCCAAGGTGCCAGGCAACCTGCGGGCCCGGCCCACCCTGGTCATCAGCCTCCATAGCGGCGCCGAGAGGGCCCAGCAGCTGGAGCTGAGCTACCTCACCGGCGGCCTCTCCTGGCGCGCCGACTACGTGGCGAACCTCGCGCCCGACGAGAAGACCCTGGACCTCAGCGGCTGGGTCACCCTCACCAACCAGAGTGGCGCCGCCTACCCCAACGCCACCCTGCAGCTGGTGGCGGGCGATGTGAACCGGGCCCAGCAGCGCCCCGAGCGGCTCCTGGCAAAGGCAGACATGGCCAGGAGCATGGCCGCCGCGGCGCCGAGGATGGCCGAGGAGAGCCTGTTCGAATACCACCTCTACACCCTGGACCGGCCCACCACCCTGGCGGTGAACCAGACCAAGCAGGTGGCCCTGCTCACCGCCAGCTCGGTGCCTGTGCGCAAGGAGTACCTGCTCCAGGGCCAGAACTATTACTACTCCGGCAGCTACGGCGACCTGGGCGAGAAGCAGAAGGTCGGCGTCTTCCTCGAGTTCGACAACAAGGAGTCGAGCCGCCTGGGCATGCCCCTGCCCAAGGGGATCCTGCGCGTCTACAAGCGAGACAGCGAAGGCCGCGCCCAGTTCGTGGGCGAGGACAGCCTGGACCATACGCCCAAGAACGAGCTGGTCCGCCTGAAGCTCGGCGACGCCTTCGATGTCACCGCCCGGCGCAAGCAGACCGACTACAAGAGCCTCGGCCGCCAGGGGAAGTTCGGGTCTGTGCACGAGTCCGCCTTCCAGGTGGACCTGAAGAACGCCAAGAAGGAGGCGGTCACCGTGAGCCTGCTCGAACCCCTGCCCGGCGACTGGGAGCTGCTCCAGGAGAGCCACCCCTACACCAAGGAGGCCGCCGGCACCGCGAAGTTCCGGGTCACCGTGCCCGCCGAAGGGAGCGCGACCTTGACCTACCGGGTCCGGGTGCGGTGGTAGCAGCTGACCTCGGTCCACACCGGGGAAATCCGCCATACTGAACGGCCATGCCCCTGCCCGCCCGCTTCCTCGCTCGTCTGCGGCGCCTGCCGCTGCGGCTGCGCGGGCGCCTGACGGGCGGCACCGAAGGGCAGCACCCCTCGCGGTTCAAGGGCGCGGGCCTCACCTTCGTGGAGAACCGCCCCTACGAGCCCGGGGATGACCCGCGCTACATCAACTGGCCCCTGACCGCCCGCACGGGCGAGCCCATCATGAAGCGCTTCGAGAGCAGCCGCGACCTGGTGCTGTGGCTGGTGGTGGATCCCTCGCCATCGATGTTCCTGGGTGATCCCGTCTCACCGCTGCGCTGGGCCATGGAGCTATGCGGCGCGGCCTTCGCCACCCTGCAGGCCAGCGGCGACCGGCTGGGCCTGGTGGTTCCCGGCGATGGCCGCACGCCGGCCCTGCGCCTCGCCCCCAAGCGGGGACGCATCCACGGCCTGCGCCTCCTGGAGCTGCTGGCCGAGCGGGGGCCCTCCATCCCCACGGAGGCCGCCTGGCGGGAGGCCCTGGGGCACTGGGGCGAGCACGGCAAGGGCCACCGCCTGTGGCTCTTCAGCAACGGCGCCGGCCTGCAGGGACTGGCCCCCCTGCTCAAGCCCCTGGCCGCCCGCCACCGGGTGGTCTGGTTCCAGCCAGACCACCCGGATGCCCGCGGAGCCATGACCTGGCCCGACCCCGGGTTCAGCGCCGCCGTTGAGCACCAGCGCTGGGAGGTCCTCACCGACCCCGTGGTGAAGCTGAACGCGTGGCTGCGGGCGGGGGGCGCGTGAGCGATCAGGTGGGTTCCGACCGTCGGCCGTGCTGGCTCGGATTCCGCTCGCGGAATCCGAGATTTGAAAAGATGGGGCTGGTGCTGGTTGCTGGGATGTCGTTGAGCGCGACGCCGGTCTGGAAGGCTCCGGCGGCGCTCAAGCTGGGTGAGCTGCAGGTGCTGGAGCTGGCTGAAGCCGATCCCTTGAAGCCCGCCCTGCCGCGCCCCACGGTGGAGGACCGCCTGGGGCCGCTGCGCCTGCGAAGCATGGAGCCCCTGCCCGACGGGCGCGGCTGGCGCTTCCAGGTGCAGGCCCTCAGGCCGGGCCTCGCGGTGATCCCGGCCCTGGACCTCGGCAACGGCCAGCGCGCCCCGGAGCTGCGGCTGCCGGTGCCGCGCAGCATTCCCTTCGGCGGGCCCTGGGTGGGCTTCGGCGGGGGCAACGAGGACCAGCTGCCGGCGATCCCCTTCCCCTGGGCCTGGGCCAGCCTGTTGCTGCTGCCCCCCCTGGGCCTGCTCGGCTGGGCCGGGCAGTACTGGCGCCAGGGCTCGGCCGCGCGGCAGCTGCGCCATGCGGTCCAGGGCTTCCGCCACCAGTGGCCCCCCGCGAACCGTGACCGAGTCACCCTGGACGCGGCCCACGGCCAGGGCCGCGAACTGCTGGTCGCGCGCTTCGGCGAGGCCGCCCGGGCCTGGGGCGCCCCCCAGTTCCAGGCCCAGCAACTCCCCATCTGGGAGCAGTGGTCCCGCAGCCTGGATGCCGCCCGTTTCGGCCAGGCGGAGCCGCCCTTTCCCTCGGCAGAGGAGCTGGTGGCCGCCCTCCGCGAGGAACGACCGCGCAGGCAGGGTGGCCAATGATCGCCCTGCGCCATCCCCTGCTGCTGCTGGCTGCGGTGCCGCTGCTGATCTGGGCCTGGCGGGTGGTCTACCGCTGGGGCATCCCCGCCTCGCGGCCCTCCAGCCGGCTGGCCCGGTATACCTCCCACTGGCTGCCGGTGCTGCTGGCCCTGGCCCTGGGCCTCGCCGCCGCCGGTCCTGAGTGGCGCACGCCCCTGAGGGGCAGCGCCCCCGTGGTGGACTTCGCCGTGGTGCTGGACGGCAGCAGCAGCATGAAGATCCTGGACCGGCCCGACGAGGACCGCTGGCACGCGGCCCGGCGGCTGCTGGCCCAGTTCGTCCTGCGCCGCCCGGACGACCGCTTCGCCCTCATCCTGTTCAGCGCACACCCGGTCACCCTGAGCCCGCTCACCAACGACCACCTACGGCTGCTCCGGATGCTGGCCCGCCTGGACCTCGACAGCCGCGATGACGGCACTGCCATCGGCTCGGCGCTGATGACCGCCGTGCGGCGCCTGGAGGACAGTCCCGCCCGCAGCCGCGTGATTCTGCTCATCACGGACGGCGTCCAGAACCGGGGCCGGGTCACGCCCAAGGAAGCTGCGGAGGAGGCCCGGCGCAACGGCATCCGCATCCACGCTGTGGCGCTGGGCGCCGGCGGCGAGAGCCTGGTGCCCCTCGAAGGCGGCGGCTTCGCACGCCTGCATGTGGAAGTGGACCACGCCACGCTGAAGGAGGCCGCGAGCCTCACGGGCGGCGAGGCCTTCAGCGCCGAGGACCCCGGGGGCCTCGCCCGCAGCCTCGCCGCCGTGGATCAGCTGGAGAAGACCCTCCTGCCCGTGGACCCGCCCTCGGAGGGCCAGCCCCTGGCCGGCTGGTGCCTGCTGGCCGCAGCCCTGCTGGCCCTGCCCCTGGCCGCAGACCTCGCCTTCAAGCGCGGCCGCCGCCGACCCGCCTGGGTGGAGGGCGCATGAGCCTGCCCTTCTCCCACCCCTGGGTGCTGCTGCCCGCAGTCCTGCTGATCCTGCTCATCCTGGGTCTGGCCCTGCGCGCCCACCTGCGGCCGGGCCTGAGTGTCCAGGTGGTGGGCCAGCGGCCCCTCTGGCAGGGGCTGGGCCTGGCGCTCCTCGCAGCGGGCCTCGGCCTGGGCCTGGCGGAACCCCGCTGGGGCCTGCCGGAGTTTCCCCGGCTCACGGTGCACGTGGTCCTGGATGCCAGCCACTCCATGGCGGTGACCGATGTGGACGGCCGCAGCCGCTGGGATGCTGCAGTGGCGGCCCTGGACCGCCTCTGGGCCCGCCCCGAGCCCGGCCTGCGCTGGAGCCTGGACCTGCTCTCCGGGGACGCCATCCCCGTGCTGCCCCCGGGTGAGGACCGCACCCTGCTGCGGGAGGCCCTGCGGGCGGTGATCCCCGGCGACGTGGGCGCTCCCGGCACGAGCCTGGGCCGAGGCCTGCCCCAGGTGGCGGCCCAGGTGGATCGCGACGCGCCCGCGGTCCTGCTGCTGCTTAGCGATGGCGAAGAGACCTGGGAGGAGCCCGAGGCGGCCCTGCAGCGGGCCGTGGAGCCCCTCAAGCAGGCCCGGCTACCGGTCTATGTGCTGGCCTTCGGAGATGGACTCTCCCACGCCATGCCCCTCCGGGCCGGAGCCTCGGCCTCAAGCCAGGAACCCGTCGTCAGCATCGCGCACCCGGACTTCCTGGCACGCCTCGCCCAGGCCACGAGCGGCCAGGTATTCAAGGACGGGGAAGCCGCCGCCTCAGGCCTCCAGGCCCTGGCCGCAGGCCACGCCCCCCTGCCCACCCGGCGCAGCCTCCAGCCGGCCCACCCGGAAGTCGGCGCCTGGCTGGCCCTGGCGGGGCTGGCCCTGTGGCTGGCCTTCGCGGGCAAGCCCATGGCCCAGTGGCGGCCGGTCCTGCTCCTTATGCTGGCCTGCGCGGCGCCGGAGCTGCGGGCCCAGGACCGCGGCCTCCCGGCCTGGACCCCGCCCGGCGTCCGGGCCTGGCTGGCCCAGCGAGCCATCGAGGGCGGGGACCTGCGCGGAGCTCGCCGCTGGCGCCCGGCGGATGCCCGGCCCAGCCACCTCCTGCTGGCCGCGCAGATCGACCTGCGCACGGGTTTCCCCGAGGACGCCCTCAAGGCGCTGATGCCACTTGTGAGCCAGGGCAGCTCCCGGCCGCTGCCCTCCTGGCGCGCGCCCGCGCTGCTGCTGGCGGCCCGGGCCCACCGGGAAGCCCAGCGGCCCGAAGAGGCCCAGCTCCTGCTCGAGCGCCTGCTGCTGGAGCAGCCGGGCCAGCCCGAGGCCATCCATGACCTGCAGACCCTGGTCCAGGACGCCACCCCGCCGCCCCCGCCGAACCCCCGAAAGCCGCCGCCCCCGCCGCCGCCGCGCCCCAGCATGGGCGCCCAGCAGGACGAGCTGGAAGGCCTCAAGCAGCGCCTGCCCAAGCCGCCGAAGACTTCGGGTGGCGTGAAGGATGTGTGAGAGAGCTGTCGGCTGTCAGCTGTCAGCTATCGGTCAAGAAGGACCCGGCGCGCTCGGTGGCTGGGCCGATAGCCATGAGACAAGGGCTATCAGCTATCAGCTATCAACTGCAGGCCCCGGCACGCCCCATCACTCCCAGCCCGGCCCTTCTTGGCCGACAGCTGAAAGCTGATAGCCGAAAGCTAAAAACTACTGCTTCAACCAGCCGGCGAACTCGGCGCCGCTGCGGAAGGCGCCCACCTGGCGGCGGACTTCCTTGCCCTCGGCATCGAGGATGATCATGGTCGGGTAGGCGTTCAGCCGGAACTGTTCGGCCAGCTTCGTGCCCTCGGGCACCGGCGTGCGGTCCCGCTTCTCCACCAGGGCGGAGTAGGGCACGTACTTGGCCAGGGCCGCCTGGGCCTCGGGGGTGGGGAAGACGTTCTTCTGCAGGTGCAGGCAGGGACCGCACCACTCGGTCCAGAGGTCCATGAAGATGAGCTTCTTCTCGGCCTTGGCCCGCTTCAGGGCGGACTGGTAGTCATGCTCCCACTTCACCGCGCCCTGGGCGGAGAGCGAAGCGGCGACGAGAAGCAGAGAGGCGAGGATCTTCATGCAGAGGCTCCGGAGATGCGGACAGGCCGCAGGGAGTTGGATGGGGGCAGCTGGTGTTTCGTTCCAGCCACTAGAATACCTCAAGGCTGTCCACCTCCGGCCCCAGGACTAATCCTCCGCCCCCCCACCCCGTATTCCCATTCGACCCGGCAAGTGCCGAAGCCCTTTCCCAACCAGGAGTCCCCATGCGCGCCGTCCTGATTCCCCTGGCCATGGTGGCCACTCTCAGCTTCCCGCTCGCCGCCCAGACCGCCAAGTTCATCAAGGTCGACATCGTCTCCAAGACGATGCTGCAGCATGCCAAGCACAAGGGCGTGGACGGCCCCACCGAGATCCACATGCGCATGCCTATCAGCCTGGCCAGTGGTGTGCTGGATATGGCCGGCGACGGCGAGATCAAGGTGCATGGCAAGTCCCGCAAGGGCCTGAAGCCGGACCAGCTCCAGAAGCTGCTGGCTGACTCGAAACCAGGCGACCTGCTGCTGGAAATCACCACGGACAAGGGCGATCACATCCGCGTCACCGTCGAGTAGCCGGGAGCCCGGTCCGTGCACCACGAGCCCCGCACCCGCGGGGCTTTTTCGTGGACGGATCGGCCCCGCCGCTGAAGACTGAAGGCCCCGAAACGAGGACCGCCCCGCCATGGAATCCCTGACTGAACTCCGAGTGCGTTATGCCGAGACCGATGCCATGGGCATCGTGCACCACGCCACCTACCCCGTCTGGATGGAGCTGGGCCGCAGCGACTTCCTGCGCGGACTTGGCCAGAGCTACGCCGAGTGGGAAGCTCGGGGCGTGCGCCTGGTGGTGAACGAGATCCGCGTGCGCTTCCGGTCCCCGGCCCGCTATGACGAGCTGGTGCAGGTCCACACCTGGCTCCAAGAGACCGGGCGGCGGCGCCTCGTGTTCGCCTACCGCATCGAGCGGGCAGGCATCCTGCTGGCCGAGGGCGAGAGCGTCCACCTGGTGGCGGGTACCGACAACCGCGCCCGGGTCCTGCCCGACGACCTGCTGGCCCTGGTGCAGGGCGCCTGAAATCAGCAGTTAGCGGGGGATGAAGATGTTTTTTCGAACATGCAGCCATGCCCAACGTGCCCGCTGCATGCGACTTTTCGCCTTCCCCTCGACCCCGGCCAGAACCCAAAAAACAGGGTCTGCGCCTACTAATCACCGGCGCGTTCAGGGCGCCTGACGGGCGCTCATGCAGGTGGAGATCAGCGCGCCCAGGGCGTCCATGACCCGGCGGCGGCTCTCGCTGAAGGCATCTGTGTGGAAGCTCTGGAAGCTCACCAGCCCCGTGGGGCGCGACCCCCAACCCAGGGGGACGCCGTACCAGGAGTGGGGAATCAGGCCTGTGGCTTCCTCCGCGGCGGTCAGGAGGCTCCCCGCGGCGCGGCCGGCCTCGAGGGTCCGGATGTAGATGGACTGACGTCCGGCCAGCACCTTCTCGGACAGCCCCCGCCCTTCGGACAGGCGGCGAGGGGGGTGGCTCCGGATCCGACCCCCTTCCTGATAGAGCACGAAGCGCAGCTCGTCCTGGTCCCAGTCCGCCAGTGCCACATAGAAACAGGCCAGATCCATGGGCTTGAAGCAGAGGTCCAGCAGTGTCTGGGCCAGGACCCCGGGATCCTCCCCGGGACGCAGGCCCGCCAGGGCGCCCAGCAGCAGGTCCCGGTCCTCGTCCAGGTGCCGCACCAACTCCTGGAGGTCCTCCACCTGAGCCTTTACCTCCCGCTGTTCCAGCTCCATCCGCTGCAGGCGCTCATCGCG
>SESF01030411.1_pt1 | contig 10053 bp, 7 predicted proteins | sample 3171521 | NCBI WGS metagenome assembly SESF01 (sample SAMN10866945, study PRJNA518727) | freshwater metagenome | biome: subpolar coniferous forest; feature: holomictic lake; material: water; isolation source: holomictic Lake 227, 6 m and 8 m depth | place: Canada: near Kenora, Ontario | collected...
GATTGACTCCATCGAAGTGGCAAAGATTCTGGCTGATGCGGCCAAGGAAGACCTGATTGAGGCCACGTCATTCCATGATGATGATCTGGTCCCCTGGGATCCGGCCAGTATGAATGACGATCTCGACAAGAAGAGCGCGACCTATCAGAAACTTCAGGAGATCAAGAAGATTCTGGATGGCGCGGGTCTCAAGATCAATATGGCCACATGCAGTCTCCATGGGCATCCGATGTTCCGCAATGGCGGACTGACGAATCCGGATCCGAAGATCCGCGCGATCGCGAAAAAGAAATGCGAACGCACGATTCGTATCGGTGCTATGTTCGGTGCAAAGTATCTGACCTACTGGGTTGCGCGTGACGGTTTTGAAGTGCCGGTGACTGTGGACTGGAAGAACGTCTACAAGTGGCTCGCAGATGCACTCAATGGCGCGTATGACTATATCAAGAAAAACAAGTTCACGAACTATGTCGGTATGACCATTGAACCGAAGCCGAACGAGCCCCGCGGTCACATGTATCTCCCGACCTCGGGTCATGCAGTCGGCTTTATCTATGGCATGCTGAAACATCCGGAATTCTATGGCATCAATCCGGAATTGTTACAGCATGAGAGTATGGCGCTCCTGAACGCTGTTCACACTGTGGGATACCTGACCAGCATGAAAAAGCTCTTCTTCCTTCATTTTGGTAGTCAAATCAAGGCGCAGTTCGATAACGATTTTCCACCGTTGATCGGTCCAGAAGGGTTGAAGGAGACCGTTCAGATGTTCTGGGCACTGCGCAAGGTGGGCTGGAAGGGTGTTGTGGAATTTGACTGCCATATGCTCCGCTCGGATGGTAATCCGGCTGATCCTATCGGTTGCCGCAAGGCATTTGTTCGCGATTGCGTGCGTGCGCTTTCGATCTCACTGTTGCTGGCGGATCGCTTGACGGAACTCAACACCGACGGTATGAGCGCAGCCGAGGCAGACCTCGCCGCTACCGCGTTGATGTGTAAGCTCGATAAGAACACTATAGCCGAGTGGATGTAACGCAAAAAAATAATTCGCAAAATATTTTGAATTGGTGATTGACATTCGGGGCTCCAAGCCTCAAAGTATATCACGCGACTACATCAGTAGTAGCGTATCCGGGCCCCCTTATCTTGTGTTATGGAGGAGGACTCCGCTTAACTCAGTTATATGACACAGACAAGGTGAGAGATTATGGATATCTACGTAGGCAATCTGCCTTATGACGTTTCCGACAGCGATCTGCAACAGCTTTTCGCAAAATATGGTACAGTGACATCGGCACGCGTGGTGATGGATCGGGCAACCGGCCGCGCCAAGGGTTTCGGTTTCGTTGAAATGAATGACCGCGCGGAGGCTGAAAAGGCCATCGCTAGCACAAACGGCACCGACATGAATGGTCGTCCGCTGCGCGTGAATGAATCCCAGCCCAAGCCCCGCGAAGAGCGTGGTGGTGGCGGGGGTGGCGGCGGACGCTGGTAGTCCCAACGCGAACCGTTGAATGAACAAAGACCTTGTCGCTTAACTGTGACAGGGTCTTTTTTTGCTTTTATTTAAGCTCTTCGCGACTCGACAGAATACAGGTGAAGTGGTATTTTTAATTAATAAGAAAGGTAGACTTTATGAACAAAACAGGAACGAGAACAAATGTCGATGTGAATGTGCTTGTGGAGTTCTTTACATATTTTTGAGTGTCCATTCTGCGGTCATAATCACGCCATATCACCCAAGGGTGCTGGCATCACAGTCAACTGCATGAAATGTGGCAAGAGCATTACAGTGCCAGAATAAACACGAAGTAATTTTCGACAAACGGCGAAGAACTGAATATATACTACTTTCTCACACATTACAATGTGTGAGAAAATAACTCGATAGAGGGGGCTTCACGGTTTGCGATAGAATTAACACACGTCTGCCGTGTAATCTTTATTGACCCTTGGGGCAAGCTCCTATAATATGGCGTTCATTCGGTTACCTGCTCTCCGTGTGTTTACTGTTTAACAGTTCACTTCTTACTGATGACTGCTTACTGCTTACTTCTGACTTTCTTTCGTGCACCGCAATACCAGCCCTTGCGGTATGTTGTCGTGGGCGGATGGAACACGGTATTTGGGGCATTCATTTATGCGGCTCTTCACTATTTTTTGAATACGCGTGTTCATTATCTCATTCTTGTCGTCCCCGCGACAGTCATCGCCCTGACTAACGCCTTCCTCTGCTACAAATATATTGTATTCCATACCCGAGGCAATGGCTGGAAGGAATATTTCAAATGTTACCTTGTCTATGGTTGGATCGCGCTGATTAACGCAGGCGTCCTGCTCTTACTGGTCAGCTTTGCCCACCTCCATCCCTCCATCGCCAATTGCTTTTGCATCCTCACTGCTACGATCGTTAGCTTCTTCAGCCATAAACACTTTTCCTTTAAGATATGAACTCGAATTTGATTAAGTCTTCATTCTTTCATAGTGGTATTTTCTGGGCAGGTATGGTGCTTGTCGCCGTTTGCCATCTTGTTTCGATGGAGAGAATCCCGTTACCGTGGTTAGACGAGGTTCATATCGTCGAAATGGGGCGCAATATTCTTGATTCTGGACATCGGGACTATTCTTTGATGATCGCGAAGGACGGTTCTTTTTTTCAGCCTATTTATTACCTAGGGCCGATCATACAAGAACTCGCTTATCGAATCTGTGGTCGTTTGGGTCCTCGGTTGTCAGTCCTTCTTGCCCTGTTAATTTCAACGATACTTTGCCGTATCTGGCTTAGCAGACAACAGCTATCAAAAGGACTTGTTACAATGCTTTCGCTGATTTTTCTGACGTATCCGTTGCTGATTCAAAGTGTCAAAATTGTGCGCGTGGACGCTTGGACGTTCATTCCTCTTTTTCTTTGTCTTTTGTTGTTTGGGCGACTTTCGAATGACGGAAGGATGAATCAGGTTCTTTTTTTTCTTATTGGGGTCTTGGCCGCGGGGTCTTTTTTTCTCTGGCCATCTGTCACCCTCTTCTATCCATTATTCCTCTTAGAAATAGTAAGAGCACGGAAACGTCATGGCTATTTAGTTGTGCAGACCTTGAAATACGCTGGTATAGGAATGTTGGGTGGACTGGTCGCATCACTCTTTCTCGTGTTGCCTTTTTTGGATATAGTAGGTTCTCTTTTTCAAAGTATTGGCACTTACTTTGATCTGGGCCAACCAGGTAAACGTATATCATTGTCAGTGTCGTTGTTGTCCAAAACGCAAGGTCTTGCCGTGTTGTTAACTAAGGAATCCTTGCGAGCGCCATTCGTTATGATTTTAGTGGCAATTGGATTGTGGGATCAACGTAAGGATTGGCAATTACTCGCCTGTTTTTTTATGGCGTTTTGTATGGCCTTTGTAAGCTTATTGCATACGTTTCGGTTTATATTTCTCATCCCTTTTCTTTTCTTGTTACTTGTGGCTGGATCACGTGCCTTGTATCAGCGGTATTCTCGGATTGCTACTGTTTTCCTGACGTGTACAGTTCTCTATGGGCTTATATCGGGAGGGGTCGCTTATGCAGGGGTTACGCCTGCATTAAAGGGCCGTTCATACACCGCATTTCGAGATGAACTTCGTACTGCGGTAGGCGAGGGCCCCAAGCGGGTCTATGTACATAACCTGCAAGCCTATTATGTTGCTCGCGAACTCCAGTGGCATTATTTTCGTTATGGACAAGGTACGTGTATAAGTGAAGATAGTCAGTATGCTAGACTTCTTGATCGGTCCGATTATGTTGTCGAGATGAAGCAGACTTTCTTTTATGCCGTCGAAGAGAGCTTTACGTTATATGGAGCGGTTCGCGACTACGTTATCCGGGCGGCGATTAAGGAATCCACGGCTTCATGCCCCAGCACAATAGCGAAAATCGGTTACGCGCTGGCCTCCCGGTCTCCATCACTACAAGAACAGGAACAATTCAACAAATTGCTCCTTTCGTCTGGATTTCAACAGCATCGTGTTTCCGAGTTGTCGCGTAAGAATCAAGCGTATTCTGCGTGGCAGTCGACGGTTCGGTCGTGGATGGCCGTCCCCCCCGATTACGATGTGCCGGTCATTTGGGTAAGGGTCAACAAAAGAGATTAAGCGTTTTTCTCTCTTTTCTGAAACAGATGGATACATAGCCATATTAAGCAGCATAAACTTGTTGCTGTGCTCATGAGCACCAGTGGAATGCGGGACCGATGGCTCAGTGTAACGTACGAAACTCCGGCCGGCACCTGAATGGCGGCCCATTGTCCGTTAGCTTGCCCAACGGAGACCTCTTTCCCGTTGACCGTGGCCACGAAGTTGTCCTGATAGGGCTCATTGAACACTAACAGAGACGGTTGCACGCCTCCCTCGATACGCCCGCGTGTTTTAAAGACGCCCTTTTGTCGGAGCATCGAATCGAAAAGAACTGTGGCTGGCTGACTTTGGGCACTGTTAGTACCCAATACAGGCAATGATACGATCGGCTCTCCCATGAGATAGGATTGTTGTAGAAGATTACCCTGCTTGTCAGCAGGGCAATCGCCCTTCCACTTAAAATACAGTGCGGGTAACGACGCATACGCTTTTACCTCTGCAAGAACAAAGCTGTTTTCCTGAGGAGGCACGGCGCGGACTCGCCTGTCCCCTTGGAGTTGAAAGTCCCCGAGCACATCAAGTATCCTTTGCTGAATAAGGGACTCAGCACTTTTTCGAGGTATCAATACAAACCGTACACCCTTGAACTCCCAATATTTCAAAGGCTCGTTTTGATAACGTTCGTATAATGCGCGTTGCACAGGATCTTGCATTGCCGGCGCCATATTGGAATAACCGTGAAGCCTCAGAGATGCACTTAGCCAGTCCTGTTGTTCATCACCGGAGGTCACATAGTTGATGATGTTCGAAGGACTTCCTCCAGTCCTGTTTTTTAATGCCTGGATAATGGGATTCATCGCGTGATGAGGCCCTACATCTACGACTTGCACATATCGGCGAGCAACCATTGCTAAATCAACAGTCCCGATAACGATGAGGGTTCCTATAATGGCGGTTTGTATTTTACGGGACATCCCTGTTATTCGTGACAGCCAGAACAGCAATCCGCCTACTGTTGCCACAATAAAGAACGCCCTAGCAATATTTGACAATGCATAGCTCATTAATGTGGGTGCCAAGTTTCCAAATCCAAGTTGGCTGATATAGAGGGTCATGGCTTGCGTGTTTGCTGTAACCCCTAACCACAAGAGGATGAGTATGCTGGCAAAGCAAACCGGGATCCACCACGTTTTTTTCTTGATCGATTCCAGCTCCGTTCGGAGCAGAGCGTCGATGCCGAATCCCGCCAACATGGCGATCCCTATTTCAGCAAGATGAAACCATTTGACGGGTGCCCGCAGATAGTTGGCATACGGTAAACAATAGTATGGAAGATTATAAACAGGTGTATAACGGCCCATGGCAAACAACACGAGTAGGATCGAGGCGACAGTCCAGAAAGGCACATCACGGTATGAGGGTCCATCAGGATTGAGTATGGGGTCCTTCGTCCGTTGCCGCATGAACCACCATCCCATAACGCCAATGAGCGAAAGCATGAGTGTGACAACCCCGACATAAACGGTATGCTGTCTCAAGTTGGGGCGCATTTTGCCGATTTCGAATTGATAATCCCGTCCGAGGCGTCCCCAATAGGGATAGGGCGGCTGGTAAGAAGCATCGCCGAAAATACCTGGGACAACGAACTCTAAGGTATCCTCAGGCGGAAGGCTCCAGTTGGTGCAGAAAACCCACTGTGCATGTTTTCGTTTCGCCTCTGCTGCTGGAGTTTTGTCAGCCTCTTGGATATCTCCGGCCGCTTCCTTGAAATGGCCTTCCCGGCTTGATTTTGCACCGGAAATTGCGCCTTGAAAACTTGAAAATCCAACAAGTGCCATGACCGCGACCGTGATGAAGAAACGTGGATAAACCTGCCACAAGAACCGAAATGTTTTTGTTGTTTTCCACTCTTGAAAGGAGCACCACATCCCATACGCTGCAAACAAAAACATGGCAATCATCCACACATCGATTTGCGGCATTGCCCAGACAAGCATCACTCCCAGCAGCGCAAAATACATGATTTTCTTGGTTTGGAAGCAACGATTAATCAGGGCAAACGGCAATACGATGTATGCCCATGTCAGCGTCGTTGTTGCATGTCCAGCATGAAACAAGGTAAACCAATAGCCTATAAATCCGAACAATAACCCACCTCCATACGCAGCAAGTCGGGAGAGGTTTTGAGTCCGCAAGTAATAAAACATTGAAAGTGACGCAAAAAACCCAAGCACCATATAATAGATCCCCAGGTTCCAATGATAGGACAGTATTTTTATCGGGAATATGAGGTTAGCGTACATAACATCGCCAGTTAAGATGGTTCGGGTGAATTCCGTTATCCACCATTCCACAGAAAGATTCGGTGCGTCCGACGCAGGCAATGCTTTATTTTCTGACAAAATGGGCCAGAATACATAAAGCATACACGTCCAGAAAAAACCAGCGTATAATAAATACGTAATAGTGGACTTCCGATTCAAGAATGCAATTATGCTTTTCATCATTCAAACTTCCTTTTCGTCATCAATCACTTCTGTTTTCTTGCTATAATAAGCATGTTTTGTCTGTCAAACACCTTAAGCACTGGATAAAACAAAAGGAGAAACTTGCCAAACAGCGAATGTTTTATGCTCCAAAGTAAATCTAATGGAAACTCAAAGGGCAGGTAGCTACAGGATTCGACTTTGAAGCGTGTTGATGAAAGAATCATCTTTATGTTTGTTTCTTTATACAGCCATAAATGACGCGGTGAATCTAAGTGGAACCAGTATTTCTTGCCTAATCGACAAGCCAGGGAGTTCACGTTAGGCATGGACATCACCAGGACGCCGCCTGGCTTTAAGATGGCGTGTATTCGGTTGAGCGCTACAGTGGGATCTTTGATGTGTTCAAATACATGCCATAAGGTAACAACGTCATAACTTTCAGGAGCGAGCGAATCCGTAAGGATGTTTCCTTGGGTGACCTGTAACCCGGCTTGTTGTGCGGCCGCTACAGCCTCTTTAACGGGTTCAAGGCCATGTGCATCAAAAGAGCAACCGTCTAATTGCTTAAGAAACCCTCCAGTACCACATCCCACATCTAACAACTTACAAGGCGTTTCTATATAACGCTTGATGAGTTTGACTTTGTACTGTACTAGAAAAGAGGAGACTCGTCCCCAAACGCTTTCTAATAATCTGGTCTGTTTTGGCGAGTGATAGCCTTGAGGATAATACAGTTTATAGTACAGTTCATCCGTCTCGACATCAGGAAGACCGACAAGTCCGCAACTATGACACTGATAGACATTAAATTCTGTATGGGGCTCTTGCAATGAACGACCATGACGGTTCTCACTTCTGAACAAAAGCTGTGTGCTTTCAGATCTACAGACTGGACAGTGCATTACAATTTATCCTTAAAGATTAAAATTATAACATTAATTTTGGTATAGTAAGCAATTTTTCATGTGATGACAACTTGAAAATCTAATGAAGAAGAAAGTTGTAGTTTTTAGTTTATTGGATTGTTAGCTAATTGGATTGAGATTTCTTCGCAAATGGAGTATATTAAAAGTGTTTTTTACTGTTTGGAATCTAAAAGCGAAAGACGCTATGAAAGAACACGACAAACAAGCCGAGCGTGACTTCTTTAATTGGGATATGGATACTGTTCAAAGAGTCCATTCGAGGATGGTAACAAATGGATAAACCATTGGTTACCCTTTATATGCTATCGTATAATCGTAAGCAGTATGTTCGAGAAGCATTTGAAAGTATGCTTCAACAGACGTACTCGCCGTTAGAAATTATCGTCTCTGATGGCCATTCGACAGATGGGACTTATGAATTGATTCAGCAAATGGCTCAAGCCTATAAAGGGTGCCATCAAATAAGGATTTCCCGTAACGAACGGGATTTGGGTCTTATAGGAAACCTGAATAAGGTTTTCACCCTGATGAGAGGTGAATTGCTCATCATAAATTGTGATGATGACATTTCGATGCCGGATAAAGTAACTCGCATTGTTGAATCATGGGTCAAATATGAGAAAAAACCCACTGCAATAGCAGTATCATCCACTATTATAGATCAAAAAGGAGAACAAGTCGGAAGATTTGACTTGGGAAAGGAACGGCTGCTTTCACGGTCGTTGGTTTCGTTTATGCGGTTGGGATGCCCTAATGGCATGTATGGGGGAACGGGTGCTGCGTTTGCTTACTCAAAAAAAATGATAGACACGTTTGGTCCCATCACAACGCGATTTACGGCAGATGACGCAGTCATGGTAAGACGGGCCTATTTATTAGGACCGATTCTGATTCTTCCTGATTTGCTTTTCAAATATCGAGTGGGTGACGGTCTGTCAACAAGGAGAAGCGATACCTTCAGAAGGGAGACGATTCGTCAGCGCTGGGTATATAACACGTTGAAGCAAATAAAAAAGGATGTTCGGATGATTCAACTTCCACCCAAGACTGAACAAAAAATTATGGCCATTTTGATCAAAGAAATGCGTATGGAGTTAGCCTGTTCAAAAATGTGGAGGATGAGGACCTGTTCGCGTATAATTTTATTTTTCAGGGCCACAAAATGGGGGATGATGTTCTTTGAGTTTCCGCGTCAAACCCTTAGGCTTGCCTTAAGATCGATTCAGCTTGCTTGACGGAGCGGTCTTCTTGCCGTATTGTCTTTCAGCCGTGTTTGGCACTATCCTCCTGTATGCCTTTGCGATCTTGATCTCTGTGCCATTGGAATTGCTAGAATCCCACTTCGTAGCCGGGCTTGTCCAGCAGACGTAAATCGGCATCCGTCATAATCTTGACTAACTGATCAAATTTGACTGTAGGTTCCCACCCAAGCTGGCGTTTCGCTTTGGCTGGATTGCCTAAGAGTTGCTTGACTTCCAGAGGACGGAAGTAGCTGGGGTCGATCTTTACGACACACTTTCCAGTAGTGGTATCGATAGCTTCTTCCTCGACACCTTTCCCGCGCCATAAGATGGGACGCCCAACATGTAAAAAAGCCTTTTCAATGAATTCGCGTACCGTATGCATCTCGCCAGTCGCGACGACATAATCATCCGGTATCTCCTGTTGCAACATTATCCACATCATGCGCACGAAATCTGGAGCATATCCCCAGTCGCGTGACGCATCGATATTGCCCATGTACAGGGTCGTTTGGAGTCCGCGATGGATGCGAGCAAGCGACATGGTGATCTTACGGGTCACAAAGGTTTCTCCGCGTCGTGGAGACTCATGGTTGAACAGGATGCCATTACTGGCATGGAGACTATATGCATCACGATAATGCTGGGTAATGCTGAAAGCATACTGTTTCGCAATGGCATAAGGGGACTGCGGCCAGAACGGCGTAGTTTCGGTTTGCGGAACTTCAACAACCTTTCCGTATAATTCAGATGTGGAGGCCTGATAAAAGCGAGCAGAACTTTTTGTGTCCTTAATGGCATCAAGCAAGCGTAATGTGCCAATAGCATCCACGTCGGCAGTGTACTCAGGGACTTCAAATGAAACTTTTACATGCGATTGCGCTCCCAGATTGTAAATCTCGCAGGGGTTGACACGTTCGATAATTCGGTTTAAATTGCTGGAATCAGTCAGATCGCCGTAATGTAAGAAAAGATGTACCCCTTCCTCGTGCACATCCTTATATAAATGCTCAATACGTGTTCGATTGAACAGGCTAGACCGGCGCACAATGCCATGCACCTCATAGCCTTTTTTCAACAGCAGTTCAGCTAAATATGAACCATCCTGTCCTGTTATACCTGTAATCAATGCTTTTTTCATTGGTTGATCTTTCTAGTCCGTTGCTGTCCCGTCAAAAATAATATTGAGAACGCAAAAAAAATCATAAAATTAATTTAACGTAAAAATGGCCAATAAACAATAAAAATGTCAAATTTTGTCAGAGTTCGCGGTCTGTCATTATTAAGG
>SESF01004758.1_pt1 | contig 10051 bp, 5 predicted proteins | sample 3171521 | NCBI WGS metagenome assembly SESF01 (sample SAMN10866945, study PRJNA518727) | freshwater metagenome | biome: subpolar coniferous forest; feature: holomictic lake; material: water; isolation source: holomictic Lake 227, 6 m and 8 m depth | place: Canada: near Kenora, Ontario | collected...
TGTCATTTATGACTCGTTATGGTTACATCGAATTGACAAACACAGCATCATCATTCGGTAATGCTGCTGACTATGTTGGCGAGATAGCAGTTCAGAACCTTACATTCCAATAAAACAGAAGCGAGTTTCTTTACTCACAACAAAAAGGATACTTCGGTATCCTTTTTTGTATCTAAAAATAGTGAAATGTAGTATTATTGATACATGAACTCAAGACAATATGAAAAGATGCGTAATGAGCAACTTAAAGAAACAATGGAAAAAGCAGGTATAATTGAATATGCAAATGTATGTTTAAGTGCTGACCAGCAAGAATATGAAGTTACATTAAAAGACGGAACAACAGTTATAGTTCCAAGTGGGTTACCATATCATTATGATTGATTAGCATAAATACAATATCTCAATGGGATGGGAAGAAACATTAAAGGCACCGTAGTGCCTTTTTTGTTTTTAAATAATTTATATTATATTATGGGTGTCAGGGGCAATTCTACTTCTACCCAAGACAATGTTGCTTCATCCCAGCTATATTGTTTACCATCAGTTGGCATTGGTGTAGGTGCTTCCCATAAGCAGCTATCTTCATTTAATAACCAACTGTTAAACGGTGTGGGCGGTATGAAAGCATCACGACCACTATCATAAGTATAACCTACTCCAGCATAATTTTTACGCAATGGTGTAGCACCAAACGCATGTTTTCCACCAAATGTATTATAACTTGTTTGAACCCAAAGACTAGGCTCTCCAAATAATCCTGAATTTATTACGTCTTGTTCAGCTACTATAACTTGTGTTACTATACTGTTTTCTACTTTTGCAAAATGACTCATTTTTTTATCTCCTTATTTTATATTTATTCATATATTAGTATATGTTAAAAAGTTATTGAACCCGAAGAATTAAAGATATAATATCTATATCCACCGGTTAACGTAATAGTTGGACTACCTGTAGTTGCTGATGCTGCTGCATATGAATCTGCATAGCGAATTACAGTTATACCTGAACCACCTTTTCCAGGACTAGTAGTAGTCGAGTTCCATCTGGCCGGAGCGCCACCACTACCTGTATTAGGAGCTGCACTACTTGATGAGTTAACCCAAATATCTCCACCACCTCCTGTAGTAGTACCCCAAGTACCATCATATCCGGCGCCGCCACCTGCAAAATATCCAGTGTTATTATAACCAGTGATACCATTTAATTCAGATATCAAACGTGCGGGCCCGCCGTTTATGTCAGTTGCGGCACCGCCAGCACCTCCACCTCCACCTGAATCTGCATAATAGCCAGCATATCCTGGCACACCGTCGGCTGAACCTTGTATTCCACCAGAACCATATCTGCCGCCGGCCCCGGATGTTGTTACACGACTTATGCTTGTTCCATTTACCGAAGAAGAACCTCCGGAATTGCCTTGTCGTCCTGACTGACCATTGACGCCGGTTCCCCCAGCACCCACTGTAACAGTATATGTTCCTGCATAAACAGGTAAACCAGTTGCCCAAATTAGTCCGCCGGCACCACCGCCACCAGGTGTATAATTACCGCCATTGGCTGCGCCGGCAGCACCACCGGCAACTACTAATAAATCAATTAGAGGGAGAGGGGGAGGTGGAGTATAAGTAAATCCGCTAGTTAATGTCATACCTTCTAAAAACATTTTGATTCCTTTAAATTAAATAGTTAATGAACCTGAACTAATGAAAGCATAATACCTATACCCATTACCTGTTGTAACTGTCGGGTTACCTGTAGTTGCTGATGCCGCGGCGTATACATCAGGATAAGAAATGATTACTATACCACTGCCTCCCGCGCCTCCCGGGGCTGGTGTAAAAGTACTGTTATGCCCAGAACCTCCACCGCCACCGCCACCGCCTGTGTTCTGTGCTCCTGGCAGTCCGGTTTGCGCCGACACACTTGAGTTGCCGTTTGGTGAATTACCACCGCCACCTCTGCCGCCCACAGTCAGACCATATGCCCACCACTGACCACCTGCACCACCTCCACCAAAATATCCTTTACCTGAGGACGGGAGAGTACTGTTTGAAACATCTGTTCCATACATATCAAATGTTGAAACTAATTTTCCCCATCCGCCACCAGCAGCTGGGGAAGCGTTATAGTTAAACCCAACGGTTGCATCGCCACCACCTGAACTACCTTGTCCATTATTGGCCCGGCCGATACCTCCCATATTTCCAGATCCAGATGTGCCTCCCCATGGGTTGCTTACTTCCGCAAAATTGTAGCCGTATTGTCCTGGAAGCGCACTAATAGTGCCGCCTATTGCAATTGAGGAATTTTCTCCATTTGTACCGTTTGTTCCATTAGCAAGTCCATTAGTGCCACCTGCGCCAACAGTAACAGTAATACTAGTACCTTGACTTAATCCAGAAAGAGTTGTGTTTATAACTTGACCGCCACCGCCACCTCCGCCGCCGTAAAAACTTTGGTTACCGGCACCACCGCCACCGCCTCCACCAACTAGTAAATAATCAATTGAACTTGTTGGTGGCGGTGGAGTCAAATTCAATCCACCGCTTAATAATAGTCCTTCTAAAAGCACATTAACTTGTCCAGGGCAAAGGTAATACTACGATAGGTGGATTAACCTGTACTTCAATCTCAGCAGCAATATTTTCTTGTACTTGTGCTTGATCTACTCCTCCCGAACCCCATATCCAATCTAACACTTGTTCTTCAGTTAACTGATCATAGGGTGTAAAGTTTGGATCAGGAGAATAGAAAACTAAACTGGTTAGTCCGGGAGAACTTGCTGAATAAGTACCGTCCGTACCAAAGCAAGACCAAGCTACTTGTATAACTACGTCTGTATAATCGTCTAATTGCTTTTGAGCAAACATATTTTCAATTGTCCATGTGTATGATATTGACATTTTATTTTCCTTTTAAATTATTTATGCTGTTTTAATTACAGCAAAGTTAAGTATTGGTGCTTCAGCAACAGCAACTGCTAATGAGTTAAAAATTTGTATTTGGAATGAACCATCAGCTACGTTTGAAACCCCAAATTGATATGCAGTATTATTACCAGTTCTTTGATTTAATATAATTACATCGGCAGCAGCTACTGTTGTGTTTGTAACTGCAAACACGTTAGTTGTATTAGCAGTAGTAGTTGAACTGAATAAAGTAATAGCACCGGTGACGTTACTTAAAGTAACAGCGGTGTCACGACTAGTTGCTTGAGTAGCAGTACCAATTGTACTGCTATAACCTAATCCGCCCTGTCCAGTAACACGCAATGATGTTGCCTGCCAAGTATTACCGTTATATAAGAAAGTACCCTGAGCAGCACCACCAAACGAAGCTGACTGTAAACTAGTAGTTACTGTTCCAGTATTTGTAATTGTGAATGCATTAATAGAATTATCAACTATTGTAGAATTTTGTAAAGTTAATAGGCTTGTCGTGGTACCTGTAATAGCCGCAGTATTACTTCCACCATATGGATTTGCAACTGCTAAAGTAGTTAGTGAACCTATAGGAACTGTAAAGTTGCCTGTATATACTGCTATACCTTTTACTACACGTAAATTACTGATATATCCTGGAAAATAGTAGTTAGCACCTTGAGCACCAATTTGAGTACTGGTAACACTGGCATCATAGGCAGTGCTATTACTACCAACAACACCAATTTGTATACCATTAAGAAATATTCTTAAACTACTGCCAGTTCTACTTACTGCAACATGACTCCAAGTGTTTATTGTAGGAGATACTCCAGATGTATAATCCCATGAAGCAACACCTATTCGTCCAATACCTAATCCCACAGCTCCAGACGTACTATTAAATCCAAAAAAGAATCCTCCAGATCCAGAAGCAGATAGTATATACCAAGTTGAAGATAGTGACGTAGGATATATCCATGCTTCAATATTAAAAGCACCTGTACTAAAATTAAGAGTAGTACTAGTAGGAATTGATAGATATTGACTAGATCCGTTAAAGCTACCTGCATATCCTTTACCTATTGCAGTTACAGTTCCAGAAGTACTAAAAGTACCAAATGGTGCTATTTGTAGTCCAGCAATTACTGTGCTATTATTTGTAATAGTGAATCCATTTGTAGAATTATCAACAAAAGTGGCATTTTGTAAAGTTAATAAACTAGTAGCAGTACCAGTAATAGCAGCAGTATTACTGCCTCCAAAAGGATTTGCTGATTGAGTAGCACTTAGTGGTGCTGTAGGTGTGGTGAATGTGCCAGTGTATACCGCAAGACCCTTTACTACACGAAAGTTAGATATGTAGCCATTTAATCCGTAGCCAGCACCGCCACCATACGCACCAATTTTAAAAGAAGTACCAGTTTCATTATTAGTTGAACTTACTGTTGCACACGATGTACCGTTAATATACATTGTAATTACGCCAGAATTTCTAACTACTGCTAAGTGATACCATGTACCAACTGTTAAGCCTAATCCTGCTGTAGAAGAAGTTAACTCGGTCGCACCATTATTATAGAAAAATCTAACATAATTATTTAATAATTGTACACGGGTACCGTTACTTGCCTGGTCAAATAAGTAACCATTACCAGCAGTATAATTTATGCTGGGGTTGTACCACATTTCTATTGTATAATCACCTGTACCAAATGTAAATGCTGCATTAGACGGAACACTTAAATTATTTGAGACATTAAAGGTACCAACATACGCACCGCTTGTGTTTGCAGTTACAATTCCTGCAGTACTAGAAGTACTAAATGGTACTGGTTGTTGTATGACGCTTACTGTTCCAACAGGTGTAACTGTTAAAGCATTGGTAGAATTATCAACAAAAGCAGCATTTTGTAAGGTTAGTAAGGCAGTAGCAGTACCTGTAATAGCTTGAGTATTAATTCCACCAAAAGGATTTTCTGATTGAGTTGCAGTCAAAGGACCTGTAGGGGGAGTAAAGTTTCCTGTATATACTGCGGTGCCATTAACTATTCTAAAATTACTAATGTATCCAGGCCATAAATAGCCTGTGCTATAGTAACCGCCTATTACTAAATTAGTAGTAAAATTATAGTTAGTAGTATCATTAGCATTTACAAGCTGTCCAACTCCATTAACGTAGAAAGTTAAAATATTTGCCGAAGTACGAACTAGTGCTACATGAAACCATTCCCCGGCACCAACTACTCCAGATTGAAAGCCGCCGGTATTAGTATTAGTGCCTCGCAAAACTTGAAAAGCACTACTATTATATGCAAGACCCAATCCAGCACTACCTGCAAGTCCTGTAGCTGATAATTGAAATAATCCTTTATTATTGCCGCTAGTAAGATAAAACCATCCTTCTATTGTAAAAGGCGAAGTTCCAAATTTAAATAGTGTAGACGATGTTACACTTAAATATTGACTGCTACCACTTAAATTAGCAGCATAGGATAATCCATAATTATTACTACCTACTACACCGGTATTATTTGTCGGGGTAACCAAATTACCATTAGTTACAGTTAAAGCATTAGTTGATTTGTTATAAATTAAGTTGGCATTACCTGCAGCACTATTGTTATCATTAAATGTAATTTGTCTATTTGTTCCAGCTATAGGTCCGGCTACTCCTTGTGGCCCCTGTGGCCCCGTTGCCCCACTATTAGGAATAACCCACCCTACATTGCCAGTACCGTCAGTTTTTAATACATAATTGGCAGTTCCACCTGATATATGTAACCCGGTTATTGGAACAGTTAAATTAGTTGCTTGCCATGTATTACCATCATATAAAATACTACCTTGAAAATAACCACCAAATACTGGTTGTTGTGTAGTAACTACTGTACCGGTGTTTGTAATTGTAAATCCATATGTTGAATTATCAATTATTGCACTATTTTGCAATGTTAATATACTAGTTTGTGTACCGGTAATAGCACTAATATTACTACCGGCAGACTGAGTAACGGTTAGTGGTGATGTTGGTGTAGCAAAATTACCTGTATATACAGCTACCCCTTTAACTATTCTAAAATTACTAATTTTTCCAGTATATGGTTCGCCACCGTCAACATTTCTACTTATAGTATGAGCGTTAAATGACAAGTCTGATGAATTAGCAGAAGTACCCGCAGATGTACCATTAACATAAAACGTTATTGTAGACCCACTACGAACCATTGCAATATGGTACCACGTGTTTATAGAGAATGAATAAGATTGACCAAGTTCAGAACCATCAATATACAAACGAATACCAGTACTTGATATACCAAATACTAGTCTTGAAATATCGCTACCGTCATATATAGTTTCATTTCCTGTCTTAGCACTAGACCAATAGGCCCATGTCTCAATAGTAAAATTACCAGTACCATAATCAAACGCAGCATTTGCAGGGAAATTTAAATATTGATTAGTACCATTAAAGCTACCAGCATATGTTAGTATTCCAGTAGTTACACCACCTACTAAACCTGTATTAAAAGTTGGTGTATATAGGTTACCCCCAAGATACATATCTAGACCAACTCCCGCACCACCACCTACTATTAATGAACCAGTTGTTGTACTTGTGCTATTTTGATATAATAATGGTTGAAAATTAATAGTTCCAGTGCTAGTAAATGTATAAGTTCTATACCCGCCTGAAACAGTATATGTTGGAGATCCAGTTGTTATTGCCGGAGCATAAGTATCTGCATAACTTATGATTACTATACCACTACCGCCGGCAGCTCCAGAAGAACCACCCACAGCAACTGACGGATATCCTGTTAATAATGAATCAGTAGAATTAGCCCGAAGTTGATAGTTGCCTGTAGCAGTAGTAGTACCATAGTTGCTACCACCACCACCACCACCGCCTGATGAACCATCATTAGTTGGGTTAAGACCGGCATTACCCCCAAGATAACCACCACCGCCTCCGCCTGATCCACTATGATCACCACCTATCAATGTTCCAGATTGTCCAATGGTTGTTGCCTGTGCTCCTGTTGTTCCACCGGTTGCTCCACTACCATCACCATTATTTCCGTTCTGACCACCTGATCCGCCTTGACCAGTGCTATTTTCTCCACCTTCACGCCCGCCTGCGCCACCACCACCAGCAGCAGCTAGCAAAATAGTAGAACTATTTAAGAATAAACTTGCAGCACCGCCGCCGCCGCCTGTGCCAGAACACGGTGATGTTCCGGCTGGTGTCCCGTCACCACCGGTGCCATAAGCAGTGCCATTGGTGCCACCAACACCACCAAGACCTGTAGTACATCCTTGAGTACCAAGCTGCCCGCCACCACCAACAGCAACAGTATAAGATACATTGGATGTTACTGATATATTTGATTGAGCAAATCCACCACCGCCGCCGTAACAGAAATCACCACCTCCAGTGCCACCTGCAGCTCCGCCACCGCCCCAAGCAGATACTTGAATTGTAGGTGGAATTGATAGTGGTGTTGCTAATAGACCTAATGCATTTAATGTATTTGTTGTTAATAGATTTGTTGTTTTGTTAAAAGTTAGATTAGCACTAGCACCAGCTGCGTTTGCGTCATTGAAGATAACTTGTGTATTACTACCAGCTACTGGACCTGTAGCACCTGTTGCTCCATTAACGCCTGCTACACCTGATGCTCCTGTTGCTCCGTCAGTTCCAATATACCCGCTTGCACCAGTAGCACCAACTGGTCCACCTGACGGGCCAGTAGCACCTGTTAGACCAGTAGCACCTGTGCTACCTATACCAGTAGCACCTGTTGCGCCTGTTGTACCTATATAACCAGTAGCACCTGTTGCACCGGTTGCACCTGTTGTACCAATATAGCCAGTAGCGCCTGTTGCACCTGTAGTTCCTATATAACCAGTAGCACCTGTTAGACCTGTAGCACCTCCCGGAGTTCCTTGTGGACCAGTTGCACCTGTAGTACCCGTTAATCCAGTTGCACCTGTAGTACCCGTTGCTCCGGTTGCACCGGTTGCTCCAGTGGCGCCAGTAGCGCCTGTTGCACCTGCACCTGTTGCACCGGTTGTTCCTGCTGTGCCTGCCATACCTATTCCTGTGGCACCAGTAGCACCTAACCCCGTAGCGCCCGTTGCTCCCGTTGCACCTGCTGCACCTATACCAGTAGCGCCTGTTGCTCCAACTGGTCCACCTGATGGCCCTGTTGCTCCAGTGGCGCCTAACCCCGTGGCTCCTGTTTGGGCTGTCCAACTTAAATTACCAGTACCGTCAGTACTTAATACATATCCATTAGTACCTCCAGTAATATGTAAATTAATTACATTACCCAAAGTTATATTGGATGCACTTGAAAAATTAGCATTATTAGATATATTAATTGAATTAGCACTAATTGCATTCGCACCAGTTAAATTGCCACCTAATGTAATATTCCCACTAATATTTGCATTGCTTGCCGATATATTAGCTAATGCAATTATTATATTAGCACTAACAATGTTGGCACCAGTTAAGTTACCACCAGTTCCACCGCCCAATGCGATTGCTCCGCTGACGTTTGCGTTACCTGTTACAGATAACAAACTAGTTGTTTTGTTAAAAGTTAGATTAGCACTAGCACCTGCACTATTACTATCATTAAATATAATTTGTGTATCTGATCCTGCTACCGGACCAGTAGCACCCGTTACACCAGTAGCGCCTGCTGTACCACTTGCACCTGTTGCTCCGTTTGTACCACTAGTACCAGTAGCACCAGTTGCACCCGTTGATCCAATGTTACCAGTAGCACCAGTTGCACCCGTTGATCCAATGTTACCAGTGGCACCTGTTGCGCCATTTGTACCTGCTGTACCAGTAGCACCAGTTGCACCCGTTGATCCAATGTTACCAGTAGCACCAGTTGCACCCGTTGATCCAATGTTACCAGTAGCACCAGTTGCACCCGTTGATCCAATGTTACCAGTAGCACCTGTAGCGCCAGTTGTTCCTGTATATCCAGTCGCACCAGTAGCCCCTGTTGCTCCATTTGTACCTGCTACCCCAGTAGCACCGGTTGCTCCTATACCAGTAGCACCAGTAGCACCACTTGATGGGGCAATCCAACTTAATGTATTTGCTCCGTCGGTACTTAATACATAACCACTAGTGCCACCTGACACATGTAAATTACCTACTGCTACATTTAACCCAGTTGTTTGTATTGCTGTTGTTTGCCATGTACTACCATCATACAAAATAGTACCTGCATAAATGCTACTAGCAAATGGCACAGCTTGTAATCCAGTAGTTACTGTTCCGTTGTTTGTAATTGATAATGCGTAAGTTGAATTATCAACTATTGTGCCATTTTGTAACGTCAATAAACTAGTAGCAGTACCGGTAATAGCACTAGTATTAGCGCCACCAAATGGATTTGCTGATTGAGTAGCACTTAGTGGTGCTGTTGGTACTGTAAAGTTTCCAGTATATACGGCCACCCCTTTGACTATGCGTGGATTAGAAATATATCCACAAAAATATTCGCTGTTATAATTGGTGTAAACTCTACCGATTACCACTGGAAATGCCGGCACATTATAATTGTTGGTTGCCTGTGATTCTAAAACACCATTTAAATAAACTTTACAATTGTTAGTTCCCGAACCGGATCTTACCAATGCAACATGATACCACTGATTTTGATTAATTGCAGTTGATCCATAATTTTGATAGCTGGGTCCATCTAACCACCACGATATAAGTTTTGTGGAGGTTCCATCTAATCTAATCACAAAGCCAGCACCATTTCCCGTTGGACCTGAAGCAAGTATTCCTTGTTCACCTCCGCTGCCTTGCCCAGTGTTACCAGTTAAATAAAACCATGCTTCAACAGTAAAATCACCAGTGCCCATAGCAAAAACAGCATTGCTAGCAGTGTTAAGATATTGACTACCATTAAAGCTACCTACATATCCCTGCCCTAATACAGTTATACCACCTACTAATCCGGTGTTATTTGTTGGTGAATATAGATTGCCATTTGTTAATGTTAATGCGTTAGTTGATTTATTAAATGTTAGATTAGCACTAGCACCTGCTGCGTTTGCGTCATTGAATATAACTTGTGTAT
>SESF01010637.1_pt1 | contig 10050 bp, 11 predicted proteins | sample 3171521 | NCBI WGS metagenome assembly SESF01 (sample SAMN10866945, study PRJNA518727) | freshwater metagenome | biome: subpolar coniferous forest; feature: holomictic lake; material: water; isolation source: holomictic Lake 227, 6 m and 8 m depth | place: Canada: near Kenora, Ontario | collected...
CAACATTGCAACAATTAACAGGACTTTGCAATGTGGATCTTCGGACCATCAAGCGGCATGTCGCCAAGCTGAAGAAAGCCGGACGGCTGAGACGCTCGGGCAGTAGCTATGGAGGGCAATGGGTTGTTGTGGAATGAGCCAACCGTGCTCGTACAGACCGGGAGAAGCCTTTCTGCCAAGCATTTCTGGAATATTTCCAGTCTGGGGTCTTGGTAGAGCTTCAGTATGTGCAAAATTTGCACATACTGTCGAAGCTGATCTACCGAGGAATCCTCGGCAGTTCAGCAGAACCGCGCGAAGCAGGGAAACAATGACGGTGGCTGCTTTTGTCTATACTTGAGAAAGAACAAATTGGAAGAGACCCATTCCATGGAGGCCCAGTGAGAGAACTCGATATGAATGCCCTTCTCGCAGCCCTCCAGCTCGGGGAAACCCAGGATTGGGAGTTCCTACGCAAGGGACGCATCCATTGGGCTGACAAGTAGCGCACCTGCGAAGAAGAGATAAAAGAATGCAACTGAATCAAATCGATAGAGCCAGTTAACATTCGAGAACAACGAATCCAAAAAGATCCCTACTGGCGATCGTGTCATTTCCCAAAGAAATTGGAAGCACGAATGTCAGAGTGGCCGAGATTGCCGACACGGCGTTGCTCCATGCCACTGCCTCTGCGAGGCAGTGGGTTCGAACTTCCGCTCAATCCTGGAAGAGCAGCGGGCGCAGATCCCGGTCGACGAAGTAGTACCAGGTCTTCCCTACGGCCTCCGGCGGATGATCGGTGTCGTCTTTGGCAAGCGATATCTCTCCCTCGCACTTCGGACTTCGTTCGAGGAAGTGGACATGGTGCCGTTTTTCGCCGTCGAGGACGAACCATTCCTCCCACGGAAGGTGCATGGCGGCGGAGATTGGAGGAAGGGCATGGATGACGATTGCATCCTTTAGGCCTGGGTAGCTATGGGGTCTCACGAGCCAGGTGTATTCCGCATACAGGTTTGCCTTGGCCTTCTCTGGAGTTGCGAGGAGTGAATCTGGATCGTGGCCAAAGTTCCTGAAACACTCGATGACACCCGTACCCCGAAGCCTATCCACAAGCGATGATCCTTCCATGGTAAACCCTCCTCCTGGTTGTCAGGAGCCCCCATTTTCGCCGCGGAGACGGAATGGGGCAAGCCCTCGAACATCCTTCGCGCTTTGCGCCTCCGCGCGCTGCCAATCCCATGCTTTTCCCAGGTTTGTAGAGGCGCCAACGATGGAAGGATAGAACCGGAAAGGGCGGCGGACCTAGGCTGCTCCACCTGCCAGGCTGATTTCATAGGCGATCCTTCTTCCCCTTCGCCTCCCGCATCGGCGATTTGCATCCTGATTTCCTGTCGAATTGTAGCTAGGTTCTCATAAATCGCTTCAATGTATGAAGATAGTGCTTGACATGGGCACCGCTACGCGGATGCTTCCGGGGCTGCTCGCGAGGCGCTCATGCTAGCCGGCAACCAGTGCAAAATATGCACATACTGCCACGTCGGCAACTACCGAGGAATCCTGGGTAGTTCGGGAGTGTTGGAAAGAGGACAACTCCACGCTCAAGGCGGCGCTTCTGGCCCGGGCGAGGGAGGATCGAAATGCTCTGCTGAATTCGCACTCTTCATACGCGCAATGCATGGAGAGCCCATCGGAGCCCTATCTCGAATCGCCTGCCATGTCGCCTGGCCTGTCTCCTGGCCTGTGGAAGCGGTATGAGCTTGCCCCTGGAGTCGAACTGCACGTATCCCGGCCTGCGGAGAAGCGAGAGCGTGGGCTGATACAGAGTCTTTTGGAATTTGTCTCGAAGGAGGGACGAAGATCATGAACGAAAACGAATCTATGTCAGGGAACTCTGAAGGCGTGCCGGCATTCCGGGCGGCTGCCGAGCGGCGATTGATCAGGCCTTCGGGCAGCCATCGTCATCTTCGACGACCAGGTGGAAGTGCTGCTCAAGGCAGCGCAGGTCTCCGAGCAGTATAAGGCCGAAGCCCGTTCAAAACTCACGTGCATCGAGGCCCGGTCGAATACAGCCCTGCACGAAGGCTGGCTCACTGGATGCCGGAGCATCGCCTCGAACGAAGCCGGATCCCAGGGCGGATTCCTTTCCAGGTGCTTCCTCCTGACCGATGGCCAGGCGAACGCGGGCCTCACGGATCCCGAACAGATCGCCAGCCAGGCCGCCGACATTCACCGGAATGCAGGAATCTGTACCAGTACCTTCGGTATCGGGACTCACTACAACGAGGGGCTCCTTGGTCCGTTGGCCGTTGCCGGGTCGGGACAGTTCCATCACCTGCGGAATCCCCGGGAAATCGAGACCTCCTTTGGCGGGGAACTCTCGGAGCTTTTCAACGTCGTTTCGAGGAATATCAGGATCGAACTGGAAATCGGTTCCATCAAGGCTGCCAGGATCATAAGCCAGTATTGGGTGCATCCGGCAGAAGAGAAGCAGCGCCTGGTAGTCGATGTCGGAGACCTCATTGGCGACGAGGAGAGGAACCTCGTGGTGGATCTCCATTTTCCGAAGGTTGCCGAAGGAGAAAAAATCACGGTCAGGGCGCGGCTGCTGCGCCAGGGGAATGGCTCTGATTACGCCTCCACCTGGGAGGGACTTGGCTTCGAAGGCGCTTCCTCGACGGCCTGCGACGAAGAAATCCGCGACATGCATGTCATGCACTGGGTAGGCCTCCACCATTCCGAGAGGGCAAAAAAAGAGGCTCTCGACCTGATGCGCGAAGGCGACCTTGCCGGCTCGATCCGTCGCCTCGAGGGCGTGATCAGGAGGCTTTCCGAGTATGCGGCTGGTGACAGGGATCTGCTGCAGTCCATCGCCGACCTCAAAGCCTTGCGCAAGGATCTGAAACATAACGCGGTAGATGCCGAATGTGTCCGCGAACTCAGCTCCACCTCAATACGGATGTCCCGCGGCCAGCGCGACTATCGGGCATCGAAGTAGTCATAATTGCGATGATAAAGGCCAGCGAGCCATCCGCTCAGGATCGATGCGGTTCCAATCCCGGAAAGGGGAGGGATGACTGGCATCACCATCGGTCCCGGCAAGGTGAAGGAACGTGCCTTTTCGGGATTCTGGAAGCGCGACCTCGATACGGACCTCGCCGCCGCAGGGCTCCTTGTGGAGTTAGGCGAAGACCCGGAGTCGGCAATCCGGAGGGTGAGGGCGGGCGTACAGGGCGGAAACTCAGGCTAGCTTCTCGTACTCCCCGAGCAGGAAGCTCCTGAGGGATAGATGCCTGACCCCGCGCTCATCCGCCTGGATGGGGTCCATGCTCACCACGAACTTGGGCCAGGCGTCGTCGAGTTCGAGGAGGGCGCCGAACTCGCGCTCTCGCGTCGTTTCATCGGCGAGGAGATAGCAGGCCTGGACGTGGATGCGCTGCCCTGCGCGGTCGCAGACGAAGTCGATTTCACGGGACCCGGATCTGCCGGAATGGATTTCCCAGCCGTCGAGTTCGAGGCGGAGGAAGACCGCGTTCTCGACGACCTTCGCGATGTCGCGCCCGGCAAAGCCTCGCAGCTTCGAGCGGAGGCCGAGGTCCTCGAAGTAGTACTTGTTCCCACTTTCGAGGATGCGTTTGCCCTGGAGGTCTTCCGGCTGGATGCGACGGACGGCGAAGGACTGCTCAAGGTAGGCGAGGTAATCGAGGACGGACTGGGGCGAGACCTCTATTTTCCCGGATTTAAGGTAATTGGCGATGTTGCGGGCGGAGCTCGGACTGCCGATGGAATCCGCGACGAACTCGGCGATTCGCGAAAGGATGGCCGGATTCCGAACGCCGTGGCGGAGGACAATGTCCTTGAGCACGACGCTGTCGAAGACGCCGCCGAGGTACTCGAAAACCGTCTCGTCCTGGAGCGACAGGTTTCGCAGGAAGGGAAGGCCGCCATAGCGCAGGTAGAGATTGAGCGCCTCGTCCGAATCGCTGTGCCCGTGGAAGACGAGGAACTCGTCGTAGGACAGCGGATGGATGCGGAGCGTGGCAACGCGGCCTGTGAAGAAGGTCGCAATCTCCCCCGAGAGGAGCTGGGCGTTCGTGCCGGTGACATAGATGTCGTGGCGTCCCTCTGCGGCCAGGCTGCGGAGCGCGCGGTCAAAGCCTGGGATCTCCTGGGCCTCGTCGATGAAGAGGGCGACCTTGCCCGAGCCTGGCAGCGCCTTGGCCTCGGCTTCGAGGCTTGCGCCATCCTTGATGCTGTCCCAGCGCGAGAGCTCCTTGTCGATATAGAGGACGGGTCGCTCCGGCCTTTCGGTACGGCTTTGCTGGGCGAGGAGCCTGAGGATGCTGCTTTTCCCGACACGGCGCTGGCCAGTGATCAGTTTGATAAGGGCAGTATCGGCAAAGGGCCGGATTCGCTCGAGGTAGCGCGGCCGTGGGATTATTGCTTCTTCTTCCATGTATCCAATGTAATGGACAAAAGTACATTCGTCAACTCAATTGTCCATCATGATGGACAATTGAGTGACTCATGAGCTTCCAATCCATCCGCGTCGAGGGCACGCTTTTCTCCGCCGAACTCCTGGCCAAGCTCGACGGGCCAGGCGCCCAAGGACTTCGCCCTCCCTCCCCGCGCCCGCGATCGCATCATGGAAGCCTGGGCGACCTTTCGGAGCAGTGGCATGTCTTCAGTCGGCGGCGCGGGAACGCCATCAATGTATCGGGCATCCTCACCAAACTCATACGGCCCTCGAAGAAGATCGAGGAACTGGTGGCCCTTCACGGATACAGTTCGGACTGGGATGGAGGGGAATATGACAAGTACTTTTCACCACATTGACTTGCGGTCGTCGGGATAGGTAGTTTCCTTCTTGGTTGGTAATGTTCAGCGGAATGACAGACAATTCGCGAACCTGCCAAAGGAGCACAACGTGGCCACGCTTGACCGGACCAAAGACAACCCCTGGGTCCTGAAGACCCCGCCGGGGACTTCGGAGTACACAATGCACATCGAGGCCAAGGACGGGAAGGATGTCATCGTCTGCACCGTGGGGAAGACCATGCTCCACTACGACACCCGGTGCATCGCCGACCTCCATGCCATGCTGAAGAAGGCCAAGGACTGGGTGGATCTCGGGGGCACGGATGAGCAGAAGCCCGCCAAGGAAGGAACCGTCGAGGCGTGGGGCCGAAGTCCAGACAACCCCATAGGGGGCTGGTACGGCCTCAAGAAGGGCCTGCGGGGACGGTTCGGGGTCTACATCCCTCCACTGATGGAGGAACTCGGGCTTGCCGAGCTTGAGCACAACCCCAAGGGCAACAGGATGAGGGCAAAGTAGGCTCATTGACGGAGGGGCGCAATGAAGATCACCTTGAATGTCCTCGGCATTCTCTGCATCCCTGTTGCTGGTCTCTGGCTCCACACATGACGATTCTCGGTGCCCTCGCTCCGGAGATCCGCGCCGCAGCCGTGATGCTTTACCGGGAAGCTCCCCGTCCTGGCAAGGTAGGAAAGGTATTCGATCCCATAGTCACCGTGCTTTGTCGCCTCGGAGAGGGGCATGTACCCATGCCTCTCCGAATCCTTCCCCGTCCCCCTCATCGCGTTCAGGCAGATCGACAATGACCGGTCTTTGGACCTGCCAATAAAGTCCAGAAAGCCCTCAAAACGGTCCTTCTTCCTGGAGATGAAATACTCGAGCATCGAAATGGCCTCGGGGTGGTTCGAGACCTCAAAGCGCTCACGGAGGCTCTTCTTGCCGATCGCGATGCCTTTAGTTAGGACGAGCTCGGTCTCGCGGAGGTTGAGGGTGTTTCCTTCGATGACCCTGATCAGGTCGGAGGGAATAGCATCGGCATCGGTTTTCATGGATTCGATGGTACCCGATACCGAAACTGCTGGCGGCATCAGGATCGAGCCCGATCGTCTGCGCCACGCCCTGCCCAGATTCTGCTATTGGAGAACCACCTCACAGGAGGTATCCAATGCAGGGCGCCTATTCAGCCCTTGTCCCCAACGGAGAGGGTTAGTCGAGGACGGACCGGGGCGAGACTTCTATTTTCGTAGATTTGAGGTAATTGGCGACCCTCTTCGACCGCGGCAAGTCGGTGGCCTCCCGGCGCCCAGGTCAGGTTCATCAAGAGCGATGAGGGCGGGCAGTGGGTCAACGGGGACCTCGGAATCGTCGAAGCCCGCGAAGCCGACTGGGTCAGACTGTCGACCGCATCCACATCGACCTTGCCGACGTCCCGCTGCTCTCAAGGCTGCTGGCCACGAGGACATCAAGTTCGACGACAGCTCCTCTTTCATGCCTGGAGGCCGATCCTGATTCCCCACCGTCGAAGCACAGGCGGTTCCTGCTCCCTTGCTTGGCCCTGTACAGGGCGGCATCGGCTCGGTCGATCAAGGCATGTGCGTTGAAGGGGCCTGACTCGGGGGAATACAGGGTGCCTCCGCAGCGGCCTCCGGGGCCGCCTCCGCGTTGGCCGAGGCGAGGGCCTCGGCTTCCTTCGCCTTGGCCGCTTTCGCTGTCTCGTTCCGTAGCTTCCGGTTGTAGAAGAAAACCAGCAGCGCCGAGACGATGGCAACGTCCGAGATCGTGGAAGCTATGGTTTCGGGGACCTTGATCCCTGCGAGGCCAAGTCCGCCCATGCCCAAAAGGACGATGGCGAGGCCGACAATGATCCCGTTCAGCAGCTTTGGCGAGGGTTTGGTCAGGAAACTTGGCAGCATGGCGGCATTCCTCCGGAGGGGGCATCATCGGGGATGGCAGACACTTTGTCTATGCCGGGCATTGTATCGGGCACCTTCCCCCCACCCTTGACAGATCGATGTGGCGGACACCGGCATGCGCCTTGAAAACGTCGAACAGCAGCTCTCCGTGGCCGATGGCTGCAAGGCCCGCTGCATCATCGCAGTCGGGGGAGGAACCCGAAACGCCGCCTGGAAGCAGATCGTGAGCGACATCGCGGGCATCACCCGGGGAAGAGCCTTCCCGCAGCTCGGTGCCGCCCTCGGGGACGCCTTCCTTGCAGTGATCGGCGCAGGCCTGTTCTCGGGCAGCAAGGATATCGAGCGCTGGATCGGCGAATCGAGGAGGGTGGTCCCGCACGAAGGATTCCGACCTATCTACGATGATCATTACCGGATCTACCGGCAGCTCTACGACCGGAACTCAGGCCTGATGCACGATCTCGCCCGGCTCCGCCCGCATTGACCGCCTCCCCTATTTCCCCTTCCGCATATCCGCGATTTCCGCGGTCCCGATTTTCAGCCTGGAGAACCCGACGCTACAGCCGCCTCCGACCGGAGACTGGGCGACAAGGCCGACCTTGACCTCATCCTTCATGGGCAACTGGAAAAATCGTACCATCTTCCACTTCTTTCCGGTCTCGGAATGATGCAGGGCCCAGGTGCTCCCCCTCCTGACAACCTGGAGCCAGATGGAATCGACCTCGTCCTTCCTTTCGCCATTGGAATCATCGGAGAGCTTATCCGTCACCACCGTGACGACAGATGGATATCCCAAGTCAGTCAACTCGTACTCGAGCTTTATCCACCTGTTTGCCTTGTCGTAAACAAACAAGCCGCCTGCGTCATAGCGCTTGTGGAAATCCGGTTTGACCCTGACACTCGCGACAAAGTCCCCCTGGATCCGCTCATAGCAGAAGGGCGCATTCGAATAGGTGGTTCCTGTTCGCGGGTCGATGAAGAAATCGGACTTGCCAGGAGCGGTTATGGTGCAGGCTCCATTCTTGCCGGCAGTCATGACAGCATCATTCATGGTGAACACACAGGGCTCCTCAGTTGGGGGATGACTTCCTTCAGGATGCATCAAGCAGTCCTGGTTGACAAGGCAGTGGCGCAAATGCAGGCAGAGGTCACCCGTCCAGAGCGCCGCAAGCAAGGTGCCCAGCATCGAGAACTCTGATCATGAGAGGACTCCGCCAATCTTTCGCCAGGGTACTACAGCTATCCCCTTCGAGCTCAGGTCCTGCCCACCGGCAAATACGAGAGCGCAGTCCTGTGCTGGAGCCCCTGAATATCGCATCCAGGTCTCGATCCCCGCAAAGAAATCAGGGGCGATCGTCTTCCCTGACTTCACCTCGATCGCCTTAGTCCGCGCGCCATCCTCGAAGACTATATCTACCTCGGTTCCCGCACTGTCGCGCCAGAAATAGAGGTCCGGGTCGAGGCCCTGGTTGTAACGCGCCTTGAGGAGCTCCGAAACGACGAGGGACTCAAAGAGATTGCCCCTGTTGGGGTGGAGAAAGAGCTGCTCTGCGTCCTTGATGCCCAGGATGCGGGCGGCAAGTCCTGTATCGATGAAGTAGAGCTTCGGGCTCTTCACGAGGCGCTTGCCGAAGTTCCGGTGAAAGGGCTGGAGGAGGTAGACGATGCCGCTCGTTTCCAGGATGGAGATCCAGGCCTTGGCAGTGTTGTGGGAGAGGCCGCAATCGAGGGCCAGTGCGCTCAGGTTGAGGAGCTGTCCGACCCTGGCGGCGCACATTTTCACGAAGGTCTGGAATTGGCCGAGGTCCTTCACATTCAGGATGGACCGAACGTCTCGCTCGACATAGGAGGCAATGTAGTTTGTATACCAGTCGTAGGGGATGAGGTCGCGGTCATAGAGGGGGGGATAGAAACCCTTGACCATGGCAGCAAAGGGATCGTCGCTTCCGAGTCCAGCCTCGGAAAGCTCAGCCTGCGAAAAAGGCAGGAGCCGCACGAAGGCGGCCCGTCCTGCGAGGGACTCGGTAACCCCGGCCAGCAGGCTGAACTGCTGTGATCCTGTCACGATAAATCGAGCCGGCCTTGGGTCGATGTCCACCGCGGTCTTGAGGTAGCGGAAGATTTCCGGCACGTACTGGGCCTCATCAAGGATCAGGCCATCGGAATAGTTCGCGAGGATGCCACGGGGGTCCTCGCGGGCGAGTCGGGCAATATCGGGGTCTTCCAGTGACAGATAGGGTATATCTGGGAAGACCATCCTCACGAGGGTAGTTTTGCCGGACTGACGAGGGCCGGTGACGCAAAGGACGGGAAATCCCCGCGCCAAGCGCTTGAGGGTCGCTTCTGCCTGTCGTGCGATCATGGGAGTAGTGTAATCAGATCATGCAAATTGTCAATATGATTGCCAATTTGCATGGACAGATTTCTGTCGCGACCCTACTCCGGTAGTCGGCAAGAGCTCCTCGACGATTGTCCCCGCCTGATCGGGTAGCTGCGAGCGCTGGGACCCTGCAGTGATCCTCGGATTCAAGTTACTCGGGGCCTTGGCCCGGAGGCGACTGGATCACTGGATCGGCAAGTGGCCTGAAAAACAACATGCATAGCTGCCCAAAAAGCAAAATCCAAGGAAGAGTTTTCAAGGTCCACATTTTCTTGACAGTTTCACTATTTGGATATACAGTGAACTGTACTCTTTTTTATTACATGGAAGGCGTGCATATTATGAATTATTAGTCAATTGAATCCAAGGAGCCAGGCCATGGGCTTTGATGTCAAGAAAACTATTCTCCTCGTCGAAGATGAGTACCTCCCGGCAACACATGAGAAACTTCAGCTTGAGAAGCATGGTTATAAAGTTGTAATGGCCAATTCTGGAGAAACAGCGATCAAGGCCTTGAATGGCAATCCATCCATTGATCTTGTCCTCATGGACATCCACCTTGCAGATGGCAGTGATGGCTTCCTCGTAGCTGAAAGCATCCTGAAGGATCACGAGATCCCGATTGTCTTTGTCCTGGGTCATCAAGGGCCAGAAGTCATGGAGAAGCTTGAGAAGGGCACTTACTATGGCTATGTGTTCAAGCAGTCATCGGTAGCAGCCCTGGATTCAGCCATAAAGATGGCCCTCAGGCTGTTCAATGCGAACAAGACAATAGAGACAGGCAAGCAAAGACTCCATGCAACACTTGATGCATTTGTCGGCTTGCTTCTCGAAGTAGACGCTGATGGAAATATTCATCATATACAGGCACATCATCACGAGCGTTTGCTGAAACCTACCGCAGGCATGGCTGGAAAGAGAATACAGGAGGTGCTTTCGCCGACAGTGGCGCAGATATTGATGGA
>SESF01027730.1_pt1 | contig 10048 bp, 7 predicted proteins | sample 3171521 | NCBI WGS metagenome assembly SESF01 (sample SAMN10866945, study PRJNA518727) | freshwater metagenome | biome: subpolar coniferous forest; feature: holomictic lake; material: water; isolation source: holomictic Lake 227, 6 m and 8 m depth | place: Canada: near Kenora, Ontario | collected...
ACAGGGCTGGTAATATAATGACTGCTTTCAGATAAACAAAGAAAAAAGAATTAAATTCTCAATCATCTTTCACAGCAGCAATAAAACCAGCGATCCATATCACAATTTTCCTCGAAGCCAGCCTTTGCGAACAGACCAATACCTTGTCAATCAATGTGGGAAATACCCGGACACGGTTTTTCTTTAACCCGTTGATTGCCGCCTTGACGACCACGCCGGTTTCCGACATCGGCAGACGGAGATTTGCCCTGTTATGTCCAGCATGTTCAAAAAAGCCGGTATTGATAAAACCAGGACAGACCGCAACCACCTGTATACCCTTTTCTTTCAGCTCTCCATAGAGCGCCTCGCTGAGCGTCAGAATAAATGCCTTGGTTGCTGAATAGAGTCCGAGACCAGGAACTCCCTGAAGGGCCCCCAGAGAGGCCACATTGATAATACTCCCCCCTCTCCTTTCAACCATATCTGGCAAGAGAAGGCGGGTAAGGCGGGCCATTGCCAGCATATTAACCATCATGATCTCCTCAAGCTTTCCAAGCGGAATATCGTCAAAGTCACCTGCACGGGAGATCCCTGCACAATTGACAAGCATATCAACCGTTGCAACGTGGCTTCGGCAAAATTCGTAAATCCTCGCAGGGCTTTCAGCATCGCCCAAATCCTCAACACACACCATCACCTCAACACCTCTCTGTTGCCGAAACTCTTCGGCGAGAATCTGTAGCCGGTCACCTGAACGGGCGACAAGCACAAGATTATGACCTCTGAGGGCAAATTCACGCGCAAAAGCTTCGCCAATTCCCATAGAGGCCCCTGTGATCAGGGTAAACAACATGGTGGATCAACCCATCTCCCCCGCTCTTTGACAAGATTGACCAGCCGCTCAACGGCATCCTCTTCCAAAATATTTTCCTCAACGCACTCCTTTCCGACATAGAGGCTGATGCGATTTTTTCCAGCGCCCACATAACCGAAATCAGCATCAGCCATCTCACCCGGCCCATTAACGATGCAACCCATAATGCCAATCTTCAGCCCTTTCAAGTGAACCGTTCTCTGCTTGATGGCGGCTGTAGCCTTCTCGAGTTCAAAATAGGTTCTGCCACAACCAGGACAGGAGATAAATTCGGTTTTCGACATCCTCACCCTCGCGCCCTGAAGAATATTGAATGCCAACTGAAGCTCATCATCAAGAGGGAGGCTGGTATCAAAGGCGAGCATGTCACCAATGCCATCGCAAAAGAGTGTTCCAGCCTGCACGGAAGCGTCAATCAACGTTTCCAGCTTGTCAGAAGCCTCTTTTTTAAAGCGTACGACAAGGGGGTAATCGAGGGAGTTCGTGTTAAAGAGCTGGACGAGCCTGCGATAGACAAAAACAGGCTCTCTTGATATCACCGAAAAAAAGAGGCGCTCAACACCCCGGATGTGACTCTTTTTTGCAAAATGGGCAAGTACCTCTGCCGGAACAGAGTTTCCTGCACCTTCATGTATAAAGCATAACTCAACAACTGCATGGCGCTCATCCTCAAGAAGGTGCAAAAACTCCTCTCCAAGCCGCTCACCCTCAACAATGTCAAATCGTACCTTTGATACCCGGCCAAGCAATCGGGCAAAAAGTGCTACATCTCTTGTGGATGCAACAAGAAAGCGGGCAGCATCACCAAGTTTGCCAAGCAAGGCATCAAGGGCATCAAGCTCTTCGTCCGTGTTGACGCAAACAGAAGCAAACTCGGAGCGAATGGAGTACTGAGACTTTTCTGGAGCAAGCCTCTGCAAAAGCTCTTCATAAACAGCTTCATGCCCTGAAAGTTGGGCATGCACATCACTCTCCACCCTCGGCAGATTGTCACCGCCAATCATCAGACCTGCAAGGGCAATCGAACCGGACGTCCTGCGCTGATAAGAGAACGGGTTGAAGGGCGGCTCATCCCGGGAGGAAAGTACCCGGTGATGCGACTTCCTGTTGCGGCTCTCAATAACATGCTTCAACGGAAGACTCCCTTTGTCACCCTTGACAAGATGAAAATCGTTATACTTTTTCACAAGCGCAAAACCGACAGGGACTTCGTTGACTGGATCCTCCGTCAACGAGACCCGGATAGTATCACCAAGACCGTCCTCAAGAAGCGCACCAATACCCATCGCCGACTTGACACGACCCTCGTCGCCATCTCCAGCCTCGGTTACCCCAAGATGCAGCGGATAGGGATAACGAAGCTGCGCATCCGCCCTCTCGACAAGCAGCCGATATGCCTGGATCATCACCTTGACATTGGAGGATTTCATGGAAAAAAGCGTCTCGTAGTAGCCCATCTCCTCGCTCATTCGGGCAAACTCAAGAGCCGCTTCAACCATCCCTTCTGCCGAATTCCCGTAACGACTGACAACACGGTCAGACAATGAACCATGATTGGTGCCAATTCTCATGGAGACCCCGAAGTGACGTGCCTTCTCAACCAAAGGAGCAAATTCCAGCCGAACGTGCTCAATCTCTTTCAGATACTCATCTTCTGAATACTCATTGTTTGAAAACTTCTGACTGGTGGCATAATTGCCTGGATTGATGCGGACGTTTTCAACAAATTCAACCGCCTTGAGTGCTGCACGGGCAGAAAAATGGATATCAGCAACCAGAGGGGTAGTAATGCGATCCCGACGGAGCTGATCGCGGATGTTCCGAAGATTTTCGGCATCCCTCTCGCTCGGTACGGTAAGCCGGATAATTTCACAACCTGCCTCATAAAGCCGTCTGCACTGCAAAACGGTTGCGGTCGTATCCATCGTATGCGTATTGGTCATCGACTCCACCCTTATTGGCTGATATCCTCCCAATGCAAGGTTTCCAAAAGCTACTTCACGGGTTAATCTACGTCGGTACTGGTACATTGAACTCATTGAGCTGTTACAGGAATAATTATTTCTCTCTGATCATAAAAAGCGTTTCTCCCGGCTTGCGGAAATTGTATCTCTCCCTTGCCGCTTTTTCTATACTATCCGGCTCAAGAGCATAGGTAATGCGCCGTTCGTTATCAAGAATCCGTTGCTGCTCAACTTTCTGCCGTTCAAGAAGCATACGATTATCAACCTCCATTCGGATCCGTTTCACAATACCGTAATCGTCAAAAAGCATTGACGCAACAAACAAGGCAAATACAACCCTGAAAAAAAATTTTTTCGGATTGGAATGGATATACTCCCAGATTCTTTTGCTAATCTTTTTCACTCGATCAAAACGCTTTTATTTTTCTCATGCTGTCGAAGTCACTCGGGAGGGGAAATGCAAAGGGAACCCTTTATGAACAAGAGTTCCCTGCAACCTTCTTTATACCCGGAAAGCCTTTCTTCCGGGATAGCGAGCCTGATCGCCAAGTTCCTCTTCAATGCGGAGAAGTTCATTGTACTTCGCCATACGGTCAGAACGCGACAAACTGCCGGTCTTTATTTGGCCAGCATTGGTTGCCACAGCAATCTGGGCAATGGTGCTGTCCTCGGTTTCGCCACTGCGATGGCTGATAACCGAAGTGTAACCATTTCTTTTTGCAAGATCAATCGCCTGGAGAGTTTCAGTCAAGGTACCAATCTGATTAACCTTGATCAAGATGGAGTTGGCCACACCCCGCTCAATGCCCTCTGCAAGCCTTTCGCTGTTGGTGACAAAAAGATCATCTCCAACGAGCTGGACGCGTGAGCCAATCTTTTCAGTCAGCACTTTCCACCCCTCCCAGTCATCTTCAGCCATACCATCTTCGATTGAAATAATCGGGTAATCACTTGCCCACTTTTCCCAATATTCAGCCATCTCAAGAGAGGTCAACTCCCGTTTGGAGGATTTCTTGAAGACATAACGCTTCTTTGCGGCATCATAGAACTCAGAACTCGCAGGATCAAGAGCAATCATCACCTGTGCATCACCGAGACCACCCTTGTCGGTTGGAGAGCCAATCCTGTAGCCAGCTTTGCCAACAGCTTCAATCACCAACTCAATAGCCTCTTCATTCGAGCCAAGATTCGGAGCAAAGCCACCCTCATCACCAACAGAGGTACTCAACCCTTTGCTTTTCAAAAGAGCCTTGAGTGCATGAAAAATTTCAGCACCACAGCGAAGAGCATCGGAGAATGAGTCAAATCCAGCAGGCATGATCATGAATTCCTGAAAATCAACGGTGTTATCCGCATGGGCTCCACCATTAAGGACGTTCATCATCGGTACAGGAAGCGTGTTGGCCATCGTGCCGCCGATATAGCGATAGAGCGGAAGACCGGAATATTCGGCCCCTGCCTTTGCACAAGCCATTGAGACACCAAGAAGAGCATTGGCCCCAAGCTTCGACTTGTTCGGTGTTCCATCAAGGGCAAGCAACACACGGTCGATCTCCTCCTGTTCGGTCACAAGCATCCCTTCCAGAGCATCATTAATAACGGTATTAACATTCTCTACCGCCTTGAGTACTCCTTTGCCAAGATAGACAGAGGGATCACCGTCCCTGAGCTCCATAGCTTCATGAACACCCGTTGAGGCTCCGCTCGGCACGGCAGCACGCCCGAATGAACTTTCAGTATACACATCAACTTCAACCGTTGGATTTCCCCTTGAATCCAAAATCTGACGAGCAAGAATTTTACTAATAACAGGCATAAAACAATAAATTTATAGTTTTTACATGCTTTCCGGGCATAAAGGAGCCAATGAAGCACTCCCCCAATGGAAGATACTCGAAAATATATCTTTTTTTCACAACCATTTCATTGCTCCCGGAAAGGCAAAAAGGACTTTTTTTTGTTTATTGTTTATCGGGTTACATTGCCCCATAAAGGCACTGCAACCCGTTATTTCGTCATCAGTCAAAAAAAGGAGTTTTGCCATGCAAGCCGTACAACCGGATCAATTGCGTAACATTGTCATTACAGGCCATGCCGGAAGCGGCAAGACCATCCTCGCTGAATCACTTGCCCTGACTATGGGCATCATAAACCGACTCGGCACCATTGATGAGGGAAACACCCTCTCCGATTACTCTCTGGATGAGATTCAAAGAAAACACAGCCTGAACACCAGTCTTGTCCACGGATTCTGGAACGACTGTAAAATCAATATGATCGACACACCCGGCCTGCTCGACTTTCACGGCGATGTCAAGTCGGCAATGCGAGTTGCTGATACCGTACTGATTACCGTCAATACCGCCTCAGGCGTTGAGGTAGGAACCGATACCATCTGGGAGTATACCAAAGAGTACTACAAGCCCACCCTTTTTATTCTGACCAAGCTCGATGCCGACCGAACCAACTTTAACGCCACGATACAAGCACTTCAGGATCATTTCGGCCATCTGGTCACCCCGATTCAATTTCCCGCCGATGAAGGGCTCGGACACCACACCCTGATTGATGTCCTCCTGATGAAGCAGCTTGAGTTCAATCCCGATAAAACCGGAGGCATGAGTATCTCCGACATTCCCGATTGTCATCTGAAGCGTGCCGAGGAACTCCATCAGCAACTGGTCGAAGCCGTTGCCGAAACCGATGAGGCACTCATGACCCGCTTTTTTGAAGAGGGAACCCTTACGGAGGAGGAGTTGAGAACTGGAATCAAATCGGCACTGCTTACCAGAACTTTTTTTCCCGTTTTCTGTACCTCACCATTGCACCTGATCGGAACAGAGCGGTTGCTGAACGTCATCGTCAACCTCTGCCCTTCTCCAATTGAGCGCGGCCCTGAACATGCAATCTGTACGATCGATGAAACCAAAAGCCTGATTCAACCCAACCCTGATGGACCGACCATTGCCTTCATTTTCAAAACAATGTCGGAGCCCCGTGTTGGTGAAATCTCCTACCTCAGAGTCTATTCTGGCCACATCGAAACCGGCCATGAGCTGATTGATGTCCAGACCGGACAACTTGAAAAACTCGGCCAGGTCTATACCATCAACGGCCAGAAAAAAAGCCCCATTGAGAAGCTGCTTGCCGGAGATATCGGCATGGTCGTCAAGCTTAAGGATGCACATACCAACGATACCCTGGCTGACAAGGGAAGCAGTTGCCGAATCAGCCCCATCATCTTCCCTCACCCCATGCTGGCAACAGCCATTATGCCAGTCACCCAGGGAGACGAGGAAAAAATCTCCGCAGGCCTGCATCACCTGCATGAGGAGGATCCCAGCTTTACCATTGAACACGACGTAGAGTTTAACCAGACCATCCTCAAGACCCTTGGTGAGACACATCTTGATACCATCATCAACCGTCTTCATGCAAAGTTCAATGTCAAGGTTGATATCTCACCCATCAAGATTCCCTACCGCGAAACCATCCGGATAGCATCCTCCGCTCAGGGCAAATACAAAAAACAGTCGGGTGGAAAGGGACAATATGGCGATGTCTGGGTAAAACTTGAGCCACGTGCAAGAGATACCGGATTTGAATTTGCCAGTGAAGTTGTAGGGGGTGTTGTGCCCACCAGGTATCTTCCTGCTGTTGAAAAAGGACTTCGGGAGGCCATTACCTGCGGTATTCTTGCGGGTTACCCGATAGTTGATCTCAAAGCCATTGCCTACGATGGCTCATTTCACCCTGTCGACAGCTCTGAATTTGCCTTTAAAATTGCAGCAAGCATGGCATTCAAAAATGCTTTTGACCAGGCAAAACCCTTTCTGCTTGAACCGATTTTTGCCTTGAATGTCTATGCTCCAGAACAGTATACCGGAGAAATCGTTGGCGATATTTCAAGCAAACGGGGTAAAATTCTAGGCATGGATTCCGATGTCAAAATGCAGATCATCCATGCGCTCATACCACAATCCTCGCTGACGACATTTCATCATGCCCTTACACGACTAACCCAGAGCCGGGCCCGATACTCCTATACATTTAACCATTACGAAGAAGCGCCGCCCGATGTTGCCCAGCAGATCATTGCTGCCAAGAGATCATAACACAACGCAACAGACAAAGCCCCAGGAGATACGGGGCTTTTGTCTTTTGTGCCCCTACAGAAAACCGAAAATCGATTTTATTTTGAGCCACCAGACGATCCAGATTGCCTCACGAATATTGTGACGGGTCATTTTCGACTTGCCAACTGTCCGATCGACAAAAACAATGGGAATTTCCTTGATAGCAAACCCCTTTTTCCAGACTCTGAAGTTCATCTCAATCTGAAATGAATAGCCCTGGGAATTGATTCTTTCAAGATCGAGTGCCTGCAATACCTCTCTGCGGAAACATTTAAAACCACTGGTCGGGTCGGCCACAGGCAGACCGGTAACAAAACTCGTATAGATACTCGCCATTTTTGAAAGAATCAACCTGCCCAGCGGCCAGTTGACAACATTGATGGTATTATTCATGTAACGCGACCCGATAACCAGGTCAGCGTCACTCATCGCATCAAAAAAACGCTCTACCATTGCAGGATCGTGCGAAAAATCTGCATCCATCTCCATGATGTAGCGGTAATCGTTCTGCAACGCAAACAAAAAACCGGTGATATACGCCGTACCAAGCCCAAGCTTTCGCTCCCGCGTCATCAAATGAACTCCTTTCATCGTCAGTTGCATAGAACGAACAATCTCGGCTGTTCCATCGGGAGAATTATCGTCAATAACAAGAATATCAACCACAAGCGCATAACGCTCTCTGAGATCTACAATCAGTCGTCCAATATTCTCTGCCTCGTTAAATGTTGGGATAATGACAAGAAGCTGGCTTGTTGGCGCAGCTTCATCAAAGAGTGAGAGATAAGGAGTGTTCAGAGTAACGATATTTTGTTCCAACATGAGCATTAAAGATCTTCAAAAAAAAAGCATTGCTTCCGGGGAGGCAATGCTTTTATAAAACACTTCACAAAACCAGGCTGTTCTTAGCGCGCTTCGCGATGAAAGCGGTGCAGAAACCTGAGATCAAAATCAAGTCTTTTCGGCGGTGTGTAGTTAAAATCAAGCACTTGACCATCAGGCAGTACTTCAACAAGTGCTCCTGAAGGGCATTCATCTGAACCAAAACAGGCCGAACAGGAAATACAGGCATCCTGATCAATATAAGCCCTGAAACCACCCTCCTGAACATCACCGTAAAATTTGTAACCAATGGCCTTCACTTTCGGCGGGCACTTGTCAAGACAGAGACCACAACCCACACAGAGGTTTTCAATAATAAAGTAATGCGATTTCGCTCTCGGAGGCGCTTTCTTCAAAACAGGCTGATCCGCAGCTTCTACTGCTGCGGCTTTTGCTGCAGGGGCCACCTTTGCAACCGGAGCTGCCGGTTTCGCTCCTGCTGCCGGTTTCGCTCCTGCTGCCGGTTTTGCCCCCGCAGCCGGTTTTGCCCCCGCAGCCGGTTTTGCCCCCGCAGCCGGTTTTGCCCCCGCAGCCGGTTTTGCCCCCGCAGCCGGTTTTGCCCCCGCAGTCGGTTTCGCTCCTGCTGCCGTTTTAACTTCTGCTGCTGGCTTCGCTCCTGCCGCCGGTTTTGCCGGTGGGGCAGGTTTCGCACCTGGAGCTGGTTTTGCGGCTGCCTTCTTGACCGGAAAAGCAGACTCCTGCGGAACACCGCATCTTCCAAGATTGACATTAAGCGGCTCCATGCGAAGCTTGCCATTCTGCACTTGGGGAAACCCTTTTGATTGTGCCTTTGCCTGCTTTGCTGCTGGCGCTGTATCTGGCTGTTGTACAGGATCGGCCATAAAAACCCTCCTCTTTAATTACGTGATAAACTTTTAGGAGCAAAAGACCATCGCCGAAAAGAGTTCCCCCCTTTCGGCGATGATGTGGAATCAAGCAATCAGCTTCATCAGATAGTCTACGACCTGTGTCAGCATAACCTGACCGGAAACGGCCGCATCACCAACCTGTGGAGGTAAGGGTGAATCAGTTTGATAGAATCCGTTGCCTATGAAAAGAAATACCAGCATAAAAACGCCACCAAAATAGAGGAACGTACCCGCCATCTTCGAATCTGATATCGTCAGCACAGGGAAGCGGAAGTTGACATCCCTGTTCAGGAATTTCTTCCCAAGCCAGCGAATGGTTCTTGTCTGAATGTCAGCACCTTCAAGACGTGAACCGCGATCTTCGAACCATACTGCAAAACTGATAAACCATACAAGATGGCCAATCATCAGAATTGTCGAGAGGTGTGAACTTGAAAAAATATTCACGGTCTCTGTCCAGAAATAGTAGAAGATTCCTGACGTATAGTGATGATGAAGACCCGCAACAGAATCCCATGCCTTCGCATCAGCGGCAGGAACACCATACATCATCGAAGCAATCCATGCGCCGTCAATATACCACGCAACAGCAGAGAGTCCCTTGATTCCCCACAACATGGCAAACCAGAGCTGATCCTGAATCGAAACACCGCAGGTACCTCCATAAACTGGCCCAAGGCAAGGGAATGAGTAGGAATTTTTCTTGAGACCAAGATCATCCCAAAGCGGTGACGTATGTGAAAAGAAGGCAATACGAACAAGCGCGATCAACGAGAAGAGCGAACCTGCAACAATAACATGCACCATAACCCAGTCATTGATACTCGGATCGCGGAACATCCACTGGAACATCGGCAACGGTTTCAGCCAGTAGAACGACATCAGGATGTTCGTGCCAAAAAGATTCAATTCACATATAGTGTTCCACACAATAACAGCATAGACTGAAAGCATGGTTGCAAAACAGAGCGCCATCACGGTACCCAGAATCTTGACCTGAACTTCCTGATCACGTCCCTTGGTAATAAATACTGACTTGATCTGGCTGTAAAGACCGTTGAGCTGGATTTTAAGGAGATACTGACCACCATGATAGACACCTGCAAAAACATAGAGGACGCCGCAAATGATGTGGTTGAAAACAATGAGATTAATCACAGTCCTTGCCATACCGAATGTGGCACCGTTCTTCGGCATAATGGCAAAAGCCTCAAAGTCAGCAAACTCTTTTGTACCAGAGATGACCTTGCCACCCTCCTGCAGAAAATTATAGCTTACACGGTTGAACGGCTCGCCATAAAGATAAAAGACAAGTTTGTCAAGTTCCTTGTAGTAGGCCGC
>SESF01016658.1_pt1 | contig 10040 bp, 5 predicted proteins | sample 3171521 | NCBI WGS metagenome assembly SESF01 (sample SAMN10866945, study PRJNA518727) | freshwater metagenome | biome: subpolar coniferous forest; feature: holomictic lake; material: water; isolation source: holomictic Lake 227, 6 m and 8 m depth | place: Canada: near Kenora, Ontario | collected...
CGGCCGGGCACCGGTACCGGGCATTTGCCAGTGGCATCAGGCATGATTGGAGCCGGAGCATCCAGCGAGTTGATTTGTTCCAGACCCGGGGCGAGTTCGAGGTTCGAGGCCAGGGCTTCATCGTAGTTGATGACGAGGCCGGATTCGGCGGCCATGCGGCCCATGATGGACACCAGGCAGGCTTTGGCCGCGCGCTCCGTTTCGTTGTAGGGGGTATCGTTGCGGATAGCGTCGAACAGGAGATCGTGCTCGCGCTGATACGGATCTACTGCCGCACCTTGATAGCGCCAGACGAGGTTCTCCGGGGTCTGCAAGTGGCTCTGGTAGATGCGTGACTTCGCCGCGCCGAGGTTCTCCATCAGCACCGCCGACCCTTTGGCGCCCTGGGCGAAGTCGGAGAAGATATCCCAGCACCCGGCGACATGACGGCCCTGGGCAAAGAGCTTGGTGCCGTCCGGGAAGGTGTATTCGACGCTGTATTGATCGAGCATCTGGTCGGGGTCGGTCCGGGTCACGCGGGCGCCTTGCCCCTGGACGCTCACTGGCCAGGCGTTCTTGGCCCAGCAGCAGACGTCGATGTTATGGATCAGCCAGTCCACGAAGAAACTGGCATTGAGCCAGTTGTAGCAACTGTAGTTGCGGATCTGGTGGGCCAGTTCGCTCTCGCCCGGCTGCCGGGGATTAAAGCCGACCGGGCCGTGCATGCGGTAGGTGCGCAGGAGGATGATGTCGCCAATCGCGCCCTCGTGCAGGCGGCGGACGACTTCCTCACGCGGCGGATCGTGCCGCCACATTAAACCGCTCGCAATCTTCAGGTTCTTCTGCGCGGCCACCTCGCCCGCGCGCAGCACGCGCCGAATTCCAGGTCCATCCACTGCAAACGACTTCTCCATGAACACATTCACGCCCTTCTGGACGGCGTATTCGAGGTGGATCGGGCGAAACCCTGCCGGCGTGGCCAGGAGTACCAGGTCGCCCTTGCCCAACAGGTCAATCGCCTTCTTGAACGCATCGAAGCCGACAAAGCGGCGCTCCGGCGGCACGTCCACCCGCGCGCTGAACTGCTCGGTCAGAATCTTGCAAGTGTTCTCCATACGCTCGGGAAAGACGTCCGCCAGCGCAAAGAGTTTGGCGGGGCCTTTCGTGGACAACGCATTGGCGGCGGCGCCAGTGCCGCGGCCGCCGCAGCCGACCAGGGCGATCCGGATGGTGCTATCCTCCGCAGCGTAGCCGGGCCTGGGCGTGGCCAATGGCGCCACCAGGGCGGCTCCGGCGAGCGCGCGGCTGGAGGTTTTCAGAAACTCGCGGCGGGTGGTGAGCGTGGTTTGGGGTGTGTCGGTTGCTGTCATAAGATGGTTCTCTCGTAAGGGAGGTTCAGGTTTTGGCGCATTGTTTCAGATAATCCCGGCTTTTGGTCAGCGCGGCGGACATCACGTCTGGCTCCAGGTGCCCGTGCATAAAGACGTTCACGAATCCTCCGTAATTCACCTGGGCGAGCGCGCGCAGCCAGGACCTGAAATCGGTCGGGCCATGGCCGGGCAGTTGAGCCACCTCCGGCCGGTCTTGCCACGCATAGAAGAAGAGCAATTGCCGGCCGCAGATCCGGATGGCTTCCTCGACGGAAGCGCCCCCGGCCTGTAGATGATACGGCGCGAGCGCGAGGCCGATCCGCGGCGAAGTATTCAGGTCCACGAACGCCTTGAACGAGTCCAACGAGTGCAGCAGCGCGTCGCCGTGGTTCTCGATGGCGAGGCGGGAGTTGTACTTCTCCGCCAGTTCGAGCTGCGGCTTGAGGCTTTCGAGAAAGGCCCGCATCTTCGCGGTGAGTTCTTTCGGCGGGCACGATCCCGCGCTGCCTTGAACGGCGACGCCGCCACCCACGCCGCCCAGCAGTTCGGCGTACTTGGGATAACCGCCGACATAGACCGAAAAGGCGCAAAGCTGGAGGTGATGTTTGGCAAGCAGCGCTTTCAGGCCGGACGGTCCGAGCCGCTTCGCCGCATCGTCGAGGTGCGGACAGTTGTCGTAGGCGCTCCAAATATCCACTGCCTCGAAGCCCAACGCCGAAATGCGAGCGCAGGCATCCTCGATCGGCAGGCCCTTAAAATGGATCGAGGAGGTCGAGAGCCGGCAGCGCCAGGCGGGCTGTGAGTTCAAATCGGCCGCGGCGAAACTGCGGATCAGCGAAGCGCCCGAAGCCATCCCGACCCCGGCGACTGCGTGCCGGATGAACCGCCGGCGGGTAATCGTTTGGTTGCAGCTCCCGGCACTCGGTTGGAGGCAATTTTCGATGCGCATCATGGTGGCGGTTATAGCATTTACTGCCCGGAGCGCAACATCATCTTTGCACTCTTTGCACTCACGGCGGCCCTTCCTGGGGCCACACCCCAAAGCTGGATGACCCGGTTGCCGAAACAGGTCGAGTGGATCCCGGCCCAGGTCCAGGGCAGGCCGGGTTTCAGGTTGATGGTGGTTTTAACGAGGACTCGGTGGCCACGGCGCGGAAGGTTTTCGCCCTTGGCCGGGAGCTGGAGTGTCCCACCAGGGGGGCGCTGGAGCCGTGCTTCGTCGCTCCGCAGACGCCGCTCTACCACGCGTTCGAGCAAGGGCGTTACCGCCCGCCATGCGGACTTTAGAGCAGCCCTGGAATCTCCCCCTCGTAAAATGCACGGCTTAGGCCAGTGCTGACAAACTGCCGGGTAACCGCGACCACCCTGACGGTGGACCAATCTCCGGTTTGACCCCTGCTCCGTCAGTCTTCCGTGCGCTCTCCGTGGGCCGCCTTCTTGATCAGTTTCGGATCGAATTGGCCCAGGATGGTCACCAAATCATTTCGGGCTGCCACCACCTCGTGGATGATCTTATAGACCATCGGCACTTCGTCCAAGCCGGCGGAGATCAGGGGCATGCCCTTCTCGCGCAAGCAGGCGTTCACTTTCTACCACTCGAATGTCTTGTTCGCCTGCGTGCGGCTCATGACCGGGCCGGCACCTGGGTCAAACCGTAGATTGGCCCCAGCAGGTACGCTTGCGTGTAGTGAGCTCGGGCTGTTTTTCGACGCGGTGCTGTGCTTGACCTGGGGTAATGATCCTGGCACGCGTGGCACCATGCCGCGTGCCCGGCGAGTGGAATATCCTGGCGCGAGCTATCACGTCATGGATCGTGGGGACCGCCGGGAGGACATCGCAACTAGACTATCCAGGCGACCTCCGCGCCCTGGTGAGCTCGTTTGGACCAAGATTGATATCGAGGCTTCGGCAGGATGCGGGTGAGGGAAATGTTTGTATCCACAAACCGAACCGCGTAAATGATGGGGCATGAAGCTGTTCTCAGTGATCACCATGGCAATCCTCAGCCTAGCGGCAGAAGCCGATTTGCGCGGGGCTTCGACTGATACACCCATCCTCGGGAGCACGCGGTTCGCCGGCGAATTGCTCGGATCGGCCCCGGCCCCGGCCGAGCCGCTGGCGCTGTGGTATCGTCAGCCGGCCGGCGAGTGGCTGGAGGCGGTGGCGATCGGCAACGGCCGGCTGGGCGGGATGGTCTTTGGGGGCATTGACCGCGAACGCATTCAGCTCAACGAAGACACCTTCTGGTCCGGCGGACCTTATGATCCGACTCATGCCGAGGCGTTGCAATATCTGCCGGAGGCGAGGCGGCTGACTTTCGCCGGGCACTACGCCGAGGCCGCCCGGCTCATTGATACCAAACTGCTGGCCAGGCCCTCAGGCCAGTTGTCCTATCAGCCGATCGGCGACCTCATGATCGAGTTTGCGGGCGGGGACCGGGTGGTCCACGACTATCGGCGCGAGCTTAACCTGGACACGGCGGTGGCCACGGTCACCTTTAAGCGAGCCGGGGTGAACTACACGCGCGAGGTTTTCGTCAGCCCGGTGGACCAGGTTATGGTCGTGCGGCTGACGGCCGATCAGCCGGGGCAAATCTCCTTCAAGGCCCGGCTGGCCACGCCGCAAAATGCCACCCTCAGCGGCGACGGCGAAGACACCCTGGTGCTGCGCGGCATCGGCCCGGATTATCGCGGTATCAAGGGGGCTCTGAAATTCGAGTGCCGGGTGCGCGTGCTGCCGCAAGGCGGCAAACTCAGCCTCCAGGATAATACGCTGAGTTTGAGCCGGGCGGATTCAGCGCTGCTGCTGTTGGACGCCGCGACCAGCTATAAGAACTGGCAGGACATCAGCGGTGACCCTGGCGCGATCACCCGCGCGCATCTGAAAGCGGCCGCGCGGGAGTCGTTCAAGAAACTGAAGGCCCGGCAGGTGGCGGAGCATCAGCGCTGGTTCCGCCGCGTGAAACTGGACCTGGGCGTCTCAGCGACCGCGACCGCCCAACAGCCGACGGATGAACGCGTCAAGGCGTTTGCCAAGGGCGCAGCGGACCCGCAATTGGAGGCGCTTTATTTCCAGTTTGGCCGTTACCTGCTGATCTCCAGTTCCCGCCCCGGCGGCCAGCCCGCCAATCTGCAAGGGCTTTGGAACCAGGACATCCACCCGGCGTGGGACAGCAAATACACCGTGAACATCAACACGGAGATGAATTACTGGCCGGCGGAGACGTGCAACCTATCCGAGTGCGCCGAGCCGCTGATCCAGATGGTGAAAGACCTTTCGCACACCGGCGCTCACACGGCGCGGGTCATGTTCAACGCGCGCGGCTGGGTTTGCTTCCATAACACCGACCTGTGGCGCGCCACGGCGGTCATCGACGGCAACTGGGCCTTCACGCCCACCTGCGGGGCCTGGCTGACGACTCACCTCTGGGAGCATTACCAGTTCACGGGTGACAGGAAGTTCCTGGCGGAAGTCTATCCGGTGCTTAAAGGCGCGGCGGAGTTCTTTCTCGATTTCCTGGTCGAAGAACCCACCCACAAATGGCTGGTAACTTGTCCCTCGGCTTCGCCGGAAAACGGGCACCCGCCTGGTCTTATCTCCACCTCGGCCGGGCCGACCATGGACAACCAGGTCCTGCGCGACACGTTCAACCAGTGCATCCGCGCGGCCGGGATTCTTGGTTGCGACCAGGACTTTGCGGCCCAATTGGCCGTGACGCGCGACCGCCTGCCACCCGACCAGATTGGCAAAGCGGGCCAACTCCAGGAATGGCTGGAGGATTGGGACATGGAGGCGGCCGATATCCATCATCGTCACGTCTCGCATTTGTACGGCTTGTTTCCCAGCGGGCAGATCACCCTCCACGGCACGCCTAAACTGGCGGCAGCGGTGCGCAAGTCATTAGAGGTGCGCGGCGATGATGCCACCGGCTGGGGCTTGGGTTGGCGGCTGAACCTCTGGGCGCGGCTGCAGGATGCCGAGCATGCCCATACCATCTTGCGCCTATTGCTGCGACCCGACCGCACGGCGCCGAACCTCTTTGACTTGCACCCGCCCTTCCAGATCGACGGCAATTTCGGCGGCACCGCTGGCATCGCGGAGATGCTGCTACAGAGCCAGGAACGGGAGCTGCGAGGCGAGAAAGACGCGGTGAGTGTCCTGGACTTGCTTCCCGCGCTGCCCAAGGCGTGGCCGACTGGGTCAGTCACCGGGTTGAAGGCCCGCAGTGGGTTCGAAGTGGACCTCACCTGGGCGGATGGGGCGTTGACCCAAGCTAAGATTCGCAGCCTGCTAGGCACGCCCTGCGCGGTTCGTTACGGTGGGAAAACCGTCGATCTCAGTCTCAAATCAGGCCACGTGGTCCGCCTGGATACAAATCTCCGCTGAACCCAGCGCAGCCAGGCTGCGCTGGGTTCATCATCGTATCTCTGCGGTTGGATTGGCAAATGCCGGCCCACCGGCTCGCTGGGTTTTCGGAAAACGGCGGAGGCACGCCAGCAGCAGCGGGGAGAAAGCCACCCTAAAGGAGCCATGTAGCGTCCAGCCCCGGACAGAATTCCAGGTAGTAGCGGTGTATTGACCAGGTACTAGCGAGGTAGTCACGGTGTATGGACCATGTATTAACGAGGTAGTAAGCCACCCCAGGGCTACTGTGGATAGGCAATGGCCAATAGCCGATAGCCGAGGACCACGGGCATAGCATAGCCACCCTGAGCTTACATCCTTACATCAGAGCCAAATGACCGACCGCCCGGAAGATGAAGCTGGTGGGTTGGCTGGTTGGCGCGGGTGGGGCGGGGGGCACGCGGGACAATCGGGCTTGCTTTTGCATGGTGGTCGAGCACTCAAGCCGACTTGCCACAAGGCCGGGGATGGCGGATGGACGGGAGGGTGGCTACTTTTGTGCTCCGGCCAATAGTGTCTCGAAATGGGGGGGCTGTTCTTCGCGGGCGACGACGCTGATTTCGATTTTCTTGAAGCCAGCCGCTTCGAGCCAGCGTTGCAGGTCGCTTTCGGCAAAGCCGGGCCAGCGGTCGCCGTAGAGCTCGTGGGCGCGTTCGAAGTTGTGCCGGGCGAGGTCCAGGATCACGATCTGCCCGCCGGCCTTCAGGATGCGATAGGCGCTGCGGACGGCATCGGCCGGCTCTTCGGCGTGGTGCAACGCCTGGCTCAGGATCACCAAATCGACGCTGTCGGCCTCAATCGGAGGGTTCTGCAAGTCGCCGTGCCGGAATTCGAGGTTCTTTAGATTATTCTTCTTCGCCTTGGCAGCGCCAAAAGCCACAATCTTCTCGGAGTTATCCACGGCAATGACCTTTCGGCACCGGCGAGCCAACAATTCACTCAATAGCCCCTCCCCCGAACCGAGGTCCGCGACCACCACTGGCGGCAGAATCCGCAACAGGAGGTGGCCGAAGGCCTCCCACGACCGGCCGGGGCCGTAAACGCGATCGAACCTCCCGGCCACCTGGTTGAAATAGACCTGGGCCTGCTCGCGGCGGCGGCCCAGAATCCGCTTGAGGTTGATTTGATCGCCAGGGTGCTCGGGCAATTCCCTGGCGCCGCGAATGGCCAGTTGGATGAACTCGCCCGCGACCCCGTTCGCCGACGGGCTGAGCTTGTAAAAGGTGCGTTTGCCCTCGCGCCGGGACTGCACGAGGCCGGAATCCTGCAACAGGCCGAGATGGGTCGAGATACGCGACTGGCCCATGCGCGTGATTTCCTGGAGCTCGTTGACCGACAGCTCGTCTTTCTCCAACAGCGCCACGATGCGGAGGCGGGTGGGGTCGGACAGGGCACGGAGGGATTTGAGGGTATTGCTCACGGCACGATTTTCACAAAATATCTGTTGACTACTGCCTAGCATGATATATCATCTTATCCTGATACGTCAATATGACAAATTAATTGCAGCCTACATAGCCTGATTTAATGAGCAAGAACTACATCTTTTCTTCCGAGTCCGTCGGCGAGGGCCACCCGGACAAAGTATGCGATACCATTTCCGATGCGGTGCTGGACGCCTGTTTGGCGCAGGACCCGAGGAGCCGCGTGGCATGCGAGACCTACGCCAAGGCCAACCTGGTGGTGATCGGCGGCGAAATCACGACCCAGGCGAAGCCGGATTTCAACGCGATCGCTCGCGAGGCGATTCGTGAGATTGGCTACACGCACGAGGACGACGTGTTTCACGCGGACCGGGTGCTGATCCTGAACGCGATCACGTCGCAGAGCCCGGACATTGCGCAGGGCGTGGATGCGCGCGCCGCAGAAGGCAAGAAGACGGCCGAGCAAGGGGCGGGTGACCAGGGGTTGATGTTCGGATACGCGACAAACGAAACGCCGGAGCTGATGCCCGCGCCGATCATGTTCGCGCACCAGCTTGGGCGCGAGCTGACCCGCGTGCGCAAGACCGGGGCGGTCAAGTGGCTCCGGCCGGACGCCAAGAGCCAGGTCTCGGTGCAGTATATCAACGACCAGCCCGTGCGCATCACCAACGTGGTGGTATCGACACAGCACTCGGCGGACGTGAAGCACCGGACCATTGAGCGCTTCATCATGGACGAAATCGTGAAGAAGGTTTTGCCGGCGCATTTGCTCGACAAGCAGACGACTTACCTCATAAACCCGACCGGCCGGTTTGTGGTGGGCGGGCCGCAGGGCGACACGGGATTGACCGGGCGCAAGATCATCGTGGATAGCTACGGCGGGATGGGACGGCACGGCGGCGGCTGCTTCAGCGGCAAGGATCCGTCGAAGGTGGATCGCAGCGCGGCTTACATGGGGCGTTACGTGGCCAAGAATCTGGTCGCTGCGGGCCTGGCTACGAGCGCGGAGATTCAGTTCGCCTACGCCATCGGTTATCCCGACCCGGTGTCGGTGTGCGTGAACACGTTCGGCACAGGCGTGGTGAGCGACGAGGAGCTGGAGCGCGTCGTGGGCGAAGTGTTCAGTTTCAAGCCGGCGGCGATCATCAAGCAGCTCAACCTGCTGCGGCCGATTTATTCGAAGACGACCAACTACGGCCACTTCGGCAAGAACGACCCGGACATTACCTGGGAGAAGACCGACAAGGTCGAGGCGCTGCGCAAAGCGGTCGGCGGTTCCACGCCGGCGGTTGCGGCGGCAACGCTGAAGAAAGCGGCGGCGCTGGTTAAGGGCCGTGCGGCCCGCGCATAACGGAGCGCGCAGCAAATCACTATCACCACTCATCAAATACCGAGCATTATGGCAACATTGACCAAGACCAACGGAAAGAAGACCAAGCCCGCCAGCGGCAAGGCGCGCGCGACCAGCGACTACAAAGTCAAGGACCTCAGCCTCGCGGATTGGGGCCGCAAGGAAATCTCCGTGGCGGAGCAGGAGATGCCGGGCTTAATGGTCGTGCGCGAGAGATACGGCACGACCAAGCCCCTGAGCGGAGTCCGAGTGACGGGCTCGCTGCACATGACCATTGAAACGGCGGTGCTGATCGAAACCCTGGCCAAGCTGGGCGCTTCGGTGCGCTGGGCAAGCTGCAACATCTTCAGCACGCAGGACCAGGCGGCGGCGGCGATCGCCCAGGCGGGGATTCCCGTGTTTGCGTTCAAGGGGGAGACGCTGGAGGAGTATTGGGACTATACGCTGGCGGCATTGACGCATCCCGGCGGCAAAGGCCCGGAGCTGATTGTCGATGATGGCGGGGACGCCACGTTGCTGCTGCACAAGGGCTATGAGATGGAGCATGGCAGCGATTGGGTCTCCAGCCCGAGCAGCAGCCATGAGGAGGAGGTCATTAAGAAGCTCCTGAAGCGTTGTGCCAAGGAGCGCCCCGGCTGGTTCACGGAAACCGCCAAAGAGTGGAAAGGCGTGAGCGAAGAGACCACCACGGGTGTCCATCGGCTTTACCAGATGCTCGAAGCCGGCAAGCTGCTGGTGCCGGCCATCAACGTGAACGACTCGGTTACTAAGTCCAAGTTCGACAATCTCTACGGCTGCCGCGAATCGCTGGCGGACGGCTTGAAGCGGGCCCTGGGGGTGATGATCGCCGGCAAGACGGCCTGCGTCTGCGGGTATGGGGACGTGGGCAAAGGCAGCGCGCACAGCCTGCGCGGATTCGGCGCGCGCGTCATCGTGACGGAGATTGACCCGATCAACGCTTTACAGGCGGCGATGGAAGGGTTCGAGGTGACGACCCTCGAAGCCACGCTGGGAGAAGCGGACATCTACGTGACATGCACCGGCAATTGCGATGTCCTCACGCTGGAGCATATCCTCAAGATGAAAGACCAGGCGATTGTTTGCAACATCGGCCACTTCGACAATGAGATCCAGGTGGACCGGCTCAACCAGGCCAAAGGGGTGTCGCGCTTGAACATCAAGCCGCAGGTGGACCGCTATGACCTGCCGGGCGCCCGGAGCATTTACCTGCTGGCGGAAGGCCGGCTGGTGAACCTGGGGTGCGCCGAAGGGCACCCGAGCTTCGTGATGTCGAATTCGTTCACCAACCAGGTGCTGGCGCAGCTCGACCTTTGGTCTCACCGTGCGGAGTACAAGCCGGCCGTCTATCGCCTGCCGAAGAAGCTCGACGAGGAAGTCGCCCGCCTGCACTTGGAGAAAATCGGGGTGAAGCTGACCAAGCTGAGCCGGAAGCAGGCCGACTACATCGGCGTGCCAGTCGAAGGTCCCTACAAGCCCGACCACTATCGGTAC
>SESF01004517.1_pt1 | contig 10037 bp, 8 predicted proteins | sample 3171521 | NCBI WGS metagenome assembly SESF01 (sample SAMN10866945, study PRJNA518727) | freshwater metagenome | biome: subpolar coniferous forest; feature: holomictic lake; material: water; isolation source: holomictic Lake 227, 6 m and 8 m depth | place: Canada: near Kenora, Ontario | collected...
CACGCGCTGCGCCCTGTCAGTAAATCTTGTTCCCATTTCGAAGCCTCCGTGGCAATTTGACAAATAAATCTGGGTCCCGCGCGCAGAACCACGCGGAAAAAACACCGTCACGCATTACTATTATGACAAATGTGTAATTGTTATACAAATACGCGCTGTATAAGCGGCATCAGGCCTCTCGGGCGGCGTGGCGGACGCGGACTTTAAAGCCCTGCACCGCGGTCACGGCCACGGCCGTGCCGGCGGAGATGTCCCCGGAGGCGCTTTCGGCCTCCCAGAGCTCTCCCTCCACCAGCACGGTGCCGTGGGGCGACAGGGCGGTCTTGGCCAGGCCTTTCTTGCCCACCAGGCTTTCGATGCCCGTCACTACCTTCCTGAGCTGGGCGCGCACCACTATGTACGCCAGCGCGGCCACCACCGCTATAAGCCCTATTATGGTCGAAATAAGCATATTTATTGAAACGGAAAGCCCGCCCAGCGGCTGCTGAGGGAACAGCAGCAGTCCGCCGAACAGTATGGACGCCGCGCCGGCCAGCGTGAGCAGGCCGTAGCTGATCACCTTGATCTCGGCGATGAAGAACACGAAGCCGAGCGCTATCAGCGCCAGGCCCGCCGTGCTGGCCGACAGCGTCTGGAAAGAATAGAACGCCGTGACCAGCGAGACCGCGCCCACCACGCCGGGCAGGATCAGGCCGGGATTGTAAAGCTCTATGAAAAGCCCGGCCGCGCCCAGGCTCATCAGGATCATGGCGATGTCGGGGTTGGTGATGGTGGAAAGCAGCTTTTGGCGGCGGGTCTGACGGAAGTATTCCACCGCCGGGCGCGCGGCGCGCAGCGCGCCGAAGTCGCCGGCACTGGCCCCGTCGGCCTTAGCTAGGAATTCCTCCAGGTTCGCGGCCATAAAATCCGCCACGCCGGTCTTTACCGCCTCCTGCGCGGAGATAGAATCGCTCTTTGTGACCGCTTTCATGGCCCAGGCCGCGTTGCGCCCCGTCTTCTGCGCTATGGACTGCATGTAGGCCGTGGCGTCGTTGAGCGTCTTGGCCTCCATCGGGTCTTTCTTTTCGGTTTTCCTGTCGCCCAGGCCTAAAGGGATGCCGCCGAGCATCACCGGGTGCGCGGCGCCGATATTTGTGCCCGGGGCCATGGCCACCAGCGGCGAGGCCATGGCGATGAACACGCCGGCCGAAGCCGCGCGGGCGCCCTGCGGCGAGACGTAGACCGCCACCGGTTTTTTGGAGGCCAGCATGCCCTGTATGATGGCGCGCATGGAGACGTCCAGCCCGCCGGGCGTGTCCAGCGCTATCACCAGCAGGTCCGCCCCGCCGGGCCCGTTGACCCTGGAAATGGCGGCGCCGATGAACTCGGCCGCCGCGGGCGTGATAACGCCGGAATACGGCGCCACCAACACCGTCCTTACCTCGTAAATCTTCGCCGGCGCGGCGGGCGCCTTTTTAGCCGCGCCCGCGCCGGCCGGCTGTGCAAGCATGCCGGCCGAGACCAAAGACAGGAATAAGAGCTTAATGTTCATTTTAGTTCTCCAGACGGGGCTGAACTCGCAATTCAAATTATACATAGAAAAAGGGACAGGCTACTTTATTTGAAGCAGCCTGTCCCCTTTATTTATTTGGCCGGGTTTCCGACCTTTACTATCAGCAGGAAAAGGCCCAGGCGCTTTATCAGTTCGGAGAATTTCTCGAACTCCACCGGCTTTACCAGGTAATTGTTGCAGCCCAGCTCGTAGCAGCGGCCGATCTCCTTCGGGTCGTCGGTGGTGGTCAGCATTATTGCCGGGATGGTCTTCAGGCGCGGATCGGCCTTCATGCGCGTCAGCACTTCTATCCCGTCCATGACGGGCATGCTTATGTCCAGCAGCAGCAGGTATTGCCGTTCCGGGTCAAGGCCGGGCGCGCTTTTGCCGGAAATAAAATCCCAGGCCTCTTCGCCGTCCCTGAACCGTATTACGGGGTTGAATACCCCTACCTCTTTGAAGCGCCGCTGTATAAGGAGCGTATGGCCGTCGTCGTCGTCCGCTATCAGTATGGTTATCTGTTCGGAGTTTTCCATGTTTCCCTTCACCGTCAGCTAGGCAGGCAGCTCTACAAAGAATTTCGTGCCCGCTCCCTCTTTCGATTCTACCCGGATACTGCCCCCGCTCCTTTCCACCATGCGCTTTATCATGGTCAGGCCTATACCTTCGCCTTTTTCCACCCCGGGCTGCCGCGAGTGCCCCCTGTAAAAAAGCCGCCAGATCTTCTCCAGTTCAGCTTCTTTTATTCCCAGGCCGTTGTCGGAAACGGTATAGAGCGCCGTTTTTTCGTCCTTCCTTTCACCGCTCACGGTTATTTCCAGCTGCCGGTCGCGGTTCCGGTATTTTATGGCGTTGTCAAGCAGGTTGGAAAAAAGCTGGCTGATAATGCCGGGATCGCCGGTGCAGGGCGGCAGCGGCCCCGCGGTCACCGCGCCGCCGGCCCGCTCCAGCTGGTAGGCGAGCGAGGTCAGCACCATTTTCAGCGCCGCGTTCATATCCACCGGCTCGCAGCGCAGCGGCATGCGGCCGAGGCGGGACATTTTAAGCAGCACGTTCAGCATCTCGCCCATCCTGGTTACGCTGGAGCCTATGATACTCAGCGCCTGCGGGATGCTCTCGCTCATAAGTTCGAACGTTCTGCTTTTCGGTTCTCCCGGCCGGGGTGCGTGAACTAATGCTTCCCGCAGCTCTTTATAATAGTTGTCGAGTTCCTGGCTGAATCCCTGTATGTTTATCAGCGGACCGCGCAAGTCGTGCGTTGTGATGTGGAGGAAGTTCTCCATGTCCTCTTTCTGCGCGGCCAGTTCCCGGTTCAGCCTGTTCATCTCCAGCTCCGCCAGTTTGCGTTCTGTAATATCGTGGAAGCTTACTGCGAATTGCCCCTTGCGCGGGCTGAAAGCGCTGACCGCGAACACTTTTCCAAGCGAGACGGAACCGCTTTCAAAATGCATCGGCTCTCCGCCCAGCGCCACGCGCCCGTAATTCTCTATCCAGGCCTTCTCCGTGGCGGGCATAACTTCCAATACGGTGCGCCCGATTAGGTCCTCTTTTTTAAGGCCGGTCAGACGCTCAAAGGCCGGATTCATGTCGAGGAAACGGTAGTCCATGGGCCGTCCTTCGGCGTCGCAGATGATCTCGTGCGTGGCAAAACCTTCTTCCATGGTCCCAAAAAGCTGCTGGAAACGCGCCTCGCTTTCCCGCAGTTTTTCCTCCGCCAGCTTGCGCTCGGTAATGTCGGAAAAAACGGTGTAGGCCTGGTAGGGCAGCTGTTCGCCGGGCCTGAACAGCGGCACGGCGGAGATCTCTATCCAGCGGCGGCGGTTTTCGCGCGGGTTAAAAACGCCCATCACGACGCCGGTCACTTCCTTCCCGGTGCGCAGCGTGGTCATGACCGGGTGCTGTTCGCCCGGGAAAAGGGAGCCGTCCTCCCGGACGCAGTCGTGTTCCACCGACACGGAGGACTTGCCCAGGAAGTCGGCCGGCGATTTGCCCAGAATCTTCTCCGCGGCCGGGTTCATCGCTATGATGGCGCCGTCGGCGCTCTGGTAAACGATGCCTTCCGTCAGGGTCTCGTACAGCGTGCGGGCCCGCTCCTCGCTGGCGCGCAGCGCCTCCTCGGCCAGCTTGCGCTCCGTTACGTCCTGAAAGGAGCCGGCGACGCGCCTGACCTTGCCCTGCTCCCGCTGAATTCTTGCGACGGCGTGCACCCAGCGTTTGTTGCCTTTGGCGGTGATTATCTCCCATTCCTGGTCGTACGGTTCGCCGGCTTCCAGCGCCCGCCGCACGGCCAGCTCGGCCTGCGCCAGGGATCCCGGGGCGAGAATGTTCATGCCTTGCGGCACTTTCGGCGCGCCTTTCCCCAGGTCCATCTCGAGTATCCGGAACATCTCGTCGGTCCAGGTCTGGGCCAGGGTTTCGGCGTCTATTTCCCAGCCGCCTATCCTGCCGGTCTTTTCGGCTTCCGCCAGCAACTGCCGGGTTTTTTCCAGCGCTGCCGCCTCAGCCCGCCGCCTTGCCGCGGAAGTTGCCCAAAGCACGGCATAAACGAGCCCCGCCGCCAGCAGCAGCAGCGCCAGCCAGAAATACTCCCTGGTCTTGACCGGCGCCAGCAGCTTATCCCGGTCTATCTTGGTCACCACCGCCCATTTCGGGTCTTCAATGTACGCTATGGCGCTGAAAACCTTCACTCCCCGGTAATCGACGCCTTCAAAAAAACCCGTGCGCCCGCGTAGCGCGGCGGCGGCCGGCAGGCGCGCGTCTGAAAGCGGCAGCGTCAGTTTCAGGGCCGAGTTCTTTCTGAAGTCGAGCTCGTTGAGGTAAAGGGTATTGGCGCCTTCTTTGCGCACCAGCAGGGTTTCGGCGCTCGTTACGAGCAGCGGCACCGCTTTGAGCAGCGGATAGAACTCCGCGTCGGGGTCTATGTCGGTGACCAGCACGCACAGCGGCAGCCCTCCGGTTTTCCCGCCGGCAAAAAGCGGGCTGAGCATGGCCATGCGCGGCCGTCCGTCCGCGGCCAGGTAAAGGTCGGTGAGCTGCGGCGTTCCCTGCGCCGCTTTCGCGAAGGCTTCCAGGAAAGGTTTTTCCGTTCCGGCGGCATACCCCGGCGTTGCCGCTATAACGGCGTTCTTCGCGGACAGGAAAGCCATGGCGGCGTACCGTTCCTGCGTTATGTAATCTTTAGCCCAGGCGTGGAGCTGCGCGCGCCGCGAGCCGGGGGCCGCTATTTCCTCCGCTATTATCCCGCCCAGGAAAGGATGGCGGCTGAGCCGCTCCGCCTCCCGGATATGCGTAGCGCGCCAGGCCGCTACCTGAGCGGTCTTGTAGGAGTTTACCGCCGTAAGGCTGCGGCCTAGCTCGGCCACGGCGGTACGCTGGTGCGCCGCGGCCGCAAGGAACCAGAGCCCCAGCAGCGCCGCCAGCATGAGCAGCCGGGCGCCGGTCTCTTTGGCCGGGAACAGGGTTTTAAGAGTTGACATCTTTTTCCTCTGCCGGTCTCCGCATGAAAAACGGCCGGCGGCAACGCCGGTTTACTGGTTCTCTAAATAAGCCGAGACGGCGCGGAGGATCTCCGCGGACAGTTTTTTGCCCAGCGCGGTCTCCGTTTTGAAACGCGCTTCGCCGGCGGAAGCCGAGGCCTCCTTGGCGGCGGCGCTGAAATTCAGGAAGATCCTGTCTGTTTTAACTTCTTTCAGGGCCACCGAGCCCGTGCCCCTGTGCCAGTGCCAGCGGGATTCGGGGTCGGCGTCCGCCACGGCGGAAAGCTTTACTTCGCACTCCGCGGCTATGTCGGCGCCGCCGGCCGCCGCGGCCACCCTGGCCTCTATGCCAATGCCGTTGAGGGCTTTGATCACGGCCGCGGTCACCTGGGCCGAGTTATCCGCGGTCATTATCAGCGCCACGTCCACCGCGGCCAGCGCCCTTACAGCGTCCCGGCGGGCCGCGTTCACGTCCTGCCCCGGCGCCGAGGCGCCGGCGGGGTCCAGCACGCGCATGTCCGCGGCCAGGTCCGCCCGGTTCTTAAGGAGTCCCAGCAGCTTCAGCGCGTATTTCGCTTTCTGCAGCTTTTCGGGCGCGGCCGCCAGCTGCGCCGCCAGGTCGCGCGTCTGGGCGTCCGTCTCCCGCACTTTTTCCTCCAGAGAGGTCAGCGCCTTGGAGCGCTCCAGCACCGCCAGCGCGAAATACTGGCCGTTGGCGGGGTCGCGCCAGGTGGCCGCTATTTCCACGCCTTCGAGGTTCTTCTGCGAGACCGCGCGCACGTTCTGCGAGGCGTTCTGCGAGGAGGAGGTGAGGGTCTTGCCCTGCGTTTGGGAAGTGTACTCGGCCGCGGCCACGGCGGAGTTCACCGTGACCTGGGCGGAGAAAACCTTGGAGATCTCGCCCCGTGCCCGGTCCTTGGCCGCGTTCAGGTCGTCCGCAGAGGAGACGCCGGTAAGGAAGCGGCTCCGTGGATACCCGGCGTCGGCGCCGTCCGCCCAGCCGGGGCGCGGCGCCGGTGCAGGTATGGCGGCGGCGCGCTGCGGCCTTGCGCTGGTAGAAGCGCAGCCCGCCAGCAGCGCCGCGCAGAGAACGGCGGCAAAGATCCTAGGCATAAAAGAACCTCCTACAGGGCCGTGCGGTATTGCAGGTACGTCCGCCGGCCTTTTATCACTTCCACGTCCCTGAAAATTATGTTGCCCGTCGGGTTGCCGGCGCGGTCTGTAAATGTGATGGTGACGTCCTGCCGGCCGGGCGCCACCGCCAGGCGCGCCATGCGTATCTGCGCGGGCAGCGTGGTCCAGCCCCGGGTGTCCGCGGTCTCGGTGGCCGCTCCGGCGGCGCTGGTGATCATCTTGGCCAGCAGCCCCAGCCCGGCCCCGGCGCGCTTCTCCACCTCGGCTGACGCCGCCCTGGCCAGCACGAATTTTATGGCGGCCCGGGCTATGGCGCGCAGCCTGATGGCCGCATTCTTTTCTTCGAGGCACTGGCGGGCGATGCCCGAGATATCCTCTATCAGCAGGGAGTCAGTTTCCGCGCCGCCCGCGGCTATGCGCGACCCGGCGATGGTGTACGGGTCCTGCACGTATTCCGGGTAGGCTACGGTTATGGCGTCGCCCAGTATGCCGGCGTTCACGGCGTTCCTGAAGCGCGCGGCGTCCGGCTCGTCCTTGCCGCTCTGGTTCACCGCCAGCATGGCCTCGTTCCAGGCCACCTGGAAAGTGCGCGAGATCTTCATGGGGGCGGGGCCGTTGTAGTGCAGGAACACTATCTCGCCCAGGCCCAGTTTCTCTAGCTTTGAATAGGGCGGTATTTTAAACTGCGGCTCGGGCGTTCCGTAATCCGCGGCATAATCCTTGAAGGCCGCCTCCGCCGCTTTGTATGAAATGCGCGCGTCGTCCCGGCTGCCGCTCTGTTCGAAGAGCATGCCGCTCAAGTACTGCGCGAAAGCGCTGTCCTTGTAGCCGCTTTTGCCCTGCATGAATTCATTGAAGCGGGCAAGGTAGGCCGTCACTTTCCTGGCCTCCACCAGCGCTTCGTCCGTGTTGCCCAGGAAGACGAAGTTCAGCGCGCGGAAAGCGTTGAGCAGCGCCCGCTCGAACACCTCGCCGGAGTATTTGGTGGTGTTGTCGTTGAGCAGGAAAGTGCCCGCGCCGCGGCTTACGCTGCGGGTGAACAGGTCTTCCATCCTGCCCTCCGCCGTTTCCAGGTCCCGGTCGCTCTCCTCGTATTTCGCCGCGTCGTGCAGCACCATGCCCCGGTCGAGGTAATACAGCACGGCGTTCTTCTCGCCGTATTCGGAGCTTTTCGCGCCCTCTATCTCCGCCTGCGCGCCCGCGTAGTCGTAGGCGGCCAGGCGGGCGTTGAGCCCCGTCCTGTACGAGCGCGACGGCCCGGCGCAGGCCGTCAGAACGACGGCCGCGACGGCGAGCACGCAACGCGCAGGGCGGGGGAGGGTCATCGGCGGCTTACCCGGCGGTTACCAGGTAGAGCCTGACCGCTTCACCGATTTTTTTATCTTCTTCTGGCCGCTCCAGGCTATCTGGTTGTTCTTCATGTTCAGCAGTTTCAGGTTGACCTGGTAAAGGATGACGGACTTGCCGCCCTCTTTATCCTCAACGGAGCTTATATTGCCGCTCAGCATGAAGTCCGCGCCTGTTTCCTGGCCGTGGGCCTTTTTGGTCTCTTCGGAGGCGTTGGTGTCCTGGTCCAGCCGCTCGTCGCGCACGTCGCCGCGCTCGTCCTTGCTGGCCACGAAGGTGACGCGGCCCGAGTTGATCAGCGCGCGCTGCAGGTCTTCAACGAACACGCCGGTGTTGATGTGCTCGCTGCTCTGGTTGCGGACGGAACCTACTATCACCGTGGGGTTCTCGCCGGACGCTCCGGAGGCCGAGCTCAGCCACGGGCGCGCGAGACAGTCGGAGATCATCTCTTCGGCCGTCAGGCGGGAGTCCGTGTCGTTCCATTTGCCGCTGATGTCCACCACCGCGGCGGTGTCGATCCGTTTTACCTGCGTGCCGCCGCAGCCCGTAAGGACGGGCAGCGCCAGCAGCGGGGCCAATAATAGATACTTTTTCATAAAGCCCTGTCTCCTTGTGCGATACTAACGCGCGGCTCAGTGCTTGGCTTCTTCGGCGGCCAGGTCGTCGAAGGCCTTGTCCGCGTTGGCCTTCACGTAATCGCGCACTTTGGAGTCCAGCTCCTTGGCTTTATCGAGCTGCGCCTTCACGCCGGCCACGTCGAGCTTCGCCAGCGCGAACATGGAGCCGTCGGAGGAGTCTATCCAGTGGTCCACGATGACGACGCCGGAGAGGTTCATCTGGGTGAAGCTCTTAAGTGAGTTGGTCACGTTCTGCTCCTCGCTGGAGCTTTTCATGTCGCCAGCCGTGGTGGAGGCCATGTAATCCTTGGTCAGTTTGGCTATGTAGGTGTTAAAAACCTCGGCGATCTTCGCGCGCGCGCGGCCGTCGGCCGTATCTATGGCCAGGGCCCTATTGTGGATGCCGGTGGCTATGCCGACGCCGTAAAAATTGCCGTCCTTGAAGGCGCCGGAGCCCTGGTTCACCCAGGCCGGGCCGGAGGCCGCGATGGGCGCGGTGACGGCCGCGGTCTGCACGTTCTTGTTGCCGCCGCCGCAGCCGGCGAGAGCTATGACAGCCCCGGCGCAAAACAGCATCTTTACCGAAGTATTGATATTTTTCATTGATCGAGCCCCTTTTTAGCAAAATAACCAGCCGGCAGCCCGCTGAAAAAACCTTGCAGGGTCCTTTCCGCCGACTGTCCGGGTTCCAATCAGAAAATTAGCAATTAATACCTATATTGTCAAACGCTCAGGCCAGGGCTTTGGCCACGGTTTTGATGAACTTTTCCGGCTCCAGCGGCTTGGGCAGGCATTCCAGCACCGCGTAGGCGGCGAGGGCGCCGGGTTCAGGCGGGGAGCCGGTAACCAGCAGACTTTTGGCGCCGGCGGACCGTTCCGCGAACAGGCGCGTCAGCTCCGTGCCCAGCCCGTCGGGGAACATCAGGTCCGTAACCAGCAGATCGTAATGGTTCTTTCCTATCAGGGCCGCGGCCGCGGCTACGCTGTCAGCGTAAGTGAGCTCGTAATCCCTGCCGGAGAACAGGCCGGCATAGACCCGGAGCATCGCGGGGTCGTCGTCGGCTATCAGGATCTTTCGGGGCATGGTCCGCCTTCTCAGCACAGAATGCCCTCACCCTTTCAAGGCCCCCCGGCCTTTAATTGAACAGCTTAAGACTTACCCGCCGCGGCCCGGAGCCGAATTTCGCAACGGATATGCCGTCAAAGAACAGTTCAAAAGCGTAGCGGGCGGTGTCCACCGGTTCGCCCATGCGGTAGCCCGGGTTCTCGTCCTGGAAGGTGAAAGGGTGTCCGAAACCGAGCGCGTCCGGGGCCGAGGTCGGGAAGTTGTCCACCAGGAAGAACAGCTCCGGAAAACGGTCGAAGACCTTGCGGACAGCGGCCGGGGGGGCGGTTTTGGGGTCGAGCGCCAGCAGCTCTTTATATATGCCGGCGTCCTCCTCGTAAAAATAGATGGCCTTAAGCGGCATGTTCACGGTGAACGGCTTGCCGGAGGCCTCGAAGTGCATGCGTATGGCGTCGCGCGCGGCCAGCGTCTGGCAGCCGCGGGCGCCGTCGTAGCTGCCGAAAAAGCCGCCGATTATGGTGACCTGGTCAGCGGCCAGCGGCAGGTTGTGCTCGCCGCCCGCCGAGAACAGCTCATAATCCGGCGAGCGGTCGGCGGGGTACCAGTCGGAGTAACCCTGCGCTGACTGGTCGTTGAGCAGATAGATCACCGGGCGGCCGGCGGCCCTGTAGCCGGCCACCACTGCGTTTATGCCGCCGGCGGCCGAGGCGGTCTCGTCAAAAGCGCGGCTGGCGTGCACTACTATAAGAGGATCATCCGGCAGCAGGGCGGGAAGCTTGTTCTTCGGGTTGCGGGGCGCCAGCGCGGCCGCTGCCGGGGCGGGGGGCGGAACTTCTATGCCGGCTTTCAGGATGTCTGCGGCCGTT
>SESF01012163.1_pt1 | contig 10037 bp, 9 predicted proteins | sample 3171521 | NCBI WGS metagenome assembly SESF01 (sample SAMN10866945, study PRJNA518727) | freshwater metagenome | biome: subpolar coniferous forest; feature: holomictic lake; material: water; isolation source: holomictic Lake 227, 6 m and 8 m depth | place: Canada: near Kenora, Ontario | collected...
CCAGACTTTCAAAGATCTCGTCCCACCTCTCAAAAACCGACTCGCCGCCTCCTGGTCACCCAGGCCGCATCGAACCGAATCTTTTCCGAGAAAGAACATCCCGCTTTGTTGCGGGCCCCGGCTTTTCGCCGGAGTTTTCCCTGCAAGGTTTTAGCCTTGCGGGGCGAACAACCTACCGTTTTTTCAAACAGCGTCAAACTTTTCTTTCAAAAACTTTCTTCGCTGCCATCCAAACCGGTGCCCCGTTTTTGCGGGGCGATCAACCTACCGTTTCTCGCCGCGGCGTCAAACTTATTTTCGAAGTTTTTCGCCGCCGTTTAAACCGGCGTCCCGCTTTTCCTGCGGGGCGAGCAGAGTAGCTGCTTGCCTCGCATCGTCAACCGGATTTTCGAGAATTTTTTAGGTTCGTTTCGATCCGGTCGCTGCGGGGCGTGGAAGTTACCAATCCCCGCCCAAGGGTCAACGGTATTTTCGAATTTCCGGGGTTTCTCTCTGTAAAAAAAGTTCTAACCCGGCGGTGAAAAGCCAAGGGAAATGGGACTTATGGGACCGATAGGACCTATGGGACTTATATGAGTCCCACAAGTCGCATCAGTGAGCTTGCAGCTACCCGACGCCCGCGACCCGGAACCCTTCCGCCGTGAGAAGTTCACGGATCCGGGTGGGCTGGTCGCCTTGCAATTCGATGGTGCGCTCTTTCACCGCGCCCCCACAGCCACAGGCGGTGCGCAGTTTTTTGGAGAGCGCTTCCAAGGAACCATCGCTGAAGGACGCGTCGAATCCGTCCACGACGACAACGCACTTTCCACCCCGGTGTGCCGTTTCCCGCCGCAAAACCACGCGCCCGAGCTTTGCCGGACGCTGGGTGCTTGGCTGAGCTGCGACGGCAGGCACCTCGGATGGTCCTTCGGGCAAGCCGCCGATCTCCAACCCGGCGAACGCCTGGAAGAGTCCTCCCGGGGCGGCGTTGCTAGTGGGAAGTTTGTTTTTGTTGGGCCGGGACATTCGCTGATTCTAATTAGAAGGCTTCGACGGAAATGACCGTCTTGCTCAGGTGGCGGTCGCCGGGTGCGACTTGCAGGGTGTTGTCGGCGATATTCCCGGTTTCGACGCACACCATCGCGGGCCATTCTTCGTCCCCAAAATCGGCCATGGCTTGGGATTGGGCAATCCAGGGATTCCACACCACGGTGGAGTTGCAACCGGATTTGCCAATGAGAATCCGCCGGTTAAGACCGGGATCGGCGATGACGCACTCGGCCACGGTATTCACATAAATGCGAACGGTCTCGCCCGAGAACCGGATCGGCTCAGCGTTCTGGCGCTTCCGAAGCATTCCGTCGGCTTTGTCGAGGTATTCGGCCCTTTCAAGCCCGCGGACTTCCACGTTGCGAATCTCGCTGATCTGGAAATAGGTGTGCAGCGCGTCTTCATAATAGAGGGGCGCACCGCCGCGATTTTCGAGTTCCAACTCCATGGTGAGCGTCCTCCCGACGGTGATCCGGTGGCGCAGCGCCCAATCGCCCCCGGCGGGCCAGAGGGCTCGCGAGGTTTCGCTGGGCTCCAGCTTCAGGGTGATGACGATGGAGCCATCGGTGTGTTCGGCAATTGATTCGGTCGCCCACGACTGCGTGCGGGCAAACCCGTGCGCGGGAGAAGCGGGATCGTTCTGGCGCGGTCCGAACCAGGGAAAGATGATGGGAACGCCCCCGCGAATCGGTTTGCCGGGCAGAAAAGCGCTCTGTGCGCTCATGAAGAGCACCGGCGATTGTCCGGTCGGGGCAAAGTGGGTGACGTGAGCGCCGTGAAGATAGATGTGCGCCTCGGCAAGCGCGGTGGTGACTTCAATCCGGGGCAATCCGCCGGAACCGGTTACGAGTCGCACTTTGCCAGAGAGTTCGAGAGAGGTGTCCATGGACTCGTTATAGTGGAAAGCGGGCGGCGCTGCCGATCAAAAAAGAAGACGCGGAGACGCGGGGATGGGGAGACGCGGAGAGGAAGAATGGGACTTATAGGACTGATGTGGGCGCGCCTGGCGGCGCGATTAGCAGGCGGGAAGCAGGGGCACTTACTGCCGCTGTTCGATGATCGCCTGGGCGATGCGCGAGGCGATCTGCTCGCGGTAGGCGGCGGTCGCACACCTCGCGGCCTCGTCTGGATTGCTCAAAAAGCCGCACTCTAATAATAGGGCAGGGCCGCGCGATTTGCGGAGCACCCGGTAATTGGCGGTCTTCACTCCCCGATTCACCTCGCCGGGAAGCGATGCCATGGCCCGCTCGATGCGCCCCGCAAATTCCGGGGTGCCCCGGTTGTTGTGATAGGTTTCGACGCCGCAGGCACCGGTCCGGCGGCCTTCGTTGAAGTGGATGGCGACGAAAATCGATTTGCGCTGGGCATTTGAAATTTCCACCCGGCCATCGAGCGGGATGAAGGTGTCGTCGCGCCGGGTCATCACCGTGCGGAGTCCGGCCGCCCGAAGTTTGCTTTGCAATCTGCGCGCAACGTCGAGCGCCAAGTCTTTTTCCAATATCCGAGGGCCAGTGGCGACACGCTCCTTGGTCACCACGACTTTGCGCTTTCCACCCCGACTGCGCTGAACCCGCCGCACAGTGACCCATTTCCCCAGTGTGGTCGAGGTTCCGGAGTCGTGCCCGCCGTGGCCCGCGTCAATGACAACGGTTGTGAAATCTTTGACGTTGTAGTAGGTCGGGGTGACGCACCCAGGCAGGAAAGCGACGCAGAGCAGGCAAAGGATCCAGGCGAATAGACGACCGGAATCCGAGCGAGCGGGCGCGCAGGAGTCCGCTAACGGACACGGGGCGAATGGTTTACCGGAATTTAAAATTTTCGAGGGCACGGTGGAGATTCGCTCATCATAGGCATTTTCTGCGGCGATGGCGCTTCTAATCATGAGGTGTTATCTTTTTTGTCAAGGAATCCCCCGTCAGGCCACGCAAAGAAATTTTAAAAACCGGTCTCATGAACACCAACCGTCTTGCCCAGGAGAAGTCGCCCTATCTGCTTCAGCACCAACACAATCCGGTCGATTGGTATCCGTGGGGCGAGGAGGCATTTGAGAAGGCGCGCCGCGAACAGAAGCCCATATTTCTCTCGATCGGGTATTCCACCTGCCACTGGTGCCATGTGATGGAGCGCGAGTCGTTCGAGAATGAGCGGACCGCCGCCTTATTGAACGCACACTTTGTTTCCATCAAGGTGGACCGCGAGGAGCGCCCGGACGTGGATCGCGTTTACATGACGTTTGTCCAGGCGACCACGGGGAGCGGCGGTTGGCCCATGAGCGTTTTCCTCACGCCGGAGTTGAAGCCGTTTCTGGGCGGCACTTATTTTCCGCCCGATGATCGCTGGGGCCGGCCTGGGTTCCCCACCCTTTTGGAACGAATCGCCACGGCCTGGGAACAGGAGCGCGCGAAGATCGAAGCGCATGGCGAACAGATGCTCGCCTCTTTGAGCCGATTTGCCGCGCAATCCGTGGAAGCCGGCCACGCTCTTCAGGAAGGCGGCTTCTTCAATCCAGAAACGCTGAATGCCGGGTATCGCGAGTTTGCTGCCGGATTCGATCCCGAGTTGGGCGGCTTTTCGCAGGCACCGAAGTTCCCCCGCCCCGTCACTTTGAACTTCCTGTTGCGCTATTCCGCGGCGAATCCCGAATCCCGCGCCGGCGACCACGCCCGGCAAATGGTTCTGCTCACGCTCGATAAGATGGCCGCCGGCGGAATGCACGATCAGCTCGGAGGCGGCTTTCACCGGTACTCCGTGGACCGCTTCTGGCATGTGCCGCACTTCGAGAAAATGCTCTACGATCAAGCCCAGCTTGCCTCGGCTTACCTCGACGCCTTCCAAGCAACCGGGGAACACCGCTATGCGGAGGTCGCGCGGGACGTGCTCGATTATGTCCGGCGCGACCTGACCAGCCCGGAAGGCGGATTTTATTCAGCCGAAGACGCGGACAGCCCGCTTCCCGAGGACCCAAGCGAGAAAGGCGAAGGGGCGTTTTACGTGTGGACCAAAACGGAGATCGACGAGGCACTGGGCGCGGATGCCGCGGCGCTATTCAATCGGTTTTATGGAGTTGAGGACGGAGGCAACGCGCCTGCGGAAAGCGATCCGCATGGAGAGTTAACGGGCAAAAACACGCTGATCCAGCGGCACACGATCGAGGAGATGGCGCGGCTATTCGCGAAACCCGAAGGGGAAATCGCGCGGTCACTGCTGGAGAGTCGGCGAACGCTGTTTGAACTCCGCGAGCGGCGTCCCCGGCCTTATCGCGACGACAAAATATTGACTGCTTGGAATGGGCTCATGATATCGGCCTTCGCGAGAGCGGCCCAGGTCCTCGGAGAAAGCGAATACCGGGAATGCGCCGAGCGCGCGGTCGCGTTTATAAAGGGGCAACTCTATCGCGAAGGCCGGTTGATTCGGAGTTACCGCGAAGGTGCCAGCCGGGTCGCCGGGTTTGCCGACGATTACGCGTTCCTGATCCAAGGCCTGCTCGATCTCTATGAAACCAGCGGCGGCATCGAGTGGCTGCAATGGGCCGCGCAGCTTCAGCAGACCCAGGACACCCTCTTCTACGATGCCGAACACGGCGGCTACTGGTCGGCTACGGCGGACGACCCGGCAATCCTGATCCGGATGAAGGAAGAAAATGATGGCGCGGAGCCGTCCCCAAATTCCGTCGCCGCGCTCAACGCGTTCCGTTTGGCTCAAATGCTTGACGATCCGGCAACTCGCCAGCGCGGTGAATCGACCCTGCGCGCGTTTTCCGCGCAACTCCAGCGCATGCCCAGCGCCCTGCCGCAACTCCTTGTGGCGGGCCAGTTCGCAACGGCCAAGCCGATGCAAATCGTCTTTGCGGGAAGCCCGGACGCTCAGGACGGAGATCCGCTGGATCTGCGTCCGCTGGTCCGCGAACTGCACGGCGGGTTTATTCCTAATAAGGTCGTTCTCTTCGCGGATGGCGGCGGGGGTCAGCGATGGCTGGCGCAACGCGTCGGATTCATCCGGGACGTAAAGCCGGTCGCGGGCAAGGCCACCGCGTTTGTCTGCGAGAATTTCACTTGCCGCGCTCCGGCGACGACGGCGGAACAGTTACGGGAGGCGCTCAAGCGGTAAAAACACGCACTCACCCCCTGATCCCAAGTCGCTTCAGGATGACCTTATGCTGCGCGATGTAATCGTAACGTTCCGCCAGATCGGCCCAGTGACTCGCGGTTGGCTTTAGTGCTTCTTTCGGAAAGCGTTTGTTCGCTGCGCCGATCGCCTTTTTGATGTCCATCCCAGCATTGAGGTGCGCGACTACGGCATCATCATATTCGATTTCTGCCGACGACCTAACTCCAATGATTTCACGTGCCCGTTCGAGATAGGTGTTGATCAGGTGTGGATTCATGCGTCTTGAAGCGTTGATTCACTCCAATCCTGATATAAACGGTCTGCCCCTGTCGCGAGCTTTTTCGCGTCCATTCGCGTCCATTCGCGGTTGCGTCGTCACGAACTCCGCTCACCCCACATGATGAAGACAACTTGCCCGCCGGAAAGCGGCTGGAAGCCGCTTCTACGGTAGAAGCGGCATCCCTGCCGCTTCGGATCTTATTTGCGGAGCATCTGAATGTTTATGCCTAGCAAGTTTAGCCAGAAGTATTTTTCCTCTTGGCCATTTGCTCTGCCGAATCAATTTCATGCGCGAGCCACTCTGTAAATGCACGAGCCTGCTCCAGCGATAGTTTAATCGCATTTTCGGCGAGGTCTTCAAGCGGTCGATCCCCGTCTGATCTTGCCACCCCGATTCGGACATAGACCGCTGCATCAGGCACCTCACCGCGGCCACGAAACTCAACGCACCGCTGCGCCTCAATCTGCATCTGTTTCCACTCAGACTTAAGACCCCGAAGTTTGATGTACCCCTCGGAAGCCAATGGCTCTGTCCAGTTATGTTCCATAGTTAGTAAGTTTTCCAAATTCCATTCCCGATGTATTGTAGTTCTGTTGTTGATCCGGGGCTTCCGCTCACTTGCTCAATGAAGATCGGGCGAGATCGCGCCTCCCAATGCGCGCCTGAATCTGAAGAGATGTAGAGCAGTCCATCAGCCTCCATACTCGCAGCCAGCTTTGATCCGCTTCCGAAAACCGCAAGACACACTGCACTCTCCCCATCAAACCCGGCGCTCGTCAGCGATAAGAAATTAAGGGACGTGTATAATCCGGACCGTTCTGGAAAGCCTAGGTTGCGGACATCAACCAATGTCAGAATTCCATCTTGAGATAAAACGGCTGAACGAAAAGCCCAATCCGACTTCTGGGTCCACGGATAATTTGAGGGGATTGGAGGTTCGACGGATGTCCAATTACTCCCCGAATCATAGGACGTGTACATCTTAGAAGGAAAAACTCCATACGACGCTACGGCCACCAGTTTAGCTCCGTCTGAGGAAATGCTTACTCCCAAAGAACCGTTTGCAGGACAAGGAACCCATGATGTACCAGAAGTGGTTGACATGTATATAGCTTCAGATGACGCAGCCACCAATTTTGAGCCATCGGCGGATGATGCCACGGAAGACCAATTACGAACGCTCTCTCGGGGTATCCACGTCGCCCCGTAGTCTATTGACGTATAGAGTTGTCCTCCGTATTCGGCAGCCACCAATTTTGAACCATCAGCGGATGCCGCCACCGCCCGCCAGTTCCGGTCACTATCGCGAGCAATCCACGTCGCTCCAAAATCATTGGAGGTGTAAATCTTTCCGCCAAATTCGGACGCAACGACTTTAGAGCCATCGGCAGATGAAGCAATAGCGCTCCATTTCCGTAGTCCCGCTATGCTGCGCCAAGTTGCGCCACCATTAGGTGAGGCAAACAGGGCCGAGTTGGGATTCAACTCGCCTCTCCTTGATGTACAGATCGCAAACACATTGGCACCGTCCGAACTCATGGCAAACGTTGTAACGTTCATCTCGTATTGCGGTTCGACGCCTACGGGGCTGCCGTTATTGGAAACGAGGTATCCGCAGGAACCGGTGGAAGTAATGCGGACTGTGTCACCCAAGGTCGGGGAGGTTGGGAGATTCACTGTCGTCGTGGCGGTGCCCGTCAGAAAATATCCCGCGTTCGAGAGCGCCTGCAGGGATGTTCCCGAAACTGCGGTCCACTGCAATTTCGCGCCGGGCAGGCCAGGAGGTCCTTGTGGGCCAGCAGGACCCTGCGGCCCGGTCGCTCCAGCGGGACCTTTGGGTCCCACTGAACCCAATTCAATGTCCAACACGGGTTCGTGCCCTGTGAGAGTATTCTCCTTGCTGTCAAAAAACACCGATGTCGTCAGGGTATTCGCTTCCACTACAAAGCCATAATTGGGAACACCCGAAAGCCACGATTTGACCATCCCGGTGACATCAATCGCGATGAAGGACCGACTTCGTCCTGCAGGGATCAAAGTCGTTTCAAGAACAATTCCGCCAAAAGTTACCTCTATTGTCAAGTTCCCGTTCGGGAACATGAAATCCATTCGCAATGTTATCGGCCCTCAACTTAGGAGGATTCGATACGAAAAGGGGATGACCCAAGAGGCTCTCGCTGCCGTTCTGCAGCGGGCGGGTTGGGATATCAGCAGAACATCCCTTGCCAAAATCGAGGCTCAGTTGCGGTGGGTGGCCGATTGCGAACTTTTCATACTCGCCGATGTGTTGGGCGTCAGAATGGAGCAACTTTTCCCAAAACGCCCTGAGGTAATAGCTTTCATTGCATCGCCGGATTTTAAGCGGAATTGATTCCTTCACCCGTCATCCAGCCCGACCAAGTGCCTTTGTAAGGGGAAATGAAGGCGGACTGTTGCCATGCCAGCCTTGTCTTTGTGACGGCATTCGAGACGCGCGGAGCCATGCAGGGCTTCCTCTCGCAGATTTCCTGGGAAACCGAAGTTTGGATTGCAGAAAATCCCGACCATCTCATCCATTTCAACGGCGAGCGGTTCCTCGGGCCGTACCCGGACGTGCTCGGGGCAGGTCCAAAATAACGGCAGCAGAAAATGCGCGGGGCGTTCAACGCGTAGTTTGATTCTCATTCGCACTTCTTGGCGTCTATTCGCGGAAACCCAGCAATTGAAACCGCGAATGGACGCAAATGGACACGAATTATCATGGACTCCGCCCACCACGCATGATGAACACACCGTGCCCCCGGAAAGCGGCTGGAAGCCGCTTCTACGGTGGAGTAGAAGCGGCATCCCTGCCGCTTTTTGATCCTTGTCCGTTTACGCAGCCCTCGGAGCCGAATACGGGCGCACCTCCCGGCTGATGCGCTCCACCAAAGCCTTGGCATTCCGCAGATCGCACTCGATTTGCGTATTGAGCCAGAACCGGGGCCGCTGCCCGAAAAAGCGTCCTCATCGCAGGGGCGTATCGAGCGTAATCGCGCGCTTGCCATTGACGTGTTCCGTTTGCACGAAAAAAAGCCCCCAACGCGCCAGCTTCTGATACAGTGACGGTGAATGTTCGAGATCAAAGCTAGAGATAAGATGGTGGAACGCGCGCTGTTGGTGGGCGCGTATGTGGATGCCTCACAGAAAGCCGAAGCGCAGAGTTTGCTGGAGGAACTCGAAGAATTGGTAAACACCCTCGGCGTCGCAGTGATCGAGCGAAAGCTCGTCCACCACCGCGAACAACATGCCCGTTTCCTGATCGGGACCGGTAAAGCTGAGGAACTGGCCGCCCTCATCAAAGAGCGCGAATGCGACGTCTTGATCTTCGACAACGAGCTGACCCCGGCCCAGCAGCGCAACTGGGAGGAACTCACCGGGGTCACGGTGGCCGACCGCGAGGAGATCATCCTGGACATTTTCGGCGCGCGCGCCAAGACCCGGGAGGCCAGGCTCCAGGTGGATGTCGCCCGCATGGAATACTCCATGTCGCGGCTGACCCGCGCTTGGAGCCACCTCGGACAGCAGGGCGGCGGAATCGGGGCGAAGGGCGAAGGCGAGAGCCAGCTTGAACAAGACAAGCGCAAGATCCGCGGACAGCTCGACCGGCTCAAACGCGAACTGGAAGAGGTGCGCCGCGCCCGTGCCACCCAGCGTAAGGACCGCAAGCGCACGCCGGTCCCCAATGCCGCAATCGTGGGATACACCAATGTCGGGAAATCGTCGCTGCTGCGGAGCCTGACCGGCGCGGAGGTCCTGGTGGAGGACAAACTTTTTGCCACGCTCGACACCACCACCCGCAAGATTGCGCTTCCCAACAAACAACCACTTTTGCTGACCGATACCGTCGGTTTTGTGCGTCGGTTGCCACACCAACTCGTGGAATCGTTCAATGCCACCCTGGAGGAAGCCGCGCTTTCAGACTTCCTCATCCATGTCCTCGACGCGTCCCAGCCTCAGGTGATGGAGTTCTACAATACCACCGTCCGCGTGCTCTCCGAACTGGGCGCCGACACCAAGCGCGCCCTCATCGTTTTCAACAAGGTCGATAAGGTGGACGACCCGGCCGTGATCGCCGGGCTTCGCCGACATTTCCCCGATGCGATTTTTGTCTCCATTCATACCGGTCAGGGGATGGACGAACTGATCAACCGCATCAGCGATTTCGTCAGCAATGGCACCACCACCGTTGAACTCCGGATTCCCGCCGCCAGAGCCGATCTCCTCGCGCGGATTCACCGCGACGGAACCCTCATCCAGATCGACTATGATGGTGAAGTGGCGGTGGCCGTGGCGACGATCCCGAAACGCGCTCTGGAGACGTTTGGACCCTTTGTGGTGGGAGCGACGGCGACGTAAGCAGCGCCATAGTAGAAGCGGCATCCCTGCCGCTTCGATCCCCCCAAAGCAAAGCGGCTGGAAGCCGCTTCTACCCTAAAGAGGCCGCACGCACTACTAGACGCTGGCGCGCGGCACACGATGCCATCTGATGCGCGGTAGCGTCTTGTGCTGCGGTGCTCCCTTTCCATTACCCACAATTTTTCGGGGCGGTTCTTCAGTGCTGAAGGCGCAACCCCATCCTGCCTTGTATGTTCACATCTAT
>SESF01005503.1_pt1 | contig 10034 bp, 7 predicted proteins | sample 3171521 | NCBI WGS metagenome assembly SESF01 (sample SAMN10866945, study PRJNA518727) | freshwater metagenome | biome: subpolar coniferous forest; feature: holomictic lake; material: water; isolation source: holomictic Lake 227, 6 m and 8 m depth | place: Canada: near Kenora, Ontario | collected...
CTTCAGCAGGAGTTTGGTAAATTCTGTGTTGGCAAGATGACCCGGACGTTTGGCAATGATCCGGCCCTTGATCCTTCTGCCGAGCAGCGCGATGTCGCCGATCAGATCGAGCAATTTATGACGGGCACATTCGTTGTCGTAGCGAAGCTTCAGATTATTGAGTATCCCGATCTCATTCACTTGAATGTGCTCATGATGAAAGAGATCGGCGATCCTGTTAAGTTCATCCTGGTGCATCGCCTGGTCCATAATCACGATGGCATTGTCAAGATCACCGCCCTTAACCAGGTTATTTTTCAACAAGGCTTCCAGTTCCCTGACGAAAACGAATGTTCTGGACGGGGCAATCTCGGTAGCATATTCCGTTGTATTATCGAAAGAGGCAAACTGATTGCCAAGAACGGAGGAGTTGTAAGAAACCAGTACATCGATGGAAAAATTCTCATCCGGCAGAAGGGTTAATTCGGAACCGGTTGACTGATTACGGTAGGTAATCTTCTTCTTGACGATGAAATATTCCCTTTCGGCATTCTGTTCTACGATACCGGCTTCCTGGAGCGCTTCGACAAAAGGCATGGAACTGCCATCCATGATCGGTACTTCAGAACCATTGATCTCGATGAGTACGTTATCGACTTCAGAGGTGATCAGTGCAGACATGCAATGTTCTATGGTACTGATGGATACTTCTCCATCCTGTAAGACGGTTCCCCTGGCGGTACCTCTCACCCTGGATACACTGGCTTCGATGATAGGTTCTCCTACCAGATCCACTCTTTTAAATCTGAATCCAAAATTTTCAGGCGCTGGCTTAAAAGTCAGCGAAACTTCAACTCCTGTATGAAGCCCTTTCCCGGTTACGGTTACCGGATATGCAATGGTATTTTGTTTTACTATCATCCCTTTCAAATTATAAATTCTCTTCCATTTTTTTCATCCACTTTTTCAAGTCAGAGACATCGCCCGAAAGTTGAGGCAATCTCCTGAAGATGGCCATAGACCGCATGAAATCCTTATGATTCTGAATTGGCGAACCAATCACTGTGGAATCGTCAGCCACATTTGTCATCACACCCGCTTGTCCGCCGATCTTTACATTATCGCCGACGGTCAGGTGACCACTGATCCCTACCTGAGCGCCCAGCATGCAGTTTTTTCCTACTTTGGAGGATCCTGCCACACCAGACTGACCGGCGATAACCGTATTTTCAGCGATTTCCACATTGTGGGCAATTTGTATCAGATTGTCCAGTTTAACGCCTCTTCGCAGGATCGTCGATCCCATTGTGGCCCGATCGATGGCGGTATTCGCTCCGATCTCAACTAAATCTTCGATGATCACATTTCCAACCTGGGCAATCTTGGTAAACGGTCCGTCATTATTAGGAGCAAACCCAAAACCATCGGCTCCGACAACGGCTCCGGAATGAAGGATACAATCAGCTCCGACCTTGCAATCGTGGTAAATTTTAACACCCGAATAGATTATCGTATTGTCGCCCACTTCCACGTTGTCGCCAAGGTAGACATGGGGATAAATTTTTACATTGTTCCCAATGATAACATTATCAGAAATATACGCAAAGGCCCCGAGGTAGATGTCTGTGCCGGTCTTGGCGCTGGGACTGATAAAGGAAGGCTGTTCGATGCCTATTTTCACGGGAGCAAGTTGCTGATAAAGCTTAAGTAATTCAGCAAGTGCGGTATAAGGATCTTCCACACGGATCAGAGTGCAGGCTAATTCCCCTTCGGGATGAAAGTCTTTCGAGACCAGCACTGCCGAAGCCTCCGTGTTGTAAATATATTTGGTATAGGCAGGATTTGAAAGGAAAGTGAGGGTACCCGGAACACCCTGATCAATTTTCGAGATGTTGTGTAGCTTAATTTCACCGTCTCCTTCGACAGTTCCATTGAGTAAAGAAGCGATGTCTTTGACCTTAAACTCCATTCAATTATATATAAAATTAGCTGCAAAAATAAACATTATTAGTTACCTCGGGAGATATTCGCCGGATAACAGACAAAATGTTTGCGTACAGTCTTGGTTAAACCCTCCAGATTTATGTCGGAAGCATCCCTGATATCTTTCAATTTCCCGTTCTTAAATAAGATCAGAATTGCCTCCTCATCAGGTTGATATGCCTTATTAGTCATTTCCCCAACCGAAACAAAATAATCTGTATCCCCTACCGGGATGGTGCCCGCCAACTGAACCTTCTCTACCAGCTCACTGATTTGGGCCTCGCTGAAAGGATGGGGGGAAATTTTTATTTTCATCAGTCTGCGGTTCATGATGCGGTCTGACAGCTCTGCCAGAGTTGGATCCTCGTGCGCGATCCATTCCTTTATGGTACTCGTAATATCCGAGTCATCGAGCATGGCAAAGCGACCAAGAGCGAGCTTCCTTCGCCGGCTGTCGGCTGAATTGAAATCCGCTGCTGTAATCTCGTGGTTCAGGAAACAGGCGAAGGCTGTAGAGGTTCTCACCTCCTGTCCGGCTTTTACAAGATCAGACGCACGGCGAAGCAGGTTGACCAGCATACGTTCGGCAGAAACGACGGTCTTGTGCAGATAGACCTGCCAGTACATCATTCTCCTGGCAATCAGAAACTTCTCAACAGAATAGATTCCTTTCGCCTCCACAACCAGCTGATCGTTCCTGACATCAAGCATTTTAATGATCCTGTCGGAGGAAACAACTCCTTCGGAAACTCCGCAATAGAAGCTGTCGCGCTTCAGGAAATCCAGCCGGTCCATGTCGAGTTGACTACTCACCAGCTGATGTAAAAAGTGTTTAGGGTACTGATTCAGGAAGATTTTGATAGCAAGGTCCAGCTTGCCGTTGAACTCTTCATTCAATTCCTTCATGAATAGTATGGAGAGTTCTTCGTGGGAAATTCCTTGCACAATACTCTCTTCCAGGGCATGGGAAAACGGACCATGACCCAAATCGTGGAGCAGAACGGCTACGGTTACACCCTCCGCTTCCTCATCGGTAATCTCCACTCCTTTCGAACGCAAAACATCTAATGCCGTACTAACCAGATACATGCTGCCGATGCTGTGTTCGAAGCGGGTATGATTGGCTCCGGGATAGACATGAGAGGTAAATCCCAGCTGACGAATACGCCTGAGTCGCTGAAAATAAGGATGTTCTATCAGATGGAAGAGAATTCCCGGGTTCAGGTCAATGAAACCCCAGACGGGGTCGTTTACGATTTTATGCTTTTGGGACTTCTCTTTTATACTATTCATTATCTGTTTGAATCATAATCATTTATAACTTTTTCATCTTCTCATTTTCCCATCTTCTCATCTTCTTTTTTTCTCGTCTTTTTCCACTTTTCCCTGGCTTCTGCCCCCTTCAAAATTAGAAATAAAAATTTGTATAATTCAAACATTAATAGTAATTTCGCAGCGGAGATTAATCGCAGGATTAGGGGACGAATTGTCCCCTATTTTATTAAAATTGAAAATGATATCAAAAGGAGATATTTACAGACTTGCAGAAGAAAAGCTGTCGGACACGATGTTTATCGTCGAAATAACCGTTGGCTTGGGCAATGCTATTTCTGTAATAATTGACAGCGACGAAGGTATCAGCATTGAAAAGTGCATTGAGATGAGTCGTCACATTGAACATCAGTTCGACCGAGAAGTAGAAGATTTCTCTCTCGAAGTATCTTCTCCGGGACTGACACAGCCATTTAAGGTTTTACGTCAGTACCAGAAGAATCTTGGTAAAGAAGTGGAGATCGTGACTGCAAAAGGCGACAAGCTTGTTGGAGTTCTGATTTCAGCAGATGAAAAGAGTTTTGTCGTTGAGACGACAATCAACATAAAAGTCGACGGAAAGAAAACAACAGAGACCAAGCGTCTCGAATTCTTTCTGGCAGACATTAAAGCAGTTAAACCGGTAATTAGTTTCAAATAAAATTTTGAAGATATGGACAGCCTCAATCTGATTGACACGTTTTCGGAGTTTAAAGATCTGAAAAACATCGATCGTGCAACAATGATGAGCGTATTGGAAGATGCGTTCAGAAGTGTGATCCAAAAGCAATTTGGTTCGGACGAGAATTTTGACGTCATCATCAATCCTGATAAGGGAGACTTTGAGATTTACAGGAACCGTTTGGTCGTGGAAGATGCAGAACTGACTGATTTAAATACACAGATTTCCATTTCGGCAGCTAATGCCAACAACGGAGATTATGAACTTGGTGAGGAGTTTACCGATACAATCAGGTTCAGCGATTTTGGCAGGCGGGCCATCCTTAATTTAAGGCAAAATCTTGCTTCCAGGATTCTGGAGCTTGAGAAAGACAACATCTATCAGAAATACAAAGGCAGGATTGGCGAAATCGTCACCGGTGAAGTCTACCAGATTTGGAAAAAAGAACTCTTATTGCTGGATGATGAGGGCAATGAGTTGATTCTCCCAAAGAGCGAGCAGATTCCTTCAGACTTCTTCAGAAAAGCTGATAGCGTTCGCGCGGTAGTTATCAAGGTAGAAATGAGGAACAACAGTCCTTATATCATCCTTTCACGTACTTCGCCCGTTTTCCTTGAGCGGCTCTTCGAGCTGGAAGTACCTGAAATTTCTGACGGACTGATTACCATCAAGAAGATCGTCAGAATTCCTGGTGAGCGTGCCAAAGTGGCCGTTGAATCTTATGATGACCGGATCGATCCGGTTGGCGCATGCGTCGGAATGAAAGGATCCAGGATACATGGTATCGTTAGGGAGTTACGCAACGAAAACATCGACGTAATTAATTTCACGAACAACAATCAACTATATATACAGAGAGCCTTAAACCCTGCAAAAATTTCCTCCATCAAGATTTATGGAAATGAAAACAAGGTTGAAGTTTTCCTTAAACCGGAAGAAGTTTCGCTGGCTATCGGGAAAGGTGGTTTAAACATCAAACTCGCCAGTCAGCTGACAGGTTATGACATCGATGTTTATCGTGACCGCGAAGTTGCCGATGAAGAAGATGTTTCACTGGAAGAATTTGCAGATGAAATTGATGACTGGGTGCTCGACGGCCTCAAGGGCATTGGTTGCGATACTGCCCGAAATGTGCTGAACCTCACAAGGGAAGAGCTGATAAAACGTACCGACTTCGAGGAGGAAACCATCGACGAAGTGTTACGCATACTGAAGTCCGAATTTGAACAGTAACTGTCAGACGTTCAATCAACCGGAAGAGAAAAAGCAAATTAAACTGTTTGGCAAACTATGGATACAGGGAAACAAGTATCAAGGTTAAGTAAAATAGCACGTGATCTGAACGTGGGGATCTCTACAATTGTGGAGTTTCTGAATAAGCAGGGGATCAAGATGACTCCTGACCCCAACGCAAAGATCGATGCCGAGGCTCAGATGCTTCTCGAAAAACAGTTTCGAAAAGATCATGATGCCAAAGTCGAAGCAGATATGCATCGTCCAGGTCGATTGAAAAGAGATACTATCACTATCGAGGATGTTCACCCTCATGATCATAAGGTAATTACTGAAGATTACGAGGATGATTCTTTCTCTATTACAGATAACAGCCTCCATCACAAGGAGATCAAGCATCATGAGCCTCAGGCAAAACCTGCCAAGCCGGAAGTAATGCATACTCCGCTACCGGAGAGGCCATCCGTTAAAGTTGTCGGTTCCGTTGATCTGGAAAGTCTTAAAGCCAAACCAAAAGCGGCCGAACCTGCACCTGTTGCGAAGGTGGAAAAGGTAATTGAACCGGTGGCAGAGAAGAAAGCGGAGAAGGCGCCCGCTCCAAAGGAGACAGAAATACCGCCGGTTGAAGCTGCTCCAGCACAGAAGATCGTAGAAAAAGCTCCTGAAAAGGAGGAACCAGCCCCTCAGATGATGTCCAATATTCCTCAACTGGAATCCAGCTTGAATATTATTGGAAAAATCGATCTCACTCCTGCAAAATCTGCCGAGAAAAGCAAAAAAGAGGTAACACTTACCAAGAAGAAACATGTCACACCTAAGACGCCTGAAGGGAAACCTGTAAAACCGGCGCGTGAAGGGAAACATCATATCGATCCGCTCGAAGAAATTTTTCCAGACCTTGCAGAAGTTCCTGAGGAAATTTTCAAACATGCCAGGGAAATTCTTTCCGGTCCTAAGGTAGTCGGCAAAATCGACCTTCCCGGAGAGGTTCTTAAGAAAGGAATAGTGCGGGATGAAGACCGTTTACTGCGCAAGAAAAAACGCAAACGCGTCAGCAAAGACGCCAAGGAACGTGTTCCGCTGAACCTGGAGAAACGAATCGAAGATCCAAAGGAGAAGAAGGAAAAGGAAAAAGAAAAGAGTACAATCAAGAAGAAAAGCTCTCTGGTTGTTAAGAAGAAATTACCGCTTAAGAAAGAGGTCAACGAAGAAGATGTTCAGAAACAAGTCAAAGAGACACTCGCACGACTGACGACAAAGAGTCAGAAAACACGCGGGTCCAAGCACCGTCGCGACAAGCGTCTTGCCTACACGGAGAAGATGGCAGAAGAGGGTGCACAGGCAGACATCGACAGAAATATCATCAAAATTACCGAGTTCGTTTCGGTGAGTGAACTGGCAAGCATGATGGATGTTAACCCGACGCAGGTCATTGCAACCTGTATGTCGCTGGGTCTTTTCGTTTCCATCAACCAGCGTCTGGATGCAGAGACCATGTCGGTCGTTGCCGATGAGTTTGGTTACAAGGTTGAATTTATTTCTGTTGAAGTACAGGAAGCCATTTTAGAAGAGAAAGATTCCGCCGAGGATCTTGTTTCCCGTCCGCCGATCGTAACCGTCATGGGACACGTCGACCACGGTAAGACCTCTCTGCTCGACTACATCCGTAAAGCCAATGTGATTGCGGGTGAAGCCGGAGGAATCACACAGCATATCGGAGCGTACAATGTTAAGCTGGAAGACGGAAGGAAAATTACCTTCCTCGACACGCCGGGTCACGAGGCTTTTACTGCCATGCGTGCCCGTGGTGCCCAGGTAACTGACATTGCCATTATCATTGTGGCGGCAGACGACGACGTCATGCCCCAGACGATTGAAGCCATCAACCACGCATCGGCTGCCGGCGTCCCTATCGTCTTCGCTATCAATAAAGTAGATAAAAATACTGCCGATCCTGAAAAAATAAAGCACCAGCTGGCCAACATGAATTACATGGTCGAAAGCTGGGGTGGAAAGTATCAATCGCACGACATCTCAGCAAAATCTGGTCTGGGTGTCCATGAACTACTCGAAAAAGTACTTCTAGAGGCCGAGATGCTCGATCTGAAGGCCAACCCGAACAAACGGGCAAGTGGTTCAGTCATCGAATCGACCCTCGACAAGGGGCGCGGTTACGTTGCAACGATTCTGGTGAGCTCAGGTACCCTGAAAGTCGGAGACGTCTTGCTTGCCGGACCTCATTTTGGTCACGTAAAGGCTATGTTCAACGAGCGGAATCAGCGTGTCGACAGTGTCGGTCCTGCAGAACCGGTGTTGATACTCGGTCTGAACGGCGCACCCCAGGCGGGCGATAAATTCAACGTCATGGAGAGCGAACGCGAAGCCCGCCAGATTGCCAACAAACGTGAGCAACTGCAGCGTGAGCAGGGTCTGCGGACGCAGAAACATATTACCCTCGACGAGATCGGCCGAAGGATTGCCATCGGCAACTTCCAGGAACTGAATATCATCGTCAAGGGAGACGTGGACGGATCTATCGAGGCACTCTCGGATTCGCTGATCAAACTCTCGACTACCGAGATCCAGGTCAACGTGATTCACAAGGCCGTCGGTCAGATCACCGAATCAGATATCATGCTGGCCTCTGCCTCCAACGCCATTATCGTGGGATTCCAGGTACGTCCTTCCATGAGCGCCCGGAAACTGGCCGAGAAGGAGGAAATCGATATCCGGCTTTATTCCATTATTTACGATGCGATCAACGAGATCAAATCGGCTATGGAAGGGATGCTTGCGCCTGAAATCAAGGAAGAGATCAAGGGTACTGCCGAGATTCTTACAGTATTCAAAATCACCAAGGTGGGAACCATTGCAGGTTGTATCGTCCGTGATGGCAAGATCATCCGAAATTCCAAGGTGCGCCTGATCCGCGATGGTATCGTGGTCTTCACCGGCGAACTCGAATCGCTGAAACGCTTCAAGGATGACGTTAAAGAGGTGGCCAAGGGTTACGAATGTGGTCTGAACATCAATAATTACAACGACCTCCACGAGGGAGACTTCATTGAGGCATTTGAACAAGTTGAGGTGGCGAAAACACTGTAAAAGGTTAAAGGTTAAAGGATAAAGGATAAAGGATAAAGGATAAAGGGTAAAGGTTAAAGGGGACTGTCAGATTAAGTCGTAACTATAACGAGTTATATGATGGTATCATCTTTGGATTGACGTTTTGGAATAGATACTTCCAAGTATATGCATTAATTCATTTGATTCATTCTTTAGATTAATCCAATTCTGATTATTTTCAGTGGTCGCAATAATCAGTTTGATCCAATAATTAGACTCTCTCATTTCTTTTAGGGCAATGCCAATCTTATTTGAAAAATCGGCTTTAGAAACAGCACCTTGAGCTTCATCGTAATTGGCACCGCTTGAAGAAGAGGATTTTAGAATCTGCCAGCTAATTACATCATATTCCTTCCCTTTAGGCAGATTTCTAACATATTGTATTGTTCTTACAGCGAAGTTAAACAGCCTTTCCTGCAAACCATTCTTGAATTCTGATTCCTTTTCGTTTAGATTCACGGCTTTCCTACTAAGTTACAGAAAAATACCCAAATAACCTAGTATGCCTCCGTCCATCCTCACTAGAATACCCCACTTTCTCCTTTAACCTTTATCCTTTAACCTTTATCCTTCAATTCGCCGATTCAAACTGATTTAGGAATCTTACATCATTTTCGAAATAAAGTCTCAGGTCGTTAATTCCGAACTTCAGCATGGCTATTCGTTCTATTCCCATGCCGAAGGCAAAACCCGTGAATTTTGTGCTGTCAATGCCCGAGGCTTCAAGTACATTCGGATCCACCATCCCACAACCCAGAATCTCCAGCCATCCGCTGTATTTACAGACGTTACAGCCCTTCCCGCCGCAAATGGAGCAAGAGACATCCAATTCGGCCGAAGGTTCGGTAAACGGGAAGTATGAGGGCCTCATCCGGATCTCCGTTTTTTCACCGAACAACTCCTTGGCAAAATATAAAAGGGTCTGCTTCAGGTCCGCAAAAGAAACGTTTTCGTCGATGTAGAGTCCTTCGATCTGGTGGAACATACAATGTGCCCGGTAAGATATCGCTTCGTTGCGGAAAACCCTTCCCGGCGTGACCGTCCTGATAGGAGGTTTCATGGTTTCCATATCATGAACCTGTACAGAAGAAGTGTGTGTCCTCAACAAAATATCCGGATTCCGCTGGATGAAGAAAGTATCCTGCATATCGCGGGCCGGATGTTCTTCAGGAAAATTCAGCGCCGAGAAAACATGCCAGTCATCTTCAATTTCCGGGCCTTCTGAAACGACAAAGCCCAGACGCTTAAATATGTCGAGCATCTCATTCCTGATGATGGAAATTGGATGACGCGTACCAGCTTTCATCGGGTCTCCCGGGAGGGAAACATCAAGCTTCTTAGCCTCAAGAGTATCCTCGTCAAGGGCATCTTTCAATACCTTGATCTTATCCATGGCAAAATTTTTCAGGGTATTGACGGCTTGTCCGATTTCTTTCTTCTGATCAGGAGATACATTTCTGAACTCCTCTATCAGCTTTGAAATTTTACCGTTCTTGCTGATATATTTGATTCTCAGCTCCTCCAGCTCATCAGCCGACTTAACCGCAATCTCCTCCAGCTCCTTTTGCAACTCCTTAATTCTATCTAACATCTTCTTTCTGTTTGTACTGAGGCAAAAATAACAATTACTTCTTAATAACGAGTCCGGAACGTTCTAGTAATGGCTCGATGGAAGGCTCTTGTCCGCGGAATGCCTTGTAAAGCACCATTGGATGCGCTG
>SESF01009161.1_pt1 | contig 10033 bp, 11 predicted proteins | sample 3171521 | NCBI WGS metagenome assembly SESF01 (sample SAMN10866945, study PRJNA518727) | freshwater metagenome | biome: subpolar coniferous forest; feature: holomictic lake; material: water; isolation source: holomictic Lake 227, 6 m and 8 m depth | place: Canada: near Kenora, Ontario | collected...
AGGCTTACTTCGGTAACTCTAGCGCAACTGCTAACACAGCGCCTTTCTTGGGCATCGCAAGTCTTTCAAACAACAAGAATCTATTAGATTTTGAAGTATATTGGAACGGCACTGCGAACGGTGCTCACACTTACACTGGAACAGGTTTCATTACAAACTTGGCACCAAAGACTAGCCCAACGGCTCCTGTATGGGTAACACCATTGGAAATCGCTGTTGACGGCGCATTCACTGTAGGTGTTGCTCCTTAATCAATGATTAAGCGATAAGTAAAAAGGCACTTAGGTGCCTTTTTTAATAAGTTAAAAGGAAAACAAATGAATGATGATAAGAACAATGTCTGGCTCAAAACAAGTGAAGATAAACTAAAGAGCCTGCTTGCTGATGAAGCAAAGCAAACACCAATGTTGAATTCAATGGAATCAACAATCAAACAACTTAAAGCGAAACAAGCATTTCGCATCGCCCTATTGAATCAACTGTTAGAAGATTTAGAGGACGAATAAATACAATGTGTAAACAATTTAACAAAAGGAAACTTAACAAATGAATATTCAACAATTCGCATCAACACCCAAATTAATTGAAATCGTATTAGACGATGAAGATTTAATCGAAACTTACGGTGAACCAATCACCTTTTATACATACGATGTAGTAAGTCTTTCAACCTATTTTGAATTTTTTAATTCACGCAGTAATAGTCAATTTGAAGCATTAGAAAAAGTTATTAAAAAATTAATTTTACTTGAAGACGGCAAACCTGCTGTTAAAGAAAATCAAGATTTACCAATTGATATTGCTGCCGCGGCCATTAGAAAAGTAGGTGACATCTTGGGAAAGTCACTGAGCAAGACATCAATGAAAACGACTGGGGAACTACAAGCATGATTATGATAGGTCGTATGGCAGAAAAGTATGGCATTTTACCTTCTGAGGTAATTGCTCGTGCTACTACATATGACCTCATGATTACTGATGCTCTTGCTACATATGACGCATATCAGCAACAAAAAGCCTCAGGTAGTATTGATCCAACTATTTACGGCTTAAAAGAAGATGAATTGTTAAAAATTATGGAGAAAACTCGTGAGTAAAATTGTTGATAGATTAAACACAATAACAAAAACTCTTAACAGTCAAAATTTAGCACAGCATGCCTATAAAAAGTTTGTTGAACTTACACCTGTAAAAACTGGCAATGCTAGAAAAAATACTAGGTTAACAGGAACAACCATTATTGCTGATTATGCGTATGGTGATGTATTAGATAAAGGTCGTGGTATAAGAGATGGACAAATGAGAGGTAGTGAACAAGCCCCTGTTGGCATGACTAAACCTACAATTGAAGATTTGAGACAATACATTTATGCTCAAACTGGAATTAATGTAAAAGGATTATAAATGGCTACCATTGATACTTACGCAATTGACTTTAAGGTCATTAACGGCGATCAAATAGAAAAATTAAACAAAAATGTTGAAACATTTACTAAGTTGCTTGTTGGTGCTGGTATTGTTGAATTCACACATAAAATATTAGAACTTGCTGGAGCCATCGGTGATTTAGCAGACGCCACAGGATTAAGTATTAATGGAATCGCAAAATTTCGTGAGGGATTAACATTAGCAGGTGCTGATGGTGAAAATGCCAGCAAGATGATTGCGAAATTTTTTCAATCTATTGATGAAGCAGCCCTAGGTGGTGAAAAAGCACAAAAAGAATTAGCAAAGGTTGGCATTTCACTTAAAGATTTAGGTCAATTGAGTGAAGAAGATTTACTACAAAAAGCAATTAAGAATTTGGCTGATTTGGATGCTGGAGCACAACGCACTGCCTTAGGTGTTTCATTATTTGGTAAATCATTTAGATCAGTTGATCCAAAAGTATTAAGTGATGCGTTAGCCAGTGGTGATTTTACAAAGGTTCAAGAAGCAGTTAAAAAAGCAGCCGAATTAGAAGATAACATGAAAGATGGGTTCTACAAAATAGAACTTGCTGGTATTCAAGCCCTCAGCACCATAGGAGGTTTGTTAGAACCATTCATTGGTAAAATTGAAGAAGGCAGATTGTCATTAGAGCAGGCTGAAAAAATTATTAAAACATTAGGTGTAGCAATTGGTGTTGCTTTTGGTTTAAGCACAATAAAAAGTATTGCTGAATTTGTTTTAATAATGAAAGAATTGAATATTGCTCAGAAGGCAAATTTAATTATTCAAACAGGTATTACAGCATTACAAGGACCAAAAGGTTGGGCTATGTTGGCTGCAGGTGCGGTAGCAGCAACAGCAGCCATATATGGTATTAATAAAGCATTAGGTGAAACTAATGATACTATGACCAATAGTCCTTTTGATATAGGAACAGGTCAAGGTTGGGATAATCAACCAAAAGGTCCTGCACGAACTACTCAATTATACACCGATCAAGAAATTCAAGCCCGCAATCAAGCACTTTCTACAGCCAAAGCACAAACACTTGAACAACAGAAACAAGCCGAAGAAGCACAAAAATATCAAAGAATTATTAATGGCACATTAACATTACAATCTGATCAGGCTGAAATGATTCGTGCTAAAGCCGAACTTGAAAAAGCAGCAAATGATCAAATTCTTGCCCTAGAAAAACAAATTACAGTTGAAAAGTCTAAGGGCTTTATGGTCATGGGCCAATTGAAGGGCGTCAATGATGGTGTTATTGGTCAATATCAAAAACAAATTGAACAAATTAAAACTAATTTAGAAGTTTCTAAAAAAATAAAAGAAGAAGAATTAAACGTTCTTGCCATTCAAAAACAAATGGAAATAATTCGTGGTGAAACAGCCAAAGAAAATACTTACGCTACCGAATTAGATGTCTTAAAGGATAAATTAAAACTTATTGGATTGATAGGTGATAAGTTAACAGTAGAAACAAAAATTCAACAATGGCACGAAGAATTTGAAAGAAAAATGACTGAGTTTGCTAATCAGCGATTAATGTTAGGTGATAAGGCAACCCAAGCAGAAATTAATAGTATTGATATTCAACGCAAAGCCTGGATTGATTATTTTGAAGAACGCAAAAAACTTGAAACTGAAGCAATGGTCAGACAAAAAGCATTACAAAATGATGCTAGTTTAGGAGCCAAACAAGCCTTATTTGATATTACTCAATCAATGACACCATTTAAGAATGCTCAAAACGCAGTGAATAATATGTGGAGCACAATGGGCAATGCTATTGATAACTTTGTTACAACAGGTAAATTTAGTTTTAGTAGTTTAGCAACATCAATGATTCAAGACATATTAAAAGTTGAATTGAAAGCGCAAGCAAGTAAAATATTCAGTGGTGTATTTGGTGAAGGTGGTGTGCTTAGTAGCATATTCAGTTCAATTTTTGGTGGCGGCAAAGCAAGTGGTGGTGATGTAAAATCAAACACACCATACATAGTTGGTGAAAAAGGTCCTGAATTGTTTATGCCAAAATCATCAGGAACTATTATACCTAATGATAAATTAGGTGGAATGGGTGGTAGTGTCACTAATACCTATATCACAAATAATATCAGTGCTATAGATAGTCGTTCAGTTGCTCAAATGTTTGCTGAAAATCGTAAATCATTACTTGGCACAGTTCAATTAGCACAAAAAGAAATGCCATATAGCAATAGATAAGGAATAATAAATGAGTGGTTTACAAACAATTATAGATAGATGTAACGGTATAAAAATTAACCGTCGTAACGTTGTAGGTATTCAATATACTCGAAACGAAATACCAAGAGTTAGTGAAACACCTACACGTAATCCTTGGAAGATAACATTAGATATGCCAAATAGTTTTAGATATAATGAAGCAAGAAGTTTGATGGAAGAACTTGATACACTTGATACAACCACTCCGCAAATACTTACATTCGGTAATAATCCAAATTTAACATGGATTTGGAAATATCAAGGTAGTATGACTAGTGGTCAAATTGCAACATTAACTGTTCAAAGTTATGTTGGTAATCAACTTACACTAACAGGTTTACCTACAATTGGTGCTGGTTCATATCTTTTTAAGAAAAATGATTTGATTCAGATTAATGGTCATCCTTATCCATTTACTACAGAAGATGATATATTGCGTGGTACAGGAACAACAGTAGTTATAACAACTAGCAGACCAAATATTATTACAGATAGTGTAGTAGGTGATGGTGTTACCGTAGGTACTAGTTGTCAGTTTAACATGTTTTGCCCTAATATGCCAGTATATAAATTACTAGTAGGTGGCTATCAAAAGACTGGTAATATAATTCAAAACAATGCATTAATTCAATGGTCAGATAGTTTTTACTTGTATGAGTTTGTGGGAGATGCATAATGGATAATATCCCACAAGTAGCAAATAATGCAACATATATTAACAATGCTGAGTTTGTTAAACTTACCATTTATAATGACGTTGCAAATATAGCAGATACTAATGTTTATACTTTTTCCAGTGCTTACAAACCAGAAACCATTAATGGAGTTATATATAATCCATTAGGTGGTTTACTTGGAGTAGGCATGCAACAACGTGATATTCGTGCTACCAGTGCTGATACATCATTGACTCTTTCGGGTATTGATGGTAATAATATTGCAATCGTGTTGGAAAGTAATGGTAAAATCAGAGGAAGTAAATTAGAAATTCTTCGTGGATTTTATAATGATACTTACGTATTAACAAACACATATCCAAGATTTAGTGGTATTGTATCAAGTTATTCAATTACAGAAGATAGACATGATTTGATTGATACATTTACTATTACATTAAATGCAAGTAGTTTTAGAAGTGTATTAGAAAACAGAATCAGTGGAAGAAAAACAAATCAACAAAGTTGGCAAGTATTCAATCCAACCGATACTTCAATGAATAATATTTTTTCAATCAGCGGACAACGCTTTGACTTTGGTATGGCAGTACAAACAACAACTCCTCAGTTATCATCAAAAAACTTAAACGATCAAACTACAAATCTTTCGAACCAAAATGGAGTTCGTGGGTCATGATAAGAAATGCTAATAAATTTGATATACCTCAAATTCTTGATATGTTACGTAACTATCGTGATGCAGGTATTGTTATTGGTGTTGATGATGTAACCAGTGAAGAAACACCAATTAAGATTATGACTCATATTCTTGCTGGTGGAGGTATGGCATTAGTTAGTGAAAAGAAAAATAAATTAACAGGTATGTTATTAGCATTAAAAACTCCTTTACTATGGGATATGAGTAAATTCGTAATGAATGAAATTGCTTATTGGGTAGAACCAAATGATAGAAACACAACAACAGGATATAGATTAATCAGTGAATATACTGAACTATGTGATGTTATGATAGATATGAAACAAATTACAAGATATACAATTACACAATTAGAGGGGCAATCGTTAGATTACGGTCGCTTTGGCTTGAAGCCAATAGAACATACCTGGAGTTCATAATATGCCATCATCATTAATAGCAATCGGCGCAGCAGTCTCTGAATGGTGGGCAGGTACTAGTCTTGCAAGTATCGCATCTTTTGCAGCACGTACTTTATTAACTATTGGTTTAACAAAACTTATTGCAAATAAAGCAGGAGATACTGGTACAGGTACAACTAGTAATGGCGGCGGCCGCGTTCAATTAGCACCAAGTACAGATAATATGTTACCAGTAGTATATGGATCAGCATTTGTTGCTCCTGTATTAACTGATGCAAAAATCAGTAGTGATAATAAAACAATGTGGTATGTTTGTGCATTAAGTGAAGTCACAGATACTGGAACAATTAGTTTTGGTAATATGTATTATGATGGTAAACTTGTTACTTTTGATGGGACTGATCCTACTAAGGTAGTAAGTTTAACAACTAATGCAAGTCCAGCACAAGAAGATACTTCATGCAGTGGTAGTTTATATGTTTATGCTTATACAAATGGATCAAATAATCCATCAAATACATCATTAACAGCGATACAAGTATTACAAGATGCTGGTATTCCAGTTGATTATCGCTGGACTAGTACAGATTTGATGAGTAGTACGGCATTCATTATTGTTAAAATAATATACAATCAAAATAGTGGTTTAACTAATTTGGGTCAAATTCAAGTTCAAGTAAACAACTCATTAAATAAACCGGGTGATGTAGTAAATGATTATTTACAAAATACTCGTTATGGATGCGCAATACCATCAAGTCAAGTTGATGCAGCAAGTATTGCAGCATTAAATGCATATAGCGATGTATTAATTCCATATACACCAGAAGGTGGCGGATCAGCAACACAGGCAAGATATCGCATTAATGGTATTATCAATACAGGTAATAACTGTATGAGTAACCTACAACAATTAGTAGATGCATGTGATACATGGTTACAATATAGTGAATTGACCGGTAAATGGAAATTTGTTATTAACCAAAGTTATGAACAAGCAGGACAAACTTTATCAGATTTATATATTATTAATAGTTCTAATTTAGTTGGAGGTATTGATCTTCAACCATTAGATTTGAATGGTACATATAACCAAATGGAAATTCAATATCCTAACCATTATGTTAGAGATCAAACTAATTTTATTAATTTGAATTTGCGTGATACACCTGATTATGTAGTAATGAGTCCAAATGAACCAGTTAATAAATTGACTGTTCAATTACCGCAAGTTAATAATTATGTACAAGCATATTATTTGGGTGTAAGACGCTTATTGCAAAGTCGTGAAGATTTAACAATCACTTGCCAATTAGATTTTAGCGGTATTCAAGTAGAAGCCGGAGACGTGGTTAGAGTCACATTAGAACAATATGGTTGGGTTGATAAGTTATTTCGTGTATCACAAGTTCAAGAATCTAAAGATAACACAGGTAATTTGGGTGCTAGAATTACAGCATTTGAATATAACTCAACACTTTATAGTAATGATGCGATTGATGATTATATACCTTCTGATAATACAGGATTAACCGATCCCAACATCTTAAATAGTCCAGGTCAACCTACAGTTGCAACAAGTAGTTTAGTTGCAGGGGCAATTGCATCATTTGTAGTTACTACTACTATTCCCACTAGCGGACAAACATTATATTTAGATTTTAATTTTGGTACCACTAATGTTGTATCTAGTCATAAATTATACAGAACAATTACTCCAACAAGTAGTCAACAATTTACACCTGGTTCTACAGTTACTGTAACAGTAAATGATTTACCTCCAGGAACATATTATTGGTCTACTAAAGCAAGAAACAATGTACAAGGACGTTCATCATTAAGTTCTAGTGGATATACATGGAGTGGTATGAATATTACACCATATACTTCTACGATAATATCTAATGCATCTAGTAGTGGTAACGTTGTTACAGTTGGTAGTACTGCTAACGTAGTAGTGGGACAAAACGTTACTGGTGGAGGATTACCGTCAGGTGTTACTGTTGCTGCCATATTAGGTGCAGGTGCATTTGCATTAAGTCAAATACCAGGATCTCCGTTAGCAAATGCAGTGATAAAATTATTTGGTGGAGGTGTACCAAAAAGTTCATTACCTTTTACGGCACCTCCGACTAGTCTAGGGTCTGCTATTTATGCAATCAATCAAGGAGATGGTTCTGAAATATTACCGGTAAATGTAACTACCGTATCTCCTGGATATAATGAACCAATATATATTATTGGATCAACTGTTAGTCCTAGTAAATATACACCATGGGCACAGGGTACTAGTAGTACAAGTGATGGATATATTTCTAATAGTACAGGTCCTTTTACTCCGGCTGATGCTAGTGAGAAACATTTAACAAATGGTCAGACAGGTTGGTACAGTTTTATACAAGTACCATATGACGTAGGTACTATATCATCAGGTACTCAAGTAATTTCATCATTGGAATTAACATTAATTTCAGATATTGATACAAATATTCAAATTGCACCATATAGTACAATATCTACAGATAGTTTATTGCATAGTAGCGATGATACAACCTATTCTTTCCCGTTATTAGCAAACCAAGTATTTTCTACAAGTACCAGTGCATATCATGTTCTTGTTGGTGCAGATAGTAATGGTGATGGATGGATAATACGAAATATGACCAGTGGAGCAAACGTTGTCATAATGTTTGCTAGTTTAACTACTAGTTATTCAGATTTATAAATAGAAGATAAGGAAACAAAACTCATGAGTTTATTATTAAACGGCGCGAAGACGATAACTATCGCAGGAACACCAATGCAATGTATAGAAATATACACGGGCGAAGCGTATACTTTTCCCTTCGCATTTACAGACTCAGTTGGTAGTCCTATAAATTGCTCAACATGGACATTAGGTACAAGTGCTAAATTCTATGTTGCTGATACTGTTGGGTACAATCAAGCAGAAACCCAAGTTACTATTGGTAATTTAACATTACCTGATCCTCAACCAAGTACTGGAGCAGGAACATATAGTGCTAACTTAACTGCGGCATTTACTTCGGCAAGTACTGGTATTGGTTACATATATATTCCTGCTAATCTGACAGGTGGAACAGGTAGTCCAAATCCTACTCCAACAATCACATTAGCAAATAGTTCAGCAAATACCAATATTGTTGTTGTTACAATGAGTGTAACAAGAACTGATGTATTAAGTTCAAAAGTAGATGTAAGTAAAGAACCTATAGGTATTATCGTAAGGTATCAATAATGAGTGATATAAACTTAGATTTTACAGTAAGCAATAATAATATTGATTTTACTGTTGTACCAAATGATATAACAATTACGCCAACTGATATTCAGTTGACGTTTTATACAGGCGCACCCCCTGTTGCTGCTACTGCATTAGATGCTGATATTAGTAATGTTCATATATATGGTGGTATCGATGGTTATGTACTTCAAACTGATGGTACCGGTAATTTAACATGGACGGCACAAACAGGTGGGGGCGGTGGTAATGGATCTCCGGGTGGCGCCAATACTCAAATTCAATATAATGATGCAGGATCATTTGGTGGTAATGCAGGATTTACCTTTAACAAAACATCCGGTAATGTATCAATGCCATCAAATTTAATTGTTACTGGTAACATTAATGGTAATATTGGTACTGCTGTACAACCTTATATAACTAGTTTAGGAACATTAAGTTCAATTACAGTTGGTGGATTAACTAGTATTCAAGAAGCCGCAGAAAAGGTAACATTAAATAGTAGTCCTGCCACCGGCACCGTTAATTTTGACGTTTTAACTCAAGCAATTTTGTTTAATACTGCTAATGCTACTGGAAATTTTGTCTTAGGTATTCGCGGAAATTCATCTGTTCCATTTAATAACGTGATTAATGTTGGACAAAGTATGACTATTCGTTTTATTAATACTAATGGAAATATTGGTTATTATGCTAATGCAATAACTATTGATAGTACACCAGTAGCACCATTGTGGGTATATCCTTCTGGTGCACCCAGTATTGGTGTTACTAATGGTAAAGATACGTATGATTTTAATATTATTAAAACTGCCGGGAATGTTTATAATATTTTAGCAAGTAGAACAGGATACAAATAATGCCAGTAATAGGTACATCAGGTGCCCTAGCAACAAATAAAGTATATTTAGATGAAACCGGTATTAATTGGTTGATTCAATGGGCACTGGGTAATAATACAGATAATGGGGTATATATTCAAAATATTATATTTGATGATAAAAATCAATTGTATGCAGCAGGTAGTTCACCACTATCTGGATTCAGTAGATCATTAATTGTAGATATAAATCAAACATATGGAATAGTTCAGCCACTTTGGCAAAGAACCATATATGGTTCTTATACAAATAGAACCTTTGAAAATGTATATTATAAAAATAATAAAATTTATTTAACCGGTAAGTTTAATTCTCCAACTACAAATTATGCAACAGGTATTACTACTATGAATTATGATGGAAGTAATATTCAATCATACGTAGATTCGGGTATTATTAGCGGTAGTAGTCAATCATATCCTGCATATCGT
>SESF01028678.1_pt1 | contig 10028 bp, 8 predicted proteins | sample 3171521 | NCBI WGS metagenome assembly SESF01 (sample SAMN10866945, study PRJNA518727) | freshwater metagenome | biome: subpolar coniferous forest; feature: holomictic lake; material: water; isolation source: holomictic Lake 227, 6 m and 8 m depth | place: Canada: near Kenora, Ontario | collected...
GGGCTTCGCATAGCCTCCGCTACAGGTATGGGACAAAACGCTTTGCGTTGTATGCGATCCTATACACAATAAACACTCGGTACGCCGCCTGTGATCAGGGAATTTTCACACCCTGTAACTTTCCGGTCCTGCACCCTCCGCCGCTTTGGGAGCAGACATTAATTTGCCAGTGCGCAGTTTTTTACCTAGTTTCGCAGTTTATGCACGACACCATTGCCGCTGTTGCCACTCCCTTTGGCGAGGGAGCCATCGCCCTGCTTCGAATGAGCGGGCCGCAGGCGGTCGCCGTTGCGGATCGGGTTTTTCGCTCCAGTCGGCGGGCTTCGGAGCTTCCGGCACGAGTCCAACAATTCGGGCGGATCGCGGACGGCGAGCAGGCCCTGGACGAAGTGTTGCTCACGGTGTTCCGCGCCCCGGCGAGTTATACGGGAGAAGAGATGGTGGAGATCGCATGCCACGGCGGCATCCTGGTGACCCGTCGCATTTTGGGATTACTGGTGAATTTTGGCGCGCGCGTGGCGAATCCCGGCGAGTTCAGCCAGCGGGCGTTTCTCAACGGGAAAATGGATCTTACCCAGGCCGAGGCGGTGATGGATTTAATCAAGGCGCAGACCGATCTGGCTCTGCGCGCCGCGACCGAGCAGCTCGAAGGCCGGCTCGGAGAACGGGTCCGCGCAATCCGCGAACAGCTTTTGGATTTGCTGACCCATGTGGAAGCTTACATCGATTTTCCGGAGGAAGACATCGATCCGGAAACCGGCCACAGGCTTCTGGTTCGGTTGGAAGAAGTGCAGGAGCGAATCGGGCGACTATTGCGGACGGCGGACCAGGGGCGGGTGCTGCGGGAGGGCGTGCGGACAGTGATCTATGGCGCGCCAAATGTCGGTAAATCGAGCTTGCTGAATCTGCTGCTTGGCTACGAACGGGCTATCGTCAGCGAGTTGCCGGGAACGACGCGCGATACGATCGAGGAAGTCATCAACCTGCGCGGCATTGCCCTGCGATTGGTGGACACGGCGGGCGTTCGCGAGTCTCAAGATATGATCGAACGCGAGGGAATCGCGCGCACCCTGCGGCATGTCGCGCAAGCCGACCTCGTGCTGCATGTCGTCGATGCCAGCCAGCCCATGGGGGGGGAAGACGCGGAGACCCGGGGACCCGGAGACGCGGAGAGGGGAAGCGGAGAAGCGGAGAAGGCGGGTGCCGCCAGGTTATTGGTTTTAAACAAGGTCGATCTTGGCGAACATCCCGACTGGGCGGATGAACCGGGAGTGCGCATCTCGTGCCTGGGGGGCTCCAAAGGGGAGGGGGAAGATGCAGCGAGGGCCGACCATGCCCGACCCATAGGAATAGAGGCGCTCGCCGGGGCTATTTTCAGCCGGGTGATCGGCCAGGGAATAACGAGTGGCGATTTTGCGGTGGCCATCAACGCCCGGCATCAGGCTTGTCTGGCAACGGCGGAACGCTTTGCCGAGGCCGCACGCCAGGCCTTCAAGGCGGGTCTTTCCCCGGAGTTCATTGCGCTCGAAGTGCGCGCGGCGCTGGACGCGGTCGGGGATGTGGTGGGCCGGGTCGATACCGAAGACCTGCTCGGCAGTATTTTCTCGAAGTTTTGTTTGGGAAAGTGAGGAGGCCCGGTGTTTTTCCTGTTAACTACAGCGTGACTGGGCCGACCGACGAGGTAGTATTGAGGCCGCTCGCCAGGGTCGCCCCCGCCTCCACCGTGGTGGTTGTGCTGCCATTGAGCGACCCGGCGACCACGAGTTTGCCCGCATTGACCATCGTCGCCCCGGTGTAGCTGTTTAAGCGCCAGTTGGCCCATCGTTTCCGTCGTATTCGTCGAGGCCGTCGAATTGCCTGTAAAGCGCCACCCCTTTGGCATTGGTGTCACTGAGGCGATCGACCGAGCCGACACCACCTCCGCCTGCCTTCAGTTCACTAATGATTCCGCCAATGTTGAAGGAGCCGTTACCCGTCCCCTGAATAGTGAGGACACTGGCGCTGGTGGCAGTGCCAAGCTGAAGATTGCTGTTCAGATTATAAGTGAGATTCCGCGTGACCGATGTATATTTGGTGGCATCCAGGTTCGATCGTCCCCGTGGCATCGGAAAAATTGAGCGCGTCGCCCGAGATGGTCATCGTCAGATTGGCCCCGGTCGTTGCACTGGCCTTGCCCTTAAGATTCAATACACCCAATTGGAAAGCACTCCCGCCGTGGTTGACGCATTCGACAGATTGACCTTTTGCCTTCACTCGCCTATTTTTTATGCGTCACGTATGAGCTATAAAAACCCACCTCCTTTTACCTAATGCTTCACACGTTTCGAGCCGATCATTTTCCCATTCAGAACCGCGCTCGACGTGGGCTCGAATAGGTCGAACCACGCGCCCCCCTTCTCTCCGCCCCGAGGGGGATCAGCCAGCTCTCCCCCATTCAGAGGGGCGAATTTAAGTTCAAATAAATTGTGAATACCCTCCGCAGAACCAACCGGTGCGACTCCCCCCTGGCCAAAGCGGGCCAGCGGGGCGGATTCTCCCTGGTCGAACTTCTCGCTGTGGTTTCGATCATGGTAATCGTCATGACGCTAGCCATTCCGGTGATGCATTCGTTGAACGGTGCGGGCGACGTCAGCAAAGCGGTTTATGAAATCAAGGGCATCCTGGACCACGCGCGCACCTGCGCCATGGCCAACAACACTTATGTCTGGGTGGGGTTCTTTGAGGAAGACGGTTCCCGAAGCTCGACAACCCCAGCAACGCCGGGAATTGGCCGGGTAACGATCGCCGCCGTCGCCTCCAGGAACGGCACTCGCGGCTACGACACAGCCAATCCGCCAGAATATCTCGACTCCGCCAACCTGGCCCCCATCGATAAGCTCCAAAAATTTGACGGTCTGCACCTGGCCACGCTGAATGGCTACAGCAATCAGGGCGCCATTCCCTCGACGGGCGGCATGGCTCGGCCCAGGATCAAGTCCAACAACTACGACCTTGGAAATGCCGCCTGTGCCGCCACCGCCCGCTTTAGCTGGCCGGTTACCGCTTCAAGCCAGCCAGACGCCCACTACCCCTTTGCCAAGATCATCAACTTTGACCCGCAGGGAGCGGCCCGCATCCAGTACGCCAGCAACGCCGACTTCCTCCCACTTTATATTGAAATCGGCCTGCAAAGCGCACAGGGCAACATCGCCCCTCCCTCGCCCCCCGATCAGACCAAAGGCAAGCACAGCGCCATCCAGATCGACGGCATGACCGGCGCGACCCGCGTCTACCGCCCATGATAACCGCGTTTTGTCGCCCAAAGGCCGCTTTCAGTCTGGTTGAAGTCACCCTTGCTCTTGGCATCGCCGCCTTTTGCCTCATCACCGCCTTCGGCCTACTGCCGATCGGGTTGACCAGCAACCGGAACAGCACGGAACAAACAGCGGCCTCCCGCCTCGCCACCGCAGTCATCGCCGACCTGCGGGCCACGCCCCCGGCCATCTCCGGGGCCGCCTCTTCCCAATCTCCCGTCTTTCAAATTGAAATCCCGGCTCCCTCGTCCTCCGCTCAAATCATCCGCCACGTCTATTTTGCGGAAGACGGCTCCTCCACAAGCGCAGGCGCGGCAACCGCTCGCTATCTGGTGAGTATAGGCATGACCCCGCCGCCCATTGGACGGAGGAGCGCCACGCTCGCGCGGATCCTGGTCACATGGCCTGCCACCAGCGTCCCAAACGGCCAATGGCCCAGCCAATACAGCGGTTTTTTTGAAGCCCTCACCGCTCTCAACCGCAACTAGCGACAAGATGCGAACGCCCTTTAAAAAACGCACTCAACCGACGACAACGGGCTTCACTCTCGTCGAACTGCTCGTGGCTATGAGCGTGCTCGTCCTCCTGCTCGTTCTGGTTTCCCAACTCGTCAACAGCGCCTCCCTGGTCACCAGCCAAAGCGGCAAACGCCTGGACGCAGACACCCAGGCGCGGATGCTCTTTGACTGCATGGCCGTCGACTTCGAAAACATGATCAAACGCCCCGACGTGGACACCCTCTTTTACAAGGCCACAGGCAACGACAAGCTGTTCTTCTTCAGCCAAGCTCCGGCCTATTTCAACAGCGCCATCAATGCCACCGCGAAAAGCGACGTCGCCCTGGTCGGCTACCGCGTGACCGGCCAGAACGGCGACGCTTCCAACTTCGCCCCCGCCCACAGCCTAGAGCGCCTCGGCAAAGGACTCACCTGGGACGGCACGCCCGGCGGCGCCGCCCCCGGCAGCATGGTTTTCGCTTCCGGGAGCGCGAATCCAACCAACACCCTCGCCAGCATCTGGACGGCCGACATCGGCTCCGCCCCGGACTACTCGGGGAGCAGCGACTTTTACCACGTCTTGGCCGACCAGGTCTTCCGCATGGAAATCTGCTTCCAAGTCAAAGACGTGACCCACCCCAACGCCATCGGGGCCGCCTACAGCAATTACCCTGTCGCCGTCAACAGCGCGCTCGCCTCCGCGAGCTGCGGCGCCGGTGTCCCGCCGAACTCCGGGCAACCCGGCAGTCGTTGGTATGACACCGTAAACAGCCGCGCCTATCTCTGCGCCAGCGGAAGCGGCGCTACGGCCATCTGGCAAGCCAACGGGCTCAAAGATCTCGTGAGTATCGTCGTCACCATCGCCGTCCTCGACCACACCAGCCGCGCGGTCACTCCGGACCTCGCCTCCCTCGCCGCGCTCTTCGCCGATGCGGACGAACAAACCGACCTGCGAGCGAACCCGCCCAAGCTCCCGGCGCAGAAGTGGAAAGAAGCGCTCGAAACCGCGATCAAGAACAGCGCCACCGGAATTCCCAAGGAGGCCACCGCGCAAATCCGCATCTACCAGCGGCACTTCCAACCTTAAAACCGTGAATATAAAATGAGGCAGAACTCCGACTCGTGGGGCTTTTCTCCAAGCCGCCGGACAGAACGCCGCCGGGGGGCGGCCCTGCTCATCGTCCTCGCCTTTGTGGTTCTGGTCACCGGGATGATCGTCGCCTTTTTCTCCCGCTCGATGAGCGAGCGCAAAGTCTTCAACAGCAGCGCCAGCCGGACCCAGGTCGAGCTCCTCGCCCAGGGCGCGCTCGAAACCATCACCGGGGATTTGAAACAGGAGATCGTGGATGGCTCCGATCCAGTGAAAGACGCCAGCGGAAACGTGATCAACGATGCCCATGGCAACCCCGCGGCCTACACGCCCAAGGCGCCGTCCAATGCCGTGCCCGCCCTGGTCGGCTCCTCTGGAACCAGCGGACTGCAAAATCTGGTCAAGCGCAGCGCCCGCGGCCAGGCATTCTACTCTGGGATAAACTATGCGGCATCGGGCCCAGTCCGCGCATCGTCTGCGCCCACCACGGCAATCTCCCAAAACGGCCGCTCGATCTCCCTTGCTCGTTGGAACAAGCCGCTGCTCCTGCCCGCCACCAGCGGCACGGATGCCACCCCCCTTCTTGTCTCGGGAAGTTTCACCGCCCCGGACTGGGTGCTCGTGAACCGGGCCGGCGCCACCCCCCCGGCGTGGACCTCAGACATGGTGTGGACCGCCTCAAAACCAACCACCGTCATCGGCCGCTACGCCTACGCGATCTATGATGAAGGAGGGGTGCTCGACATGAACGTCGCAGGGTATCCCTCCAGCGCGACCAGCGGAAGCTTGGCTGCCGAACTGGCGCGGAAAGGGGCGCTTGCCTTCGCGGACCTGACCCAGCTTCCCACAAACTCCGGCACACTCAAGCAAGCCGACCTTGATCGGATCGTCCGATGGCGCAACGCGGGCAGCGCCGCCAGCGGCACGGCCTACATCCGTGCAGCATTAAACAACTCCACGGGCTTCCTCACCGTTTCCGCGACCAATGACCGGGCGTTTTTCAGCCGCCAGGCGCTTATCAAGTTTATGACCAGCGGCACGCTCTCGCTCGCCAAGGCGGACACGCAAAACCTCCTTCAATACATGGGGACTTTCTCGCGGGACTTGAACCAGCCTTCGTTCACCCCCGACCCCAGCCGCCCCACGATTGTGACCTTCGGCACCAACAGTAATTATGCCGGCGGCAATAACCAATACCAGTTGGATAACCTCGCCAATCCCTCTTTTGCCGCGCTGCGGGTGAGCGCTTCCTTTCTCCGCAATGATGGCTCCACGGCCCAAGCCGGCGAAGCGCTGGTCAAAAAGCGTTTCACCCTCAAGCGCCTCGCATGGCTCACCTGCAAAGGGCCCAGCGAACCCCGGAAATCCAGCAACGACCCGGACATCACGTCGCTCAAAGCCGAGGGCATCACCGAAGATTGGCTCGCCCAGGGAACCGATGCAAATATTTTGAAACATTTCGGTCTCATCTGGGATAATATCCAACAACGCTGGCAATATGGCCATGGAGATCCCAACAACGGCATCTGCTGCCTGCTCGAACTTGCCACCGGCCAGGTGGACGGCAGACGGGGAAGCGGGGCCATTGATGGAGCCCCCCGCGAGCCGGACTTTTTCGAACTGGTCAAAGCAGCAATAAACGCCGGCTCACTCGGCAAAGCCTGCTTGGGGGCGGGGGTTGCCGTCAACTACTGCTACCAGGTCCCGCGCGACACCAACGTCAATGAGCAAATCATACAGATTGGCGCAAACATCATCGACCAGTTCGACGCCGATGGCTACCCCACCCGCATCTTTTACGCCGGGGCGACAGGTGGCGGACGCGAGTTCCGCGGCGTGGAGGACTTGCCCTATATTTTCCGCGTTCGCACCCACGGCATCCAAGTCGCCGCGCCTGATCCTATCTTGAATTCAGGCATCAACAGTTTTGGCACCAAGAGCGTGGAGACCTGTTTTGATGAATCAGCGGGAACAGTTTGGGACAGCACCTCCTCCTCTTGGAGACCGTTCAGAAGCTCCGGAATGATCGCCATGATTCTCCTGCCCGAAATCTGGAATCCCCATGACGGAAGCAGGGCGCTGCCCTCCTTCGGGCCCGCAGAGTTCCATCTCACGGTAGATACCACCGACCCTCAAGGAGAGAGTCTTTATAGCAAGGTCTCTGCAAACTCCAAATATACGGGCTCCACGACATCCTGGCTCAGCAGGAGTTACGATCAAACCAACTCCATATTCTTCAACGATGGAAAACTGTACAGCCAGGAGCTGCATGGCTCCGGCCCCCAGTGGAATAACGACCTTCAGTTTGCCGTCACAAGCAACTCCCAATTCCGTGAACCCACGGCATTGTTCATTCCGGGATTCCCCGCCGGGAGCAATCTCAAATACGGCTCCAACGACTGGGTGATCAGCGGGAAAAACTTCGGGGCCACTCCTCCGCCTCTCCCGTTGAAAGATAACGCGATCAAGGAAATCAGCGGAAATCCTTATCTCGGAATTTGCGTCGGCGTTGCCCCGCTCACATGGATCGGAGCGAAAACAAAATATAATGGTTTAAATAACAGCTTGCGGTGGGATCCCTCGGGAAACCCCCAAAGCGCAGTTTATCCCAAGAGTTACTTCCAATGCACGGGGCTGCAACCCAGCTCAAACATCAACCTGAACCGAATCACTTACCGCCTCTGGTATAAAGATCCCTTCGGCAACCTGCAAATTTATGATCAGAAGTATTCAGGATACGCCGGTGTGGGCAACTGGGGCGGCCTCAGCGGGTTCGGGGCGTTTGCCACTCTTTTGAATGGCACGGCTGGCTCTCCCCGGCTTGACCAAAGCTACAACGCAATGGTGTTCACCGACCCCCGAACCAGCCGATGGGGGCCGGGGGCAAATGCGGGGGCCGCCATGGGCCCGATCCTTGCGCAGAGCACTAACATGCCGTATCCGATCCCCAGCCCGGTGTGTCTGCCATGGAGAACCAGCTATACAAACAATGGGGTTTGTGACGATCCCACCGGCAACTCTACGTATCCGTATGCCGATTCGGGATGGTATCCCTCAACCTCCGCCAAGGGGGTTTCTTTTGGGCTCCTTTCCCAGAATAACCCGGCTGCGGTCACTGCGTCCGGCGTCGCCCCCGCAGGCTGGTATACGGACCCGGACGGAGTGGTGCGGCGCGCAATGGGGGGCTGTGTCTCCTGCACCACAATGCCCGCCTCCACTCCCATCGGGCTCCCTAATGTTGTGGCCTCCGTTGTGGATCCCGCAACCGCCCTTTGCACGCCCGCCTCCGGCCAAAACTATAGTCGCCCCATCATCCTCAACCGGCCCTTTAAGAACGTTGGAGAACTGGCCCACACCTTTAGCGATACCCCTTGGCGAAACCTGGACCTATCCACCCCCGAAAGCGGCAACACCGCCCTGCTTGATGTGTTCTGTCTTAATGAAGAGACGACCCCGGACGCCGTCATCGCCGGCAAAGTCAACCTCAACACGCGGCAGGCTCCGGTATTAAAGGCCTTGATCGCCGGGGCGGCCAAACAAGACTCGGGAACCACTCCGTTATCCGCTTCAGATATCACCCGGATTGCAAACGCCCTCATCGCCCGGACAACGGGAAGCAACAGTGCCATGGGGCAGGGGCCTTTGCGAAACCCGGCGGAGCTCGTCGGACGCTACATCGGCGGAACGCCCTCCATCACCACGGGAACGGGAGCAATCTACCACGGATTTAGCGAAGACATCGCTGTCGATGCCCCGCCGCCTCTGCTTGCCAGCGGCTCGTCCATCCAGCGTTACCGGGAAACCTCCATCCGGGCTCTTTCCTCCGTGGGCACCACCCGCGTATGGAATCTCATGATCGACGTCATCGCGCAAACCGGGCGTTATCCCCAGTCAGCATCGGGACCCGATAAATTTTTGGTCGAGGCCGAAAAGCGTTATTGGTTGCATGTTGCCATCGACCGTTATACCGGCGAAGTCATCGACAAACAATTGGAAGCCGTCGCCGAATAATCCCTATACTATCTTACAATGAGGCTCTTCTATTTTCTCGGCATCCTCACTCTCACCCTCCAGCCCCTGAGCGCGAACAGCCAGGAAAGGCCGCCGCAGACTCCTCCTTCGGGGCCGCTCATCCGGAGGGTTCCTGAATATGCGGATTGGACGACCAACTTCAAATACACCAGCGATGACAAATCCAGCCACAGTCCGGCTTTGAAAGCCGCCGCCAGCAAAGGCAGCCCCCTGCCTCCTGTGCCAATGCGTCAAGAGCGGGTGATTAAGACAAAAGACATCATTTGTTCATCGTGCGTGGACGAGATGGGAGCCAAAGAGGAATGCTGGTCGATCCATGGCGTTCAGTGGATCACCCCAAGGGGGTCGCGCCAAAGAGAGCTAGCCATGAATCCCGACGCTCCTTATTTCAAGCCCGACCTCCAAACAACCACCTTCGTGGGCTTTGAATGGATTTCCGCCTCCAACTATATCGGGGTCCAACAGTTTATGGACAAGGAATGCTTGGCTTTCCAAGCGACCGAAACGATCGGCAACCAAACAGTGGCTTTCGCTTACGTGGACCTTAAAACAAGACTCCCGGTGCTCTTAAAAACCGGCGATACGGTTTCCATTTACACCTTTGCCGATCCTCCATCACAACAACTCTCAGTTCCAGACGATATTGCCAAATTTCTTCAAAATGAAAAAACTCGAACCTCCAAGATAATGGCGCCTGGAGCGCGGTAGGAGATTAAGCGCAGAACCCGCGTCGCCCGCGCCTTTCCCAATACCGACACCCTTCTGCGCCTTGTCAGCGCCATTCTCAGCGAAATCAGCGACGAATGGGAATCTTCAAAAACTTACATGAACCCGCCATCCCAGCAGCAAACCGCCTAACCCGTAACCCCTGTCACTAACCCGAAAAAATTACATAAGTGGCTTGCAATCACTTTTGGCGGCTTTCGATGGCCAAAAGAGTGGCGACCCTAACGGGATTCGAACCCGTGTAGTGTCTCCATAGTAGGACCCCAAAATTCGCGTAAAATGCTCGATTTTATGACAGTTTTATGACAATTTGAAATTATGCGACCACGAACGCCGCCAGGGGGTGCAGGACGAAAAAGTTCAGAACTGTAAGTTTCTCTGAAATTTTGA
>SESF01013701.1_pt1 | contig 10027 bp, 8 predicted proteins | sample 3171521 | NCBI WGS metagenome assembly SESF01 (sample SAMN10866945, study PRJNA518727) | freshwater metagenome | biome: subpolar coniferous forest; feature: holomictic lake; material: water; isolation source: holomictic Lake 227, 6 m and 8 m depth | place: Canada: near Kenora, Ontario | collected...
ATTGACACCATCGAGCCCATCACACTCGCTGACCCGGACGACCCGCGCCTCTTCGTCACTGAGGAGCTCCGCCAGCGCCACCCGACCCGCAACCGCCGCCACAAAAAGCGCATCCGCCAGTGGCTTCACAAAATCGAGACTGAGCTCGCCGCGCTTGACGAGAGCCGGTTTTGGAACTCCCGGCAGCTTGACCGCGCCCTCTGGGACGCCAGGAACTAGTCACTGCTCTTTTGCCGCCTGGTCTCTTGCCACTTCAACGCGGCACCCGTCGCGCGTCCGTTCTTGAAGCCCGATTTCAGGCTCGCCAAGTCGTCGCGGATGCGCCATAAACGCACCGAACGATACGCCGTCATTGGTCGCTGGGTTCGCCATTGCCACCCTCGCCGGGGCGTTGAAATGTAAATTCAAGTAATTATTGAAGCTATGCTGAAGCGAAGCCAAAAATGGGACCCGCGAAAAGGGACCAGGGCATCCATGTTCCGGAAGCCAACCGCCTGCTTTCGCGGGCCAGTCGCGCTCGTTGGTGCCGGCAAACAAAAACATTCCTAAGCACCCACCCTATGTTGAAACAACTTTGCCTGACGATCTTCGCCGGTAGCCTCTGGTTTTACGCCACCGCCGCTCCAGTTCAAGCCCAGGCACCGCCTGCCCAGGCAACCGAGCTTAGTCCAAAACCGCTCATCAGCACCCCGTTGACAAACTACCCGTTCTTCCCTTTTTGCATCGATTGGCATGACTCCAGGAAGCGGGGCTACGTTGAGCAGGCGGCCATGCTCAAGGAACTGGGCTATGAAGGCGTCGGACACATCTTCCTGGATGGTGTGGCCGAGCGGATAAAGTCACTTGATGCGGCGGGCCTCAAGCTGTTTCAGATCACGATGAGTGTGGATGTAGCGCCGGGTAAAACGGCCTATGAGCCCCGCTTTAAGGAAGTGCTGGCGCTGGTCAAAGGGCGGCATATGCAATTTACTTTGCTGGTTAATGGTATGCCCGCATCCGATGTTTCCGTTGATCCACATGCGGTGGCGATTCTGCGCGAGATGTCCGACCTGGCCAGGGATTCCGGCGCCCAGTTGCTCCTTTACCCGCACCAAGGCTCGTGGGTGGAACGGATCGAGGACTCCGTGCGGGTGGCGGAAAAAGTGAATCGTCCCAATGTCGGGGTCATGTTCAATCTCTGCCACTGGCTGCGCGTTGATAAACAGCGCGACTACCAGCCGCTGCTGGTCCAGGCCATGCCGAGGCTGTGGGCGGTTTCGATTTGCGGAGCGGACGACTTCGACGCCGCTGCCGGCTGGGACCACTACATTCAGCCGCTGGACAAGGGTTCCTTTAATGTCGGCTTGCTGCTCAAGACGCTGAAGGACCTCGGCTACCAAGGGCCGATCGGGCTCCAATGCTACGGGATCGGCGGCGACGTGCGTGAGCATTTGGCTCGCTCGCTCTCCGCCTGGCAGAAACTGAGCGGGAATCTCAAATAGGCATCCCCTTGAATCGAACTATGAAACCCAATCGCGGCCTGGCAGCGAAGCCGGTCAGAGCTAAAGGCGGTTCGACGTCAACCGGCAAGATCCACCCGGTCATTATTTATCCGTTCAGCCAACCGGCCCAGTATGGCGATCTCAACGCGCTGTACTCGCTGGTCGAGCGCCTGGGCGAGGACCGGGAAAGCTATGCGCGTCCAATCACGGTCATGGACCGCAAGACCTGTCATTCCCAGTTGAATTCCGCTTCGTTTCTGGCGTTTCGGAACCGGACCGTGGCGCGGTTAGGCGATGTTCTGGATGCCTGGTGCGTCGATACGTGTCAGATGTGGTATGCGGGTCTGGGGGCCGCCTTTGAGCGGGGCAAAGCCGGCGATGTGTATTGGCTGATTCCCGGCGACTTTAATTATGGCACGCCGGTGGGACAGGAAGTGCTGGGCCGCTTGCATGATCTGCCCGAGATTGTCCTGGAACTGGATCAGGATCTCTGCATTGGGGAAATTGCGACCGACCACAACAACTCCAAACAGCTCATCGACACCTATGGCACCTTCGCGCTGCTCTACAACTGGTTTCCGGCCCAAGCCCAGGAAATCCGCCAATACACTGAGCGGCCCCGGTCGGAGTTCTTTGCCGTGCGCCATGAATTCCTGGGGGAGGCGCTGACGCAGCGTTGGTATCCCTACGAGCAAACGGTGGTGATGCTGCTCCAGGCTATCTTCAAACGGAGACTCATCAGCCGGTTCCTGGTCGGCAACATTTCCGACCTGCCGGAGGGGCGGGAGTCCCTCTCCTCCGCTTTGCAGCAGGTCGAGCGAACCGAGCGCGTGCTCAAAACGCTTTGGCGCGACCGCCATCAATCCCGGCCCGGCTGGATCCGGCGCTACCGTGAGCTGGAAGCTCATTCCGAGCAAATCCGGCGGACGGCCTTGACCGTTCTCCAGAACCTCCTCCCCGGACAATAAGTGCCCGCCGTTCCCGGCTAGAAGTTGAACCAGATGGGGAAACAACTATGACTTCCTTCGCTTATCAAAAGCCCTTGCGAGCGATTAACTTTATTTGCAGCGCGCCGCAAGCCAAGTCCGTGAGCCTGGTCGGTGACTTCAATGGGTGGGACCCGGTCGCCCATCCCATGAAACAGATGCCCGACCGCTGCTGGCTGCTCAACGTGGAATTGAAACACGGCCATCACCGCTACGCGTTCCTCGTGGATGGGGTTTTGACCCTCGACCCGCGGGCTCAGGGCATTACTCGAAATGACAAGGGCGAGCGCGTCTGCCTGGTGCCGGTAAGTTGATTCGCCGGGCCGCGGCTGGATCCAGGAGATCTCAGCCGTCGGCATCCGGTCCGCGCGCCGACCTGCTGGCGGTACCGACTTACACGTTGCTCCGTCCTTTGTCCAAGAGTCGGCTTGACGGCCTTTGGCTCGCAGGCACACCATCGCAGCTTATGAAGCAACCATTCTCGCTCGCGGTCGCCGCTTTGGCGGCTGTTTCCACCCTGGCTCAGGACGCAAGCACGGCACCCAGTCCGGCAGACCAGCTCGGCTGGCAACTAGCGGTGCACTCCTACACCTTCCAGAAGTTCAGCATCTATGACGCCATCGACAAGACGGCTTCCGTGGGCGCGAAGTACATGAGTGTCTCCGGCGGCGTAAACCTGGAAGAGAATGGCAAAATCAAACGCGTGGAGACCCCCGCGCTTTCGGACGCGGACTTCGCCGCCATCCAGGCACGCATGAAGGCAAAGGGGATCAACCCAAGGTTCGTCAACATGGGGGTGGTCAAGCCGACCGCCGACGAAGCGCAGAGCCGGAAGATCTTCGAGGCCGCCAAACGGTTTGGCATTGAGGTGCTCGTCGCCGAGCCGGAAGCGTATAACAAGATGGAAGAACTGCCGAAAGTGATGGACGTGGTCGAGAAGCTGGCGAAGGAATACAACATCAAGGTCGGCATCCATAATCATCCCGGACCGCAGAACTTCTACTGGAAACCGGAAACGGTGCTCGCCGCGGTCAAGGGCCGCAGCCCGTTGCTGGGCGCCTGCGCGGATGTGGGCCACTATGCGCGGTCGGGCCTCGATCCGGTGGAATGCCTAAAGAAGCTGGAGGGTCGTGTGATCGCGCTGCACTTCAAGGATCTGAACGAAAAGTCGCCCCGGGCGCACGATGTCCCGTGGGGCACCGGCATCTGCAACGCCAGGGGCATGATGGCCGAGTTGAAGCGCCAGGGCTTCAAGGGCGCTTTCTGCGTCGAGTATGAATACAACTGGGACAACGCGTGCCCCGAGATCGCCGAGTGCGTGAAGTTCTTCAACGCTACGGCGGCGACCCTCGCGAACGAGGCTCCTCGCGCCGAAGAGACGCAATCTTCAGCCATCGCTGCCACCATTGACACAACCCAAGTCGGCGAGCCGATGCGTGAGCAAATCTACGGCCAGTTCATCGAGCATCTCGGCCGGTGCATCTACGGCGGCATCTGGGCCCAGATGTTGGAAGACCGCAAGTTCTTCTTCCCCATCACCGCCGACTATGATCCCTACCGGAAGCTTACCAATAGCTCATTCCCCGTGGTCGGTGCTTCACCCTGGCAAATCATCGGCCCGGGCAATTGGGTGAAGATGGTGGCGACGGCTCCCTTTGTCGGCGAGCACACCCCCTGCATCGAGTCTGGCTCGGGTATTATTCAGCGCGACCTCGGCGTGGTCGAGGGTCAGAAATACGTCGGATATATTTGGTTGAAGGCGGCCAATGGCTCGCCCAAGGTGACCGTTTCGTTCGACCCCGCTGCTGCTGGCGCGGATGCTCACACCTTCAGCCGGATCAGTAGCTCGCAGTATGCCAGGTTTGCCTTCGAGTTCGCCGCCACGCAGACCACCGACAAAGCCACGCTCGCCATCAAAGTGGAGGGGGGCGACGCGCTCGTCGGCACCGTTTCCCTCATGCCGGCTGACAATATCCGCGGCATGCGGGCCGATACCCTCGCCTTGCTCAAGCAACTCAACGCTCCCCAATACCGCTGGCCGGGTGGCAACTTTGTCAGCGGTTACGATTGGCGCGACGGCATCGGCGACCGCGACCGGCGTCCTCCGCGCAAGAACCCCGCCTGGACGGGCGTCGAGCACAACGACTTCGGCCTCGATGAATTTGTCGGCTTTTGTCATGAGGTTGGCGCTGCGCCGGTGGTCGCCGTGAACACCGGCTTCGGCGATGCTTACTCGGCCGCCCAGGAAGTCGAATACTGTAATGCCTCGTCCGCCACCGTCGGCGGTGGTTGGCGGGCCAAGAACGGGCGGCGCGAACCCTATGGCGTCAAACTCTGGTGCGTGGGCAACGAAATGTACGGCAACTGGCAACTCGGCTACATGGACCTCAAGCAGTATGTTCTCAAACACAACGAGGTCGTCCGCTACATGCGCGGCGTGGACCCCTCGATCAAGTTGATCGGCGTCGGCAACCTGCCGGACTGGTCCAAAGGCATGCTCGAAGATTGCTCCCGCAGCATGGACTACATCTCCGAGCATTTCTATTGCGGGCGCCTTCCCTGGGCGCAAAACGAAAACGTCGGGCTCGTCAAACACGTCAACTTGCTGCGCGACGAGATTCGCAAGAAAGCCGATGGCCACCGCAAGCTCCAGGCGGAGCTCAAACTCCTTCCCGCCCACAAGGTTCCCATCGCCATGGACGAGTGGAACTATTGGCACGGCGAATACGTTTACGGCGAGTTGGGCTGCGTCTATGATCTGGCCGATGCGATGGGTGTCGCTATCGGCCTGCACGAATACTCCCGCCAAACTGATATTATTGCTTCAGCCTTCTACGCCCAAACCGTCAACGTGATCGGCTGCATCAAGACCACCAAGACCAATGCCTTCTTCGACTCCACCGGGCTGCCGCTGCTGCTCTACCGCCATCACTTTGGCGCTCTGCCGGTGAAAGTGGAAACGAGCGGCGCGGAACTCGGGATTGACATCGCCGCCGCCTGGACTACCGACCGCAAGGCCCTTACCATCGCCCTCGTCAACCCCCGCCAGCAAGCCGCCAACATCGCCCTGGATCTTAAAGGCCTCCGCCTCGCGGAAACCGGCACGCTCTGGCGCATCGCTGGCGACGCCCCCTCGGCTCACAACGACGTCAGCCACCCATCCCGCTTGAAAATCGTAGATCAACCCGTGAAATGGGCCGGCCGGTTGGAGGTTCCATCTTTAAGCATCAACCTTTACCGATTCGACGTGAAGTGAGATTGTCCTGTTTATCCAGGGAAGTGGTTGGGGCGCAAGCGTGATCCGCATCCTGCCTAAGCAGTTTAGCCTCGCAAGTGACCGACGCCTGCTTCAGATGAGGGCAAAGCCTGTTGGCTCTGCCACTCCTTTCCGTCCGTTCGGCTACCGGCTTTCCGCTGGACGATGCAGGGGGTCATGCTAGAGTGGGACAGGTATGTTAACCCAATCGCCAGCCGTGCCGCAGAAGATCAACCTTCGCCGTCCTGATGTCATGGCGGAGGTTCAGGCTCAGGTGCTGTCGCATTATCGCAGCAGCCTGGTGGAGCGCATTCGTGCCAACGGGCATGTGCTTTCCGCCGCCAACCTGACCATCAAGCTCGCCAAAGAGTTTGGCTTTTGCTATGGCGTGGAGCGGGCCATCGACTTGGCCTATGCCGCGCGCAAGGTGTTTCCCGGCCAGCCGATCTATATTCTTGGGGAGATCATTCACAACCCGGAGGTGAATGACCAGATCCGCGCCATGGGCATCAAGTTCCTGTCGGGCAAGGAAAAGGACGCGGACATCGAGGACTTGAAGAAGGACGACATTGTCATCATTCCCGCCTTCGGGATGGAAGTCTCGATGCGGCAGCAACTCGAAGCCAAAGGCTGTCGCTTCGTCGATACCACCTGCGGCGACGTGATGAGCGTCTGGAAGCGTGTGCGGCAGTACTCGAAAGACAAGGTCACGAGCATCATCCACGGCAAGGCCTGGCACGAAGAAACCAAGGCCACCAGTTCGCAGGCCATGGCTAACGGCGGCGGTCACTATCTGGTCGTGTTCACGCTGGCCGAAACCGACTACGTTTGCGGCTACCTGGTGAATGGCGGCAACAAGGCGGATTTCCTTGAGAAGTTCAAAGGGGCCTATTCCGACGGATTCGATCCCGATATCCATCTGCAGGCGATCGGGGTCGCGAACCAGACCACCATGCTCCGCGGCGAGACCGAAGAAGTGCAACGGCGCTTGCGCCGGGCCATGGTGCAAAAGTACGGCGAGGCCGAAATCGATCGGCATTTCCGTTTCTTCGATACCATTTGCGGAGCCACTCAGGATCGCCAGGACGCCTTGGAGAAGCTGCTGCAGGAACCGAATGACCTGCTGCTGGTGATCGGGGGATACAACTCCTCGAATACGTCACATCTGGCGGAAATGGGCGAGGCGAAGCTGCCGACTTATTTCATCAAGAACGCGGCCAAGATGAGGTCGGACACCTTGATTATTCATTACGACCAGCACAAGCACGAGGAAATCGAGACGGCTAACTGGTTGCCGTCTGGAAAGGTCACGGTCGGGATCACGGCCGGCGCGTCCTGTCCAAACAACCTGATTGAGGATGCGATCCGTCGCCTGTTCGATCTGCGAGGCATCTCGGTGCAGCAACTCATCGAGGTGTAAGGCATAGGGGGTTCGTTTAGACTTCCGCCTCCCCAAGGCATGCCCCGGACGCGACAGGAACTGGAGATAATCGAGCGCCAAAACCTCGCTCCGTATGCGCAGTTTAGCGCCGACACGCGGGGACGCGAGCACCGGGAACCGTCACCCGAATGGCGAACGGAATACCAGCGGGACCGGGATCGGGTCATTCACTCCCGGGCCTTTCGCCGGCTCGAATACAAGACCCAGGTATTTCTCAACGGCACCGGTGATCACTTGCGCACGCGGCTCACGCACACCATGGAGGTGGCTGCGGTTTCGCGCAATATCGCCCGGGCGCTGAAGCTTAATGAAGACCTCGCCGAGACCATCGCGCTGGCACATGATCTCGGCCACTCCCCGTTCGGTCATCAGGGCGAGCAGGTCCTGAACCGGCTGGTGAAGGAGTTCGGCGGCTTCGAGCACAACCGTCAGAGCCTGCGCATCGTCGAAGAACTGGAGCAGAAGTATCCGCGGTTTTCGGGCTTGAACCTGACCTGGGAAGTGCGCGAAGGGCTTGCTAAGCACGGCCCCACTCGTTCCCGCCTTGGCGGCGCCACTGGGATCGAGGCGAGCTCCCCTTCGCTGGAAGCTCAGGTGGCCGACCTGGCGGATGAAATCACCTACTATAGCCACGATCTCGATGACGGATTGGACTCGGGCCTGCTCTCCGAGGAACAGCTAAATCGTAGCGTGCGCCTGTGGCGCCGAGCCGCGGGGGCGGTTGAAAGTGAGTATGGCCGGCTGGCCGACGAGTGCCGCCGCTATTTCATTATTCGTTGCATCACCGACCTGCAGGTCAAGGATGTGGTGATCACGACCGAGCAACGCATCCACAAAGCCTGCGTGGCCAGCGCGGATGAGGTTCGTCGGCAGCCCGGATTACTCGTGCAGTACAGCTCCCTGCACCGGGCGCTGAATCTGGAGTTGCGCAAGTTTCTATACCGCTTCCTCTACCACAACCCGGCCGTGCATGGGCCCCACCTCCGGTCACGGCGGATACTGGAAGAGCTTTTCCACTGCTATCTCGAGCACCACGACCAGGTCGGGAGCCTGGCACGGAAGCGAGCCCGGCGGGATGGATGGCCCAGGACCATTTGCGATTACCTGGCCGGCATGACGGACCGTTATGCAATCCTGGAGCACCAGCGATTGTTCGGCGGGCAAAAGGTTGTGTGAAGGCCAGCGCCAACCTTGGCCCTGCCAATCACGCGTCACGGTTGTGCTTTGGGTTCGATAATGAGCTTGCCCTCTTTCACCTGAATGTTCTGAAGCCCTTTCAGCACCGCTACCGCAGCCGGTTCTTTGGTTAAGCCCGCAGCGAGGTTCTGCTTGCGGATCTCCTGCATATAGACCTCGGGCAGCGGCTTCCCTTTGACCAGGATGTTCTGCGGCGTTATAACCAGCGCCCCATTACGGAAGGCCAGATCGAAGGTGGCACGGCCGTTCAGATATCGGCCCCTGAACATCGCCAAACCGACCTCTTGCAGCGGCGTGCTCACCTCGCCTGTCAATCTATCGCCATCCAGGTGGATGTAGAACTTGCCCTTCAGCGCCTGCCACTCCTTGCCGCTGGCAATCAGCGCGTTGATGTCGTCGGCGGCCAACGCCAATGGTTTCGTGGGGCGCCCCTCCCGGGCCTCCTGCTGAAAGGTCGCGCAGCGCTGCTTCAGCGCGGCAATTTCAGCCGCTGACATTGGGACCGTCGGCAGCTCGATTGGTTGGGTGTCCGTGAAGCTATTGACCAGCTCTTTCGCGTAGTGCCACCCGATCAGCAACGCGCTCACCACCATCACCAGCAACACCATGCCGGTAATGCAGCCGTAGAAAAAACAGCCCCGGCGGGGCTTTGGGGTTTGGTCGGTCACTTCGGTCCTTTGTGAAAACGGAGTCTAGGCCGGACCGGGGGCGGCAAAGGAATACGCGGGGGCACGGGAGGCTTTGCGGTTGGCGTGCCGGGCGCGGGCGGTGGCTTGATTTCCAGTTGGTGGACCTTTCCGGAGAGCCAATCCTCTGCCTTGGTGATCGTCTCACCGATCTTGGTCTCGGGGAACTTGATGCCACCGATCTCAAAGTCCGTGAGCGACTTCATCGCATCCAGCGTGTGGCCGGCGGCGGTCACGACCTCGTGCAGGCGCATCCCCACGGTGCCCAGGGTCTGATACCCATTGACCAGCCATTCCACCTTGCCCGTCCCAATATCGAGCAGCAAACCATGCACAGGAATCTTCGGGCCGATGAGCGGGCTCTGGCGCACGACGTCCACGGCCTTCATAACGTTCGCCCGTTCGCTGGCGAACATGCCGAAGAACTCGTTCACGTTCGTAGGCAGCAGATGCCGCTCGATGCCGAGGGCGCGAAATCGGTCGATCAGTTCCATAGTCGTCGTCCTGCCGACCTGGCAATCGGTATGGCCAATGATGGCGATTTCCTTGCCGCCCTTGACTACGCACGCCAGGGCCAGCGAACGCATGGTGCTGCTAAGCGGACCGGTGATGATGTTTCCGGCGTTGCGCAGCCAGATGAATCGGTCCTTCGGCACGCCCAGCACCTCGGGCAGCAGCGGATTCAGGCGCACGTCGATGCAAGTCAGGGCCACCACGGGCAGTTCGCTGTCGAAGTCCGCCGGGTGCAGCCCGGCGCTCTGGTCACCGGCCAGGGCACGGTGATTGGCATCGATGATAGCTTCGAAAAGGCGCATAGGGTTAGGTTAAGCACGGACAAAGGCTCGCCGTCGCCTTGATAGTCACGGCGCACAGCGGACAGGTTTTGGGCCGGTTCACGGCATCCATACTTCCCCAACCTCCTGCGAACTGCAAGCCGCGATACCGCCAGAAAACTCGGCGGTGCGCGGCTTACTGGGGAG
>SESF01020015.1_pt1 | contig 10024 bp, 9 predicted proteins | sample 3171521 | NCBI WGS metagenome assembly SESF01 (sample SAMN10866945, study PRJNA518727) | freshwater metagenome | biome: subpolar coniferous forest; feature: holomictic lake; material: water; isolation source: holomictic Lake 227, 6 m and 8 m depth | place: Canada: near Kenora, Ontario | collected...
GCTAGAATTACCTGACCAGTTGTTACCAAAGTTTCACAGGCAACTTTTGAATCTTTATCAAAAGCCAAAAAATTATCAATCAAGGCATCTGAGATCTGATCGGCAACTTTGTCTGGATGTCCCTCAGATACGCTTTCGGAAGTAAACAAATAAGGCATAACTATTTTTTAGAATTTAAGAATACAAATATATTATTTACCGGGATATTTAAATTTTAGAATAAATTATTCTCAAGCGCATTCTAAAACGAACATTATTACCACCTCCCAGTCTCACCCTACCATTGGCAACATTGTTTGAATAAAGGGGATTCAAGAAATAAGTTGTTCTTAATGTTGAATTTGGATATGCGGCAGAATAAAAAATAGAATCATTAGCCGGGGCAGTAAGTATCAAATTAAAAGTACTATCAGAACGTGTTGCAACACCCTGAACATATCTACTAATATTAAAGGTATAGGCTGCTACCTGATTATAACCTTGTGTAGATTTATAAGTCAAGTACCCTCCCATGTCAGCTGTATTTGGGCCAGAAGTTGAAACAACAAAATCGTTAGGAATATTTCTTTTGTGCATTGCCAAACTATCATAAATCCCTAAAAACAGGTATCTAGGAGGCGCCATTTGAAGATCAACCCCTGGGTGTGCATCATCTGGAACCTGTTCCATAGTTAATTCTGCCCTATGGATAATTCTATTATTCAAGCTTTGAAGTCCCGGCACCCTAATTCTAGCACCAGTTCCAGGCATTGATTGAATATAAATTACAGAATCGTTTTTAGGTGTTGTAGTTAAGTGGTTGGCAACTTCTGAACCAGTTCTATCTCTTGTTATGAAATTTGCATGGCCTGATGTCTGTGAATTAAATCGCAAATACGAAACTAAAGTGTCTCTTATTGTTGAAGCACTATTTGCGGTACTATAATATAAGGCCAGCTTTGAATTAGAATCAACTAAATTAACGTTTAATAAAGCATTAGCAGGTGAAGAAGGATCAGGTATTACTGCAAACCCATTAAAATATGTTCTAAAAATAGAATCAGATTTATAGGCATTGGTAGAATCATAATCCAAAATCATTCTTTTTGCAAAGTTGCTATTCAGTTTAATTCTAATTTGATTAGTGGCGGCTTCGTAGCGATTAATAACCGAATCACCCAGCCTTCTAATATCCACAGTTTTTGTTGGAGCCAAAGGAAATGAAAAATAAGTAACTGGAGAAACTTTAGGATAATTCACAGGATAGTCTCTGAATTGATCCATCAAATTATTGATTTCGTAAACGTTCAGTTTCAGGGGTTGGGTTGAATCACCGGCAAACCCACTATAACTAAGGATTAAAACTGCAGAATCCACTATGATACTGTCTTTTACACCAGTCATAAAATAGGGGTAGCCATTGGCTCCTACTTCAAAAAACATGGATGCATTAGTTTTCCCAAAGATTGGGTCATTATTTATAACACCCAATACATGTGTATCAGTTTTATATACTCGAACTGTATCACGGTCATCATACGAGTCGGTGAAAACAGTAAAAGTGGTATCTAAAGTGGTTATTCCATCAATTGGCGGAATAAGGCCAGAACCAACATCAGTAGATGTAATACGCGTACAGCCTGTGAAAATCAGCAGCATTGCAAAACCACATACCAATAGCTTACGCATTGTAAAAAATGAATCCATTAGTTAAAAATTACTTGCCCGCAAGGTCGTTGTACAATTCTAAATACTCTGTTAAATCAGAATCCCATCCTTTGAATGGAACTGTTTTTTTGCCTTTTACTTTAGAGAATTCGTCCACCAATTTTTTCTCAATGGTATCGGAACCAAAAGTTATGGCATCGGCGAAAGTAGCGCCACCTTTGAACATGGACGTATTATTGCCTTCTTTAAAGCTTTCCAGATCCTTTTCTTTAATATTTGCATTAATTAGTGCTTTCTTAATAAAATCTGCCCCCAAATCTTCTGTGAAAGTATTCTGTCCAACCGTAAAAACTACTTTACTATTGCCAAATACTGGTTCTTTTTTATAAGCAGTTTTGATATAAGCAGGGATCAAACCTGTCATCCAGCCGCTACAATGAATAATATCAGGAGGCCACCCAAATTTCTTAACAGTTTCTAATGCGCCTTTACAGAAGAATATGGTTCTCAATGCGTTATCGTCAAACCAAGTCTCAGATTCATCATGAAAAATCTGCTTACGTTTAAAGAAATCTTCATTTTCGAGAAAATAAACCTGCAAACGGGCATTCGGTAAAGAAGCAACTTTGATCTGAAGCGGATAATCATCATTATCAACCGACACATTAATACCTGATAGTCGAACAACTTCGTGTAAACGGTGTCTTCTTTCATTAATTACTCCAAATCTGGGCATGATACATCTCACTTCTAGCCCTGTATCATTACTCTTAATAGCCAACTTGTTAATCACTTCAGCGAACTCAGTTAGTTCGAGATAGGGTGACATCTCAGTGGCTATGAATAAAATTCTTTTCTTTGTTGACATTATCACGCCATTTTAGCAAAACTTGAAAATAGTCTGCGAAGTTACATAAAATACACAGAAACTCAACAGTATTAGTATTATCTGCCATTTGTCCAAGTTATATAAAGCAAAATGCCACTTTGAATTTAAATTATTGTAAAGACTTATTCCTCTAAGGGGAAAAGCCTATTTATTAAAATTGCTTGCGTAACTTGCCCTAGAATGATCGTTACATGAAAAAAAGGCTAGTTGCTTTATTAAAATATCTGTTTTTTTTAGGAATTGGAGTCTTTCTGGTATGGTGGAGTTTGCACCAGATTCCGAATGATAAATGGGGTGAGTTCAAGGATTCTCTTAGAACTGCTCGATATGGATTGATCGCCCCAGTATTCTTAATTTTATCGCTAAGTCACCTTTTTAGGGCTTTACGTTGGCGGATTTTAATGCAGCCAATGGGATATAAACCGTCTATTACTAATACGTTTTTTGCTGTAATGATTGGCTATCTAGCTAACCTAGCAGTGCCTCGTCTTGGAGAAGTATTGAAATGCACGATCCTTGCCAAATATGAAAAAGTTCCTGCAGAAAAGCTAGTTGGGACCATTGTAGCGGAACGTGCTTTTGATGTAATCTCACTACTCCTAGTATTTCTAATAGCTTTTATTTTACAATTTGAAGTTGTTGGAGAATACGGAAAACAATTACTCAAAGATCTACTTCAGAATAAGTCTGGTCATTTCTCAGCAAATAAAGTAATGATATTTTTGGGCATACTCTTAGTAATGCTAATAGCTCTTAAAGTTTGGTTCAAGCAATTTGCACATCTTAAAATTGTGATATTATTTAAAAAGATCTTGAGGGGTATTTGGGAAGGTTTAAGCAGTGTAAATAAGTTACAAAACAAATGGATGTTTTTCTTTTATAGTTTTTCAATCTGGTCGCTATATATTATAGGCACTTGGGTGGGTTTATATGCGACTCAAGGTACCGCCCAATTGGGGATGCAAGATGCAATTACAGCTTTGGCATTTGCAAGTATTGGAATGATCATTACTCCAGGGGGAATTGGTGCTTATGCTTTTTTCATGGCTAAAGTGCTCGAAAAAAGCGATATCCCTTTCGAGATTGGTTTTGCCAATGGCACTTTACAATGGTTTGCTCAATTCCTCATTGTATTAATTGTAGGAACCATTTGTGTGATTTTATTACCGATTTACAACAAAACAAAGATAAATGAGGGCAATAGCTAGTATCCCGCAAAAAATAACTGATTTAAAAACCCTTTGTTTTAAGGTAGCGGCTTGGCGTGCAACGGGAAAGACGATTGCTTTTACAAATGGCTGTTTCGATATATTACATGAGGGACATATTTATTCACTTTCTCAGGCGGCAAAAGAGGCTGACTTATTAATTGTTGGATTGAACAGCGATGCCAGTGTTAAAAAGTTAAAAGGATCCGACCGGCCCATTAATCATGAACAAAGTAGGGCTTTGATCATAGCAAGTCTGGCTATTGTTGATGCAGTTATTCTATTCGAAGAAGACACTCCCCTAGAATTGATAGAAGCACTTCTACCAGATGTTTTAGTCAAGGGTGGAGATTATACCGTTGAACAGATCGTGGGTGCAAAAGAAGTGATGGCAAATGGCGGAAAAGTAGTGATCAATCCAATTGTTGAAGGCTACTCTACAACTGGGATTATTCAACAGATCAAGTCATCTTATTCCTAATACCAGATTACAATAACTTAACAATTCAACAATAGGTTGTTCTATATTTTTGGATTACGACACGATTACATATGGCTAAAAGACAATTTATACAAAGAGATATTAGTTGGCTAAGTTTTAATGCTAGGGTTTTACAGGAAGCGAACGACCCAACCGTTCCACTGGGAGCAAGGATTCGTTTTCTTGGAATTTTTTCAAATAATAGTGATGAGTTTTTTAGGGTTCGAGTAGCAACTTTAAAAAGAATGATTGAGTTCTCTGAAGCAAGAAAAAAACTCAATATGCATTTAGAGGAAGCACCTCAAACCATTTTGGATGATATTCAGACAATTGTATTGAAACAACAAAGCGAGTTTAATCGTATCTGGGAAGGGATATTAAAAGAGCTAAAAAAAGAGAAAATATCTTTAGTTGATGAAAAACATCTGAACAAAGAACAACAAAACTTTGTACTCAAATATTTTGACGAAGAAGTCCGTTCAAATATCATTCCGTTAATGATAGAAAGTTTACCCCAGCTTCCCTATTTACGAGATAAAAGTATTTATTTGGGTATAGTTATGTCGAAACAAAGTTCGGCATACCGACAAAAATATGCGTTGATTGAAATACCTGCCAAAGCAAATGGACGTTTTGTAATATTGCCTTCTAAAGCAGGTGAAACACAAATCATTTTAATAGAAGACATCATTCGTTTTAACCTTCCATATATTTTCTCCTATTTTGGATTCGACCATTTTGAATCGCATATTTTCAAAGTCACAAAAGATGCAGAAATTGATTTAGATAGTGATGTGAGTACTTCATTTGTAGAAAAAATTGAAAAGGGATTAAAAAATAGAAGAAAAGGTAAACCTGTTCGTTTTGTATATGATAAAGAAATGGATGCCGGCTTATTGGAATACCTGATTCGACGATTGAGTTTGAATCGAAAAAGTAATATTATACCTGGCGGGCGTATCCACAATTTCAGACATTTCATGGATTTCCCTGATGTTATTAAGGAGAAAAATTTGAGAAGGTCTTCTTTTACACATCCTGATTTAAAAAGCACTATGCGTGTTACCGATGTGATTTTGAAAAAAGATGTGTTACTTAATTTTCCCTATCACTCTTTTAATGCTTTGATAGATCTTTTACGAGAGGCTGCAATGGATCCGGATGTGAATTCTATTAAAATCACGGCCTACCGTTTAGCTTCAAACAGCAAAATCATTAATGCATTAATCAACGCAGCCAGAAATGGAAAAGAAGTAGTGGTGATGTTAGAATTAAAAGCAAGGTTTGATGAAGAAGCCAACTTAGAATGGAAAAAAATATTGGAAGAGGAAGGCATCAAAGTATTATTAGGTGTGCCTAAAATTAAAATACATGCGAAGCTCTGTATTATTAAAAAAAGAAAAGGAAATACAACTGTACAATATGGTTTTGTAAGTACAGGTAATCTAAACGAAAGCACTTCGAGAGTATATAGTGATCATTGTTTACTAACTAGCAATAGAAATGTAATGGCAGATATTAATCGTATTTTCCGTTATCTCGAAAATTGGAAAAGCGGTACCATGCCTCTGCAAGCATGTAAAACATTAATGGTCTGCCCCAATAATATGCGCAAAGAAATTATTGCCCTTATTAATCGCGAAATTAAAATTGCCAAATCAGGAAAGCCTGCGAAGATCATATTAAAGGTTAATTCACTTAGTGACGATCTGTTAATTACAAAACTTTATGAAGCCGCAATAGCAGGAGTTGAGATTAAAATGGTTGTAAGAGGTATTTTTTGCGCAAAATTGGAGAATAAAAAATTCAAAAAACAACCTACTGCCATCAGTATCGTGGACGAGTATCTAGAACATGCAAGGGTTATGATTTTTCATAACGGAGGCAAGGAAAAAGTATATATATCCAGTGCCGACTGGATGGTTAGAAACCTAGATCATCGGGTGGAAGCAGCCATTCCAATCACAGATCCGGTTTTACAGCAGGAATTAAAAGAGATTATCCACATTCAATTAAGAGATAACGTAAAGGCTAGAACCCTGAACAACGAATTAAATAACAACTATGTACCTTCCGATGGAAAAAAACGGATTCGGTCACAAATCGAAACCTACAATTATCTTTTCAAGAAAAACCTAGCAAATAGTGAGGATCGCCGCCATTGATATTGGAAGTAACGCTGCAAGATTATTGATTGTTGATGTCAGTTCAGATAAATATGGTAAACCCATATTCAATAAATTAAATCTGGTAAGGGTACCTCTTCGTTTAGGATTTGATGTTTTTGAGAAAGGGGAAATCACTAAGGAGAAAAGAGGAATGATTCTCCAAACAATGAAAGCCTATACCCATTTAATAAATGCTTATGGAGTGCTACATACCATCGCATGCGCCACATCGGCCATGCGTGATGCCAGCAATAGTCAGGATATTATTCGAAAAGTGAAAATGGAAACTGGCTTGAATATCGAAATCATAAGTGGTGATTTCGAAGCCTCCCTAATCTATGAAAACCATGTTGCAGAAACGATGGATACAGACCATAGTTATCTATACATTGATGTAGGTGGTGGAAGTACCGAATTAACTTTTTTCGCTGAGGGCAAATTGGTATTTAAACAATCATTCAATATTGGTACCATCCGTTTATTGAAAGACATGGTCAGCGATGCGAAGTGGAATGAACTGAAGGACTTTATTAAATTAAAAACAAAGGGATATAAAAAAATTGTGGCGATTGGTACTGGTGGAAATATTAATAAGGTGTTTTCATTGAGCAAAAGAAAGGATGGCAAACCGCTGCATATAGATCTGCTGAAAGATTATTATAAGGAAATCTCTAGTTTTTCATTGGATGATAGAATCAATATATATAAACTTCGTGCCGATCGAGCAGATGTAATTGTACCTGCTTTACAGATCTATATCAATGTAATGCGATGGTCGGATGCAGATGAAATTTATGTGCCAAAAATAGGATTGGTCGATGGTTTGGTGCAACATCTTTATAGTGAATTATGTGCAAAAGACTAAATACCAATGACTTCGAAATAATATATGTTGATTCACCGATAACAGCCAATCTTTCACCCATATTCCTCTATATAGAATAGAAAGTCTGAATATATTTGGCAAGAATGGATTTTTATTAATTCAAATATGCACCCTTGTTAAGTCAGAATAAAAAAATAGTATCTGTAGTTGCCCATATTGCCGTCTGGGCATGTTTTTTAGCGCTCCCCTATTTGGTATTTTTTCCTAGAATGCTCGACTCACAATTTATTATGAGCGACCATTTAATTGCCACCATTGTTTGCAATAATATCTTCTTAATTCTTTTCTACTATCTGAATACCCAAATATTAATCCCATACCTTTTAATGAAAGAAAAATGGGGATTTTATATTTTCTCCATTATTGCCGCTTTATTAATCTTTATATTTCTTCCGAAATATTTAGCAGGATTAATTGCAAGTCCGGAAATACATCCAGTAATCAATTCCGATAATGCTAAGGGAGCTCCAAGACCTAGAATGAGAAGAAAGGGATCGGTTGATATTTATAATGTTGCGATATTCTTTTTAGTATTTACAGTTGGAACTTGCATTGCCGTAATTCAGCGTTGGTTAAAAACGGAAGAGACAAGAAAAGAAACGGAGAGCGAGAAATTAAATACTGAGCTTTCTTTTTTAAAATCACAGATCAATCCACACTTTTTTTTCAATACGCTTAATAATATTTATTCATTAGCGATTGTTAGAAGCGAGAAAACGGCACCGGCTGTAATGAAACTCTCTTCAATTATGCGTTATATTTTAACTGAAACAACACAAAATCTTGTTCCACTTCAAAATGAAGTTGATTTTACACATAATTATATTGAGTTGCAGCAAGTTCGATTAACAGAGAAGACTACGGTACTTTTTGAATCAACTGGTGATATTGAAAACAAAGTGGTAGCACCTTTGATCTTCATTCCTTTTATTGAGAATGCCTTCAAATATGGGATCAGTACAAAACACGATTCTACAATAGAAATTAGCCTCTCAGTAATTAACAATACAATTGATTTGAAGGTTAAAAATTATATTGTTGCTTCAGAAAATAATATGCTTGAAAATACTGGCATAGGCATCAACAATGTAAAGAGAAGACTTGAATTGATGTACCCAGGAAAGTATGAGTTAAGCCATGAGGCAAAAGATAATTTCTATTTTGTTCATCTTGAGATTCAATTATCATGATCCACTGTATTGCCATCGATGATGAGCCATTAGCCCTCCAATTGATTAACGAGTATTGTGGAAAGATCTCCTTTCTTCAGTTAGATAAAGTTTTTACTAATACTGATGAAGCAAGCGTTTGGCTTTCTCAAAATAAGGTTGACCTTTTATTTCTTGACATACAAATGCCCGATGTTAATGGATTACAATTCTATAGAAGCCTTGTTGAAAAACCTCCTGTAATATTTACAACAGCCTATAAAGATTTTGCAGTGGAAGGATTTAATGTAGATGCAGTTGACTATCTTTTAAAACCTTTTGAATATGACCGTTTTCTTAAAGGAGTTTACAAAGCCAAAGAATACATAGAATTTTTAAGTTCACAGGAACTTCAACTCAATTCGATTTTCGTAAAAGTCAATTACGAAATCATGAAGATCAATCTTAAAGACATTGAACTTATTGAAGCTTTAGACGATTATATAAAACTATATATAAAGCCTACTCCTGTATTAACGCTAATGACATTAAAAAGTATTCAGGAAAAATTACCAGCTCGAGATTTTGTTAGGGTTCATAGATCATTTATTGTTCCGATAAACAAAATTGAAAAATTTAGTAAAACAAAACTGGTTGTTGCAGGTAAAGAAATACCTATTGGAAGCAGTTATAGCTTTGTGTATGATCAGTTGTTAGAGCTTTCTAAAGGCAAATAAGCCGATTAATAGATCATCTTTCCCTTATTTTAAAGTCGGCCATCCCCTACCTTTGGTAAAATTATATGTATGGACTTTTTGAAAGATTTAGGCATCCATTCTCAAAACAATGGTGTTTCCACCGGAATAAAATGGATTGAAAGCAATGGACCCATTATTGAATCATTCTCACCGGTTGATGGAAAATTAATAGCATCGGTCAGCACAACCGATAAAGCTGCATATGAAAAACTGATTAATCAATCAAAAGAAGCTTTTAAAGAATGGCGTAATTGGCCAGCACCAAAAAGAGGGGAAATAGTTCGCCAGGTTGGCGTTGCACTTAGAGATAAAAAGGCCTCGCTTGGCAAATTGGTGAGTTATGAAATGGGTAAGAGTTTACAGGAGGGATTAGGTGAAGTACAGGAAATGATTGATATCTGTGATTTTGCAGTTGGTTTATCGAGGCAGTTATACGGACTAACGATGCACAGTGAACGACCATCTCATCGTATGTATGAACAATGGCATCCACTAGGTATCGTGGGTATTATTTCGGCTTTTAATTTCCCTGTTGCAGTTTGGAGTTGGAATGCTTCTCTGGCTTGGGTTTGCGGGAATACTACTGTTTGGAAACCAAGTGAGAAAACGCCTTTATGTGGTATCGCCATTTTCGAAATTATAAAAGAAGTATTTACTGAAAATAATGTTCCAGAAGGTGTTAACTGCTTGGTTCAAGGTGGCCGTGAATTGGGCGAATGGATGAGCAATGATCAAAGAATTCAATTGATTTCAGCAACAGGAAGTACCAGAATGGGTAAGGCTGTCAGTGCTGCAGTTGGGGCAAGACTTGGTAAAAGCATCCTTGAATTAGGGGGCAA
>SESF01003511.1_pt1 | contig 10022 bp, 7 predicted proteins | sample 3171521 | NCBI WGS metagenome assembly SESF01 (sample SAMN10866945, study PRJNA518727) | freshwater metagenome | biome: subpolar coniferous forest; feature: holomictic lake; material: water; isolation source: holomictic Lake 227, 6 m and 8 m depth | place: Canada: near Kenora, Ontario | collected...
TAGGGCTTGCAGGATTTAGGTAAGAGTTTATACCACGACTGCCCGCGTATTCCGCGTCACTCAATAAGGGCGGCTTGATAATCATCAGATTTTTAAATAATTATCGCCTGATATGGCAATTTTTGAGGCGTAACCCATGCATTCGTCGTAATATAGCTGTAATAATTTTATTATATAATCCAGTCATAAAAGTTTATACTCAATCTTCAAGTTTTTAATGGTTGATTTCGGGAATTTCAGCGATAACAAACAATTAGGCGTAGGCAGGAATAAGACCAGCCAAGCGTAGCGCGTGGTGACGTTTCCGGCACACTCCTCGTACCGGATGCCGGAAACGCTTATTCTCGCTTGCGCTCGAAAAGTCTTATTCCGGCCTACGCCGTTTCTGATATTCAATCTTCACATTGGATTTAAAGGAGCTCAGCTATAAGAAAAAAGGCTGTTCTGCACTCATCATTTACCACCGACATCCATTGGCAGTAATACACAGGGTTATCAACGACCTGTAAAATCAAGGCAAGAAAACTTGAAGATCAAGTTATAGCAACTTCAACTTAAGGGCTTCTGAATGGCTTCCAAATGAATTTATTTGCTAAAATCTATTACAACATTCAAAAATATTGGAAGGCATTTAAGATCTATTTAATCGTTGCCGGCCCAGGCCTTGTGGTCATGGTCGCTGACAATGATGCCGGGGGCATAACCACCTACGCCGCTACTGGCGCAAAATATGGCTACCACCTTATCTGGTTCCTCTTGATTCTGATTCCGGTCGCCTACTATGTGCAGGAAATGACTGTGCGCCTGGGGGTAATCACCAAACGCGGCCATGCCGAGGCAATTTTTGATGGCTTTGGCGCATTCTGGGGTTGGTTTTCCCTGATTGACCTGATGATTTTGGACTGGCTGACGCTGGTCACCGAATTCATTGGCATGACCTCAGCCCTGCGTATCTTCGGCGTGCCTCCTTGGGTCACGGTTGCTGGCGTAGTAACTTTGATGGGGATAATCGTGATAAACGGCCGCTACTGGACCTGGGAAAAAATCGCCATGTTGTTCTGTGCCTTGAATCTTATCTATATCCCTGGCGCATTCATGGTCAACCCGTCGGTCTCAAACATAATCAATAACGGCCTGATACCGAATTTTGCCGGCGGCTTTAACGGCCAGTTGTTTTTCTTCCTGATGGCCAATATCGGCACCACTATCGCGCCATGGATGTTGTTCTTCCAGCAAAGCGCCGTGGTCGATAAAGGAATGCAGGAGAAAGACATACCGTGGGGGAGGTTTGACACGCTATTGGGCTCGATATCGACGGTCGTAGTGGCCATTTTCATTATCATCGTTACCGGCACTGTCCTGGAAGGCGTGGAAATCGACAGCGCCTCCCAGGCTGCCGAACAGATGATGAAGAGCAACCACTATGTCGGCACATTCATGGCTATTGGACTTTTTGATGCCGGTCTGCTGGGTGCCATCTGCATTTCGCTAGCCAGTTCCTGGGCCTTTGGCGAAATCTTTGGCTGGGCGCATTCCTTGAACAATAAAATCAGGGAAGCGCCCTGGTTCTATGCCAGCTACTTCTTTGCGCTGATCACTTCCGGCCTGGTAGTGCTTATTCCGAACGCACCGCTGGTGCTGATTACCTTGTTCGTTCAGGTCGTTGCCGTTACCTTGCTGCCTGCCGCCTTGGTGTTTCTGATATTGCTGCTGAATGACAAAAAACACACGGGTGAGTACTGCAATACCCTGAGCCAAAATTTGATCGGCGGATTAATCGTCGTTGCAATTGTGATTTTATCCACACTGTATGGGATCAGCGTTATGTTTCCCACGCTATTTCAGTAATTTGAGGACGTAGAAATGGCAAAAAGCATTCACAGGTTCGTCAGAAAAATTCGGGAAATCAACCACCGCTACAGTGAGCCGCATATTGAGATGTCGCTCGGTGTAAAGATATCGTTGATGGCTCTGCGGATTTACCTTTTGCTGTTGGTAAGCGTGATTGCTTACAAATTTATTCTGTTACTGAAGTAAGGTACTAGACGATGGTTGCTGTACTGGAACACAAATTCTTTCTCAGTGAAATTATCGGCCGCAGTGTCTATCTTAAAACCGAGCGGGTCGGCCGTTTGAGTGACATGATTATCGTTGAAACAGGGAAACTTCCCGACGTCAGCCATTTCGTCGTCAGCCGCTCTTTTGGTTATCCCCCGCTTTTGTTGCCGTGGGACAAACTGTCCTTGATTTCCAATACCGAAATCGTTTTCGACATCAATAGCCCTGAAGACTATGAGCGAGTTCCCCCGGAGGGATCAATCCTGCTCCGTGACCATGTTCTCGATAAAAAAATTCTCGATATGAACGATCACGAAGTCGAAGTCGTCTACGACATTAAACTTGAATTTCAGCACGACAAATTATATGTCAGCGAGGTGGATTTCAGCATACAACACCTGCTGCGCAGAATGGGCTTAAAGAAAATCGCCAATTGGGTTGCGGATCATAGCCACGATAACACCCTATCCTGGATTTATGTGCAACAGCTACCGGAACATATTGGCTCGTTTTCCGGGCACATTAAACTGAATGTTTTAAAGGAAAAAATCCGCGACATTCATCCTGTGGATTTGGCAGACATCCTGGAAGAATTGGAGAGCCACCAACGCCTGGCGTTATTTAAAGAACTTGATCGTGAACATGCCTCCGATACCCTGCAAGAAGTCGAACCGCGCGTCCAGCGTGAACTGATTAGGGCAATAGACAAAAAACATGCGGCAGAGTTGATCGACGAAATGAGTCCGGCGCAGGCAGCTGACGTTTTGTCGGTGCTGCCGGCAGCCAAAACTGACGAGTTGCTGCAAGTTATTGATGAAAAACACGCCTCCAAAATACAAAAAATCATCGATTATCATGATGAGAATATTCTCCTGTTTGCTACCGGACAGTTCATGAAAATGCCTGCCTCTACTCAGGTTAAAGCTGTGTTGACGAACTTTCGGGAGATTGCTCGTAACATGAACGTGATCATGTATGTCTACGTTGTTGATGGAGAAGACAGGCTAGAGGGCGTTGTCGATTTTCGGGAACTGTTAGCCGCCGAACCTGACCAGACACTTGGAGAAATCATGACCAGCAACATTATCAGCTTGAATCCGAACGAAAACTTAAGTGATGCAATAAATATGTTTGCCCGCTACGGCTTCCGCGCCATTCCTATTGTCAATGATAAAGACAAGCTACTGGCAGTTGTTTCTTTTAGGAATATTCGTGGCCTTAAACCACGTTTGCATTAGCGGAGGTTATGTCGCAGATAATCAAAGAGTTTACGCAGCACCTCTACGGACAATGAACCCTGGTTAAACCATAAACTGTATTTCGGAACACGCAACTGCGGTTTATCCACAAAAGACACGAAATAAATTAGTACGTTATATTAATTTAGCTATTCACCCTTTGGGTGACAATCTACAGCTTGGTATCTCTTTGAATATTTTCGTGCTCCCTTCGGCTACGCTCAGGACAGGTTTTGTGTTTTTCGTGGACGAAATGATTTTTCCAGGTTTATTGGTTTATTCAAGTGCTGGGTACAACCAAAAGTCAACCACCTTCACCTGGATTTTTAATTTAAGCCAAGCTCCCACAAAGGTACCTTGAAATGCGCTTGCCAAAATCTTACATTGTCTTTTTTTCGTTGTTTGCTGCCACAATTGCGCAAAACGGGATTGCCGGGCCTGACCACGCGCCATTGGACACAGACCCTTTCATCCTCATAAAAGAGCTTTCCAAACTGGGGCTATTTGAAGTTAATGACGAAATTTGGGATTTACACGGTCAGATGACCTATATTTCCAGTTCGAAACCATCATTTCCGGCTGCTTATACCAATCTTGGCGGCACGCCACATTCCCTGTTGCCGGAAACCGAACGCAGCTTTAGCGGCACCGTCACTTTCTATGCTGCCTTAAAGGCCTGGCAAGGCGGCGAAATTTATTACGCCCCGGAAATGATTTCCTCACACCCCTTGTCAGGTTTAAAGGGTTTAGGCGGCAGTATTCAAAACGGCGAACTGCAAAAAAACGGCACCGAAAGCGCAGCCTGGTACACCTCGCGCTTCTATTTAAGGCAGACCTTCAATTTGGGCGGCCATAGCCACCATGTAGAATCCTACCCGATGCAACTGGCCGAAAATTTTGACAGCAGCCGTCTGGTCATTACCGTCGGCAACCTGAGCATATTAGACATCTTCGATAAAAATGCCTATTCCGGCGACATCCGCCAGCAGTTTTTCAATATGGCATTTATGACCCATGCCGCATACGACTTCGCCGCCGATGCCCGAGGCTTTACGGTCGGCGCGGCGGCTGAATGGTATCTCGACGACTGGGCTTTTCGCTTTGGACACTTCGCGCCGCCAATTGACCCTAACGGTAAACACCTCGACTTCAGATTTTTCAAATACTACGGTGATCAGGTCGAGCTGGAACATCGGCATGTGATCGCTGAGCGTCCCGGCGCGGTCAGGATTTTGGGCTATCGCAATTATGAGTGGACGGGAAACTTTAATGACGCCATTGCCGCCTATCAAGCCAATCCCGCCCAAAACAACGCGGCAAGCTGCACGTCCTATAACTACGACTCGACCAATCCCGACGCACCCGATTTGTGCTGGGCACGCAAGAACAATGTCAAAATGGGAATTGGCATTAATCTGGAACAAAGCTTGACCCAGGATGTGGGCGTCTTCCTGCGCGGCATGTATTCAGATGGCAAAACCGAGGTCTATTCCTATACATCCGCCGACCGTTCATTATCACTGGGTACCCTGATCGACGGCGAGCTCTGGAACAGGACTAAAGACGCCATCGGCATCGGCTATGCGATTAGCTGGATTTCAGCCAGTCATGCCGCTTATCTGAATATGGGTGGCGTCGACGGTTTTATCGGTGACGGCAAAATTAATCAAAGCCAAGAGCAGGTGGTCGATATTTTTTACAAGCTCAACCTGATCAAATCGGCATGGTTAGCCGCAGATTATCAACATATCGTTAATCCCGCCTTTAACGCCGATCGTGGCCCGTTGGATATTTACGGAGCCAGGGCACACTTTGAGTTTTAGATGTTATCCGCAAAAAAAGCGGGTATGTCACGTTTTTTATAAACAGCTTCTTAGTCAATCGTACTTGGACTACCTACCAAAAACATAAACCCAATAAATACGTAGCCTTTTTCAGACTCATTTATCTATTGGAGTATACTAAGTTACTCTATCTTGTCCGACCGGACAGGATAATTGTCGCCGAACAATTATCGTAACAATTGAGATTAGTTTTTAAATAGTGCAACGATTTTGCAACTGTTTGTAATATCATCATGGCTTTATTAGGCTTATTTACATTGGTTATTAATTTTTGCAAAAGAATAACTAATTGATTAATATTATGTTGTTTGTTATAGTCAGAATTGTGATTCCGGTTGTCGCGGGTTCGAGTCCCGTTGTTCACCACAAATAATTCCAGCAGTTAATCGATAGTTTGAATAAAAAAACGATTTTACGTGCAACCGATATTCAGATAACCGGAAGTCCAAGATTTTTCATTGATACCATTTTTATAAGTTTAATAATTAATGAAAACAAATAGTTAATAAATTAACATACCGTAATTGGGGTCATTTTAAAATCCAGCGATTAAGTTTAACACTATGATTTATATACAAGACATCTGGTTGTCTGATATTGCAAATTTTTTATCTGCAAAATCATCCAAGCAATCACGCTAACTAGGCGTATCGTTGCAACATCTCATAATTAGCCTCTTCCCTGTTCTTCAAAGTATTTAGCGGCGTTTAATTTCAAACATGCCAGCTTACCCAAGTATTTCGTAATACCCCCCCTAAACGTTTCAATGCAACCCGGTTTTTGGAAATTTTTTGCCGCTGTTTTACACACAGTTCTAAAAATCTAACGTTTAACCCTAAACACTCTTAAATTTCTTAGCGACAAGTAGACTGATAAAACATGAATTTAATGATACATGGCAACAATTTTAATAAGCCTCATTGCCAGTGAAGCTGACCATTGTTCATACCATTTCCTGCGTAATTACGCGGACAAAACCGTTGTGAATTTTTACGGTAGATACTGGCTTGCGTTGTGTTTAAGCGCTTTTATTTTTACGACGACCACGGTAGAGGCTAAACGTGGCTCCAAAGCACACCCCATAAAAAAAGTAAATGTGACGCCGAATACCCGGAACGAGGATGTTTGGACTGTTACACTGGAGTCAAACACCTATCAGGAAACCGTGTACCTCAATCCGGTTTTGGATTTTTCATCGCGGAATGGCTGGGACATAGAGATTGCATCCTACAATATCCCTGTTTATGGCGGTGGTGCCCAGAACTATGAATGGGACAGCTATATCAACATGTCCAAGACCTTTGACATCAGCACCCGATTTAAAGCGATTGTAGGCACACAGAATGGAACAACGGCACTAACAACGTCACATCAACTCCATAATGTCGATTACGGATTAATGATTTATCAGCCGCTGCCGACTGTAAACCTTCATGCCGGGCCGTATTGGGCCAATAAGGCCTTGACCGTAACCACTGATTATCTGGGTTACACCGCCGGCTTTGTTTTTGAACCTATAAAAAACACGCTCTCAGTCCAGGGAGATTATTTCAGTGGCAGCAATAATGTCTCTGGCGCTATCGTTAACGTGTTTTACCATTTTATCCCTAAAATCCAAGTCTATGTTGGCGTTGGTGTACCGGAAACAAACTCCGGCAATGAATTTTACGGAACAGTAGGCTTCAGCCTGGCTTCAAAATAATGTTAAAGTGATAACATCTTTAGTGACGAAAGATTTTTCCGATACAAAGCGTAAAAATAAACGCGCAACCAATTTCCTATCAATTGAGCGCCCGCCATTTAACTTCCCTTACCATACGCTCCATTTTCCAAATAATCTCCAACACCTTGTAACCATCAATTCAGCAGCCACTCTATAGCGTTACGCTCAATACAACGAATCGTCATTGGATATAACCTATGCGATAGCCCAAATTGTATTTTATTCAAATAAATCAGGTTTTCTGTCTAAACCAAAAAAATACATAAAGGCCAATTATTAACGAACAAACTGTAATGACCACGCCAAAGTCATCGTATTGGTTGGGTACAGATGAACTAACGATAGCTGTACTTCTGATGTAATGATGAGCGCTTTCTTGAATCAAATCTTGAGCATAAGATACCGGACACCCAAGCGTTAAAAGTAAAAAGACTAACCATTTTTTTATTTTTTTCATGATACTGATCCCGGCTAATAATTAACTTGACTCGCCATGATAGCGATTCACTATAGTAGTGATTCGCTATAGTATCACCTTTATTTTCTAATAGGTATACTTACTTGCTAAATTTTTGTTTTTTATTTTTTGTTGGTTCAGTCCAAATTTTTTACTTTAAAAAAATAGAACACCGATGACAAGGATTTAACTGATAAGGACGGATAAGAGAAGCGACACCCGTGTTCTATGATCAAAACCGGAGTCTACCGAGTAGTTATTTTGTAAACAAAAATTTTGAGGCGTTTGAACTTTCATAATATAGAAAACACATCACCCTGAATAATAAGGTATAATCAAAAGTTTTTGGTAATCCTAGTAAAGCATGTCAGAAACACATTCAGAACTGCAACGGCGCCGTACATTCGCTATCATTTCACATCCTGATGCCGGTAAAACCACCATTACCGAAAAACTCTTGCTGTTCGGTGGTGCCATTCAGCTTGCAGGATCGGTAAAAGGCCGAAAAGCGGCGCGTCACGCGACCTCTGACTGGATGGAAATGGAAAAAGAGCGGGGTATTTCTGTCACGACTTCAGTCATGCAGTTTGAGCATAAAGATTGCATTATTAACCTGCTCGATACCCCCGGCCATGAAGACTTTTCGGAAGATACTTATCGAACGTTAACCGCAGTGGATTCCGCGCTGATGGTGATCGATGTTGCCAAAGGTGTTGAAACGCGAACCATTAATTTAATGGAAGTGTGTCGATTACGCACTACGCCCATTCTTACGTTTATTAATAAATTGGATCGGGAAGGACGCGAACCGATTGAGTTACTGGATGAAGTCGAAAATGTATTAAACATCAAATGTGCACCGATGACGTGGCCTATCGGCATGGGCAAACGTTTCAAAGGGGTTTACCATCTTTATAAAGATGAAATTCATTTGTTCAGCGCACAACATGGCGGAAAAATTGCCGAAGCCGAAGTCATCAAGGGATTAAATAATCCCAAGTTGGATGAACTGCTTAAATATCAGGCAGAAGAATTACGTGATGAAATTGATTTGGTCAAAGGTGCCAGTCATGAGTTTAATCTTGAAGATTATCTGGCGGGTAATTTAACGCCGGTATTTTTTGGCTCTGCCATTAACAACTTCGGCATTATTGAGCTGCTGGATGCCTTTGCAGAATATGCACCCTCACCACGACCCAGACAAGCAGAACAGCGACTGGTTTTACCCGAAGAAGACAAGTTTACGGGGTTTGTGTTTAAAGTTCAGGCAAACATGGATCCATCACATAGAGACCGTATTGCATTTTTACGCGTGTGTTCCGGTAAATTTGATAAAGGCATGAAGGTTAACCATGTCCGTCTTGGTAAAAACATTCAGGTTGGCAACGCCATCACTTTTCAGGCTGACACCCGCAAAAGCGTAGAAGAAGCTTATCCGGGTGACATCATTGGCTTGCATAATCACGGCACCATTCAAGTTGGCGATACCTTTACCCAAGGCGAAATACTTAAATATGGCGGCATTCCCTACTTTGCTCCGGAATTATTTAGACGGGTAATCTTAAAAGATCCGTTAAGAGCCAAAGCCTTGCAAAAAGGCTTGGTGCAATTAACCGAAGAAGGCGCAACGCAGTTATTTAAGCCGTTAAAAAATAATGACCTTATTTTGGGCGCAGTCGGTATTTTGCAATTTGACGTTACGGCATACCGTCTTAAAGGTGAATACAATGTTGAATGCGTTTATGACGCCATACCTATCTCAACAGTGCGCTGGGTAAGTTCGGACAAACCCGCCAAGCTTGAAGAATTTAAGAATAAAGCCTTTGAAAATCTTGCAGAAGATGGCGGCGGGTATCTGGTTTATTTGGCCAATAGCCGGGTAAATCTCCAGTTGACTGAAGAACGTTGGCCGGATATTAAATTTAGTGCGACGAGAGAATTATAAGCGCGTACTTATTGGTTCCGGATTTTAAAAAAATTCCCAAGCAGGTGCTTGGGAATTAAAAAAATAACGAAGAAACGTGCCAATTATAGTTTCGGCACAATCCACTTTCGACAAAGCGAAAGTGGTTATAAACCACACTCAATGAAAAAAGTTAATCAGCCAAGCGCTTACTAATACGGCTATAAGCCTCTTTAAGCTCTTCACCGATTATTTTCGCCTTGGCTAGTAATTCTTCAGAGGTCTCTTTTGAATCATCAGCAATCTCGGCGGCTTTTATTTTTAGAGCCTCCCAATTTTTTTCTGCTTCTTCAAACTCTTCTTTGGCATCCATAGAAGCCAGATGCAGTTTAAGAATTATTTCATCGCGTTCTGATATCAACTTTTCTAATAAATTATCGAATTCAATTTTGATTGGCATGTTCCACCTCACTATTGCTGGGTTAAAATTTTCTGATAACAGGATAAAAGGCATTTATTAACGGTAAATACCTTTTTAGTATAGCTGTTTCGAAAAACTTTGCCCTTTAAAGGCACCGCTTTTCGAATCGTTTAGAGAGAAGCCGCATCTAAAATGCTTACTCATTAACGCCCTGCGGAGGATAAGTATATATCACTTTGCACCAAGACTAACACTAATAGTTAGCCGACTATGCTTTAAACGCCCCCAAAATAGTTACAACCCAATCTTTATCTTTCAGAACCACTCACTTTAATCGGGACAAAAAACCGACGTTAAACCTGATAATCATCTAGCCTG
>SESF01011112.1_pt1 | contig 10019 bp, 5 predicted proteins | sample 3171521 | NCBI WGS metagenome assembly SESF01 (sample SAMN10866945, study PRJNA518727) | freshwater metagenome | biome: subpolar coniferous forest; feature: holomictic lake; material: water; isolation source: holomictic Lake 227, 6 m and 8 m depth | place: Canada: near Kenora, Ontario | collected...
AGGCTACCGGGCTTTCCCTGCCCACCTTCCAGAGATCCCGGAGTTCGAGGGCGGAGGCCTCGACATCCTCGAGGGACGCGATAGCCCTGACCCCAAACTCCTCCTGGCTCAGAGTTGAGGAAGGTATGAGCGACTCGAGCTCGACATAGCGCTCAATCTCGTCCTTCACCCTGGCGTTGAGGGATTCGAGCTCCTTCTTGCCCAGGGAGGCCTTCTTCCTGAAATTGATCTCAGCAACAGCAACGTCATACTCAGAAAAGAAATAATCAGGCTTGACCGAAAGCGCCTCGGACAAGGCGATCAGTATCCCGCTATCGGGAGACATGAGGCCATTCTCATACTTGCTGATCGCCTGCTTGGAGATCCGCCGCCCCATCTTGGCTACAAGCGCGTCCATAGACAGTCCTGCCATAACCCGCGCAGCCTTGAGGCGCTGACCGAATGAAGCTGCCATTGCGGTACCCCCTCTGTAGACAAATATACATCACAAAACTTGACTTGTCTACCTGGAATGGATACCATTTCACTAGCTCGTCGAGCTAGACCCATCTCTCTAGAGGAGCCGCACATGGCTACTAATCCGCCCAAGGGCGACGGCCACCGCAATGGTGCCGTCAAGGACCGCTCCCAGGTTCAGAATCCCAAGAACGGGAATTGGACCAAGCGGGACAGCGACTCTGGCCAGTTCATGGACCAGAAGTCCGACGGAACCCCCTTCAAGGGAGTTCGTAAGGAGAAATAGTCTCCTCTGCCGGGCTTGGACCTCACTCGCAATGAGGGACCGGCAGCTGCGCTTCTCAATCCATCAGTACGCAGGATGAGCCAATGGAATAACACGATGAGCGCCAACAGAAAGCGTGGTATACTTCTACTGCTTTTGCCCTGAACCATCTAAAAAGGAGGGACTCGTTGATCGCATTACCCGAAAACCCACCAATAACCCTTAGACTTCGTCAGAGCCGCCTAGACGCCGGACAGCTTGTTCCTAGAGCACGGCAAAGCCGAGGGGATGTGAATCCCCGAAAGATGGAGCATTTCATCACCTTGGGGAAGCAACGATGATGCAGGGACCTGTAGACATCTTCAAGTTTCATCGAACGGTGATGGATCAGTATCAAGGCTTCGCCAAGAGCTTTATCGAGATTGACGATCCCCAGATCGAGAAAGCCTTGCAGGACGAGGGGCGACTCAAGACGATGTGGCCCGACCCGCTCATTCAGTTCAACCCGGCGTATGAGCCAGGGGAAAGCGTAGATTCCTTGATCGCCGAAGGAGTGCTCACGCCTGCAATGGCTCACGTACTCAAAGCCTTCCCGCTCCACCGGCATCAGGCAGAGGCGCTCCGACTCGGAACCGCTCGAAAGAGCTTCGTCGTCACGTCGGGCACTGGTTCAGGCAAGTCCCTCACCTTCCTTGGTACTATCTTCAACGAGGTGCTCACGAATTCAGGACCGGGTGTAGTAGGCCTCGTGGTCTACCCCATGAACGCTCTCATCAACTCCCAGTCAGGGGAAATCAAGAAGCATGCCGATCGCTACAAGGCCATGACCGGCGCGGACTTCCCGGCTACCTATGGCCAGTTCACTGGGCAGGAACCGGAGAATGTGCGCGACGAGATGCGGCGAAATCCTCCCCATATACTTCTGACCAATTACATGATGCTCGAACTCATGCTCACCCGGAGTCGGGACAGCTCGATCCGTGGGGCTATCTTCAAGAACCTCAAGTATCTCGCGTTCGACGAGCTTCATACCTTCCGCGGACGGCAGGGTGCCGATGTAGGCATGCTTATTCGACGGATCAAGGCCGAGTGTGAAAATGAGGTTGTATGCATGGGGACCTCCGCGACCATGGCCGGAGGAGCCAGTGCTGCGGAGCGGAAGGCTAAGGTCGCCGAGGTTGCGACTACGTTCTTCGGGAGTCCCTTCTCCGCCGATCAGGTAATCGAGGAGTCCCTGCGAGCCATGTCCGGGGACTCAGGCGATCCGGACAGCGTCGAACTCTCCAAGGCGGTCGGAAGGCCATTGGTGGCAGAAACCCGGGACGAGATGATTGCTACCTCCATGTTCCGTTGGCTTGAGCGAAACATCGCGCTCTCGACCGATGGCAGTCATTACCAACGCGGTCCTGCCAAAACGGTGGAGGAGGTAGCCTCTCTCCTGGCTCTGGCGTCAGGAAAGGAAGCGGGTCACTGTTCAGAGTATCTTCGCGGCTTTTTCGGGCGGCTGGCGGAGATTAACATCGCGACAGTCCAAGAGAATGAGCAATTCGGGAAGCGCACGCCTCTGATACTTCCCTTCAAGCTCCACCAGTTCATAGCGCAATCGGCGTCTATCTGCGTCTCCCTGAACCGAGGAGGCGACCGCCTTATCGACTTTGACGGTTTGCCATCGAAAAAGGTCGGGCAGAGCGACGTTCCGCTATTCCCCGTCGTGTTCAATCGTGTGTCTGGCCTGCCCTTCCTCTGCGTCATAAAGAACCGCGTCGATAGTAAGCTCGAGGCGCGTGACTTCAACGATAGCTTTATCCCGGACGAAAGCAAGGAGAGCGTAGAGTTCGGGTACGTGCTGGCGGACGAGAATGCATGGAATCCCGAAGAGGATCTGAACAACCTTCCTCAGGACTACGTCAAGGAAGAGGGCGGGAGGCTCGTGCTCAAGAAAGAGTACAGGTCCAAGTTCCCGTCCAAGATCCACTATCTACCCGATGGCACCTATGTCGAGGGAGATGTTACGAGCATCCCCGGCGCATTCTCCGGTTGGTATCTCCCTGTGGGATTCATCTACGACCCGACGAGCGGCGATCTCTACCATCACCAAACGAGCGAGTATTCCAAGCTGTCACGGGTAGGCCTTGAAGGGCGCTCGACAACGACGACGGTTCTATCCCTCTCCATCCTCGAAACCATGGGCAATCTCGGATTCGAGGCATCGGACACCAAGGTCTTGAGCTTCTCGGATAACCGCCAGGACTCGTCCCTTCAATCGGGCCACTTCAATGACTTCGTCATGACTATGCGACTCCGGTCGGCCCTCGTCCGTGCTCTCGAGGCCGAGAAGCGTATAGGATTCTCCGCGGTTGATACCAAGGTATTCGAACACCTCGGCCTCGCATTGGAGGACTATGCCGCTGTCGGAGACAACGAGTCAGTGCTCGATGCGCGCGCTCGGACTTTGCGCTCCGTCATGATGACCCTCATCAAGTATCGCATGGTGGGGGACCTCGGCAATGCATGGCGCGTGAATCTTCCGGGACTCGAGGCATGCGGTCTTCTCCGGATGGAATACGAGAACTGGGACTCCGTAATGGCAGAAGCTGCCTGGAATCACCTTCGCGACGCATGCGCAAGGGCAGGAGCTAAGCTTGAGACGATCGTCTACCAGATCCTCGAGACCTTCAGGAAGCTGTCCGCTATCGATAGCGTCTCCTACTTCGACGAAAACGTTATCCGCCAGAATATGGAGCTCTTCAAGAACAACCTGAGCCCCGATTGGTGCCCGGAGGACCGGGAGCTCCAAGTCTCCAACTGGCTCATGGCCAAACGGCTCACCTTGCCCCGCGGTCAAGGCTATGCCCAATCAATCGGACCTATGAGTAGACTCGGCATCTACATCCGACGGGAGCTCGGCGTAAATGGCAAAATGAGTACCCAGGAATACCGGGAGTTCATCGACGAGGCGCTCGGCATCATGACAAGCGCTGGCTGGCTAAAGAGCGTGGTGGTCCAGGGTAGTGAGGACGGGCAGGCATACCGACTTCGCGCCGATCAAATCGTGTGGACGCTCGGAGATGGTACTGTCCCACCAGACCCGGTATTCAAGCCCAACCTCCGGGGACAAGTACGCAAAGCCAACGCGTATTTCCGCACGATATACAGGACATCCATGTACGAGGGACGTATCAAGTCCAGAGAACACACGGGGCAGATCGACAAGGACGTCCGCAGGGCTCGGGAGGACGCATTTCGCTCTGGAAAGCTTGCGGCGCTATTCTGCTCGCCAACCATGGAACTCGGCATAGATATCTCAGATCTCTCAGTGGTGCACATGCGCAACGTGCCCCCGAATCCAGCCAATTATGCCCAGCGGTCTGGACGGGCCGGGCGAAGCGGGCAACCTGCCCTGATATTCACGAGCTGTAGCCGACAATCGGCTCACGACACCCACTACTTCGACGATCGCAACGGCATGGTGAGCGGATCGGTGACCGCACCGCGCATCGACCTCCTCAACGAAGACCTGCTGCGCAGCCACTTCAACGCCCTCTATCTTTCAATAGCCGGCATCCAGGGAGTGGAGCAGGGCCATCTCAACGACGTCCTCGATATTGATGCTCAGGATCTGCCGCTCAAGCCTGAGACGAGGGCATCCTTCGCCAATGCGCCTGCGTACCTCGACAAGGTCTTGGAGAAATGGGGCCTTGTCGTGGGCGATTTCCACCTTCGCCTCTCGAAGGCCTCTTGGTACTCTTCCGGCTGGGCAAGCCAGGAGTTTAGAGGTATGGAGGGGCGCTTCACCCATGCTCTGGATCGGTGGAGAAACCTCTACAACCAGGCGAAGCGCCAGATTGAGAGCGCCCGACGGATCATCGACAATACCGCAATAAAGGACAAGAGCCCCGAGAAGAGGGAAGCGAACAGGAATGAGATCCTCGCCAAGAACATGAAAAGCCTCCTCCTCAACCAGTCGAGCGACGACTCTTTCTCTGAGTTCTATAGCTTCCGCTATCTGGCAAGCGAAGGTTTCCTGCCAGGATACAACTTCACCCGCCTGCCCGTGCGGCTCTTCCTGGATGTGGACAAAGGCTCGCAATCAATAAGCAGGGATCGCGTCCTTGCTATCAGGGAAATGGGGCCTGAGAACCTGATCTATCATAACGGTTCCAAGTACAAGGTCACCCGCGCCCAGATCCAGGAGACGGCCAACGAGACGGAGGAGGCCACGGTATGCATGGCATCCGGCTATATCCTCATGAATGCCGAACAGGCACGAAATACGGACCCTTGGACCAGCGCCCCTCTCGAAGGCTTCACTACCCATGTGGCCAACCTGCTCGCGCTACCTGACGGGATAGCCGAGAATGTCCAGCACATCACGTGTGAAGAGGAGGAGCGCCAGCGTCTCGGCTACCAGATAGACACCTGGTTCCGCTACAACGGCGATGTGGGAGAGCTCAGCGAGATTCGCTTGATGGGAGGCGACGATGTCCTGCTCAGGATGCGTTACATACCCTCGGCTGAGCTTGTCTACGTGAACTCGAAGTGGCGTATCAACAAGGACGAAGGCTTCGTGCTCAACCGGGTCTCTGGGCACTGGAAATCCCATGGATTCCGGCAGAGCCTCGCTGACGGCAAGGAAAAGAATACCAAGATGAAGCTCGATGATCTCAAGGTCGTCAAGTTGTATACCACCGACACCGCAGACGCCCTCTACATAGAGCCGCTCAAGGTCCTGGAGCTCGACAGCGATGGGCGCATCACCCTGCAGTACGCACTCAAGACGGCGGTCGAACGAGTGTTTCAGGTGGAAAGTTCGGAGTTGGGCATAACACCCATTGGTGATCCCGACAGTCCCAACCTGCTCATGTACGAAGCCTCGGAGGGCAGCCTCGGCGTGATGGCCGCCATGGTTCGGGAGAAGGATGCATGGCAGCGGGTCGTCGACGAGGCATGGAAGCTATGTCGCTTCGACGATGAAGACTACCGTGACAAGGCGAGCTATAAGGATCTGTTGAGCTACTACAACCAGCCCGACCATCCGGTGATCGACCGCTTCCTCATTCGACAAACCCTGGAAAGGCTCCGAAGCGCCCGGGTAGAGGTAGGCGCGAGTGAGGCCGGCACCTACGAGGAGCAGTACAGAAGATTGCTCGAAACGTATGATAGCTCGAGCTCGACCGAGAAGAAGTTCCTGGATTACCTGCATGAGAGGGGACTGCGCTTACCCGACGAGGCGCAGCGACGTATCGAAGGCCTGTATTGCCAGCCCGATTTCTACTACGCTTCTGGTGCAGGGAAGAACGCCCTCCCCGTCCACGTCTTCTGCGACGGCAGGCCCCACGACAGGGATTCGGTGCGGAGCAGGGACGACAGTCAACGCGAGGCCATACTCGACATGGGGCAGGATTTTATCGTCTACCATTATCTCGATTCCCTCGATGGGCTGGTCGCCAGGCGGCCGGACGTCTTCAGGAAGGTGCGGTAAGGCCATGAGCAACATGCTGGAGAACAGGGTCCGGGCCTTGATCAAGGAGGGCGAAGGCCTGCGGGTGGAATTCAAGACCTGCAAGAACGCGATACCCAAGAATGTCTACGAAAGCGTCTGCGCCTTCCTGAACCGCTACGGCGGGGAGATCCTGCTCGGGGTACATGACAAGGGCCTCATTTCCGGCATTGATCCTTCGGCCATCGACCAGATCAAGAAGGATTTTGTCAATGCGGTCAATAACCCGACAAAGATCATACCATCTGTGTATGTATCCATCGATCAGCTCGAGCTGGACGGCCAGCAGATCTTGTACATTTTCGTTCCCCAGAGTTCCCAGGTTCATTCCTGCAATGGAAGGATATTCGACAGGAACCAGGACGCCGACCTGGACATTACGGGAAAAGACTCGATGGTCTCGACGCTCTATCTCAATAAGCAGGCTTTGTATAACGAAAACCGGGTCTACCCTTATTGCACAATGGCGGACCTGCGGCCGGAGATGATCGAAAAAGCCAGACAGATGGCCAACTTCGAACGCCAAGGACATCCATGGAAGAGCATGGAGGACCTGGACCTGATAAAGAGCGCCCAACTCTTTCTTCGGGACCTCGAAGGCGGCAAGGAGGGTTTTACCCTTGCGGGGATACTGCTCTTCGGCAAGGACACGACCATTCTGTCGGTGCTGCCCCACCATCGCACCGACCTCATTTTGCGCAAGCAAGACCTGGACCGCTACGACGACCGGGACTTTGTCGACACCAACCTGATCGACAGCTATGACCGAATCATCGCCTTTGGGCGAAAGCATCTTTCCGATCCCTTTTATCTGGAAGGAACCCAGCGAGTCAGCGCGCGGGACAAGGTTATGCGGGAGATCGCCTCCAACATCCTGGTCCACCGGGAATACATGAAGGCCTTTCCCGCGAAGATCATCATCGAAAGAACAAGGATTCTGGCAGAGAACGGCAACCGCGCCTTGAGTCACGGTCTGATCGATCCGGAAAACTTTACGCCCTGCCCCAAAAATCCGGTCATCGCCAGGGTATTCAGGGAAATCGGCTTGGCGGATGAACTGGGTTCGGGCGTACGCAACCTGTTCAAGTACACTTCTGCCTTTTCCCCATCCAGCCCCGAAATGATCGAAGAGGATGTTTTCCGGGTGGTGGTGCACCTTACCGGGGCCTTTGATGAGGGAGATACCGCACAAGTCACCGAACATGTATCCGAACAAGCTCCCCCACGAGTCATCCCGCAGGATACCGCACAAGTCACCGCACAAGTCACCGCACAAGTCACCGCACAAGTCGGAAACTATTGTCGCGAGCCAAAATCGGCCAAAGAAATCATGCACAACTTGGGGCTGAAACACTGGAAAACCTTCCAGGAAAATTATTTAGGCCCCTTGCTCGCCGCTGGCTTTTTGGAGCGAACCATTCCCGACAAACCGCAGAGTCGTCTGCAAAAGTACCGCCTGACGGAAAAAGGCAGGCAGGTACTGCAAGGAAAGGCACATGCCTAAGCCTGCAAAGGGAATTGATCCTCGCCAATTGGCCAAGAGCGATACCTATCAGCCGCCATTCAGCATCACTTCTGGCATCGTGTCTTTGGTTGCCGAGATATCGGAGGCCATTGGCCGTCTTTCGCTTGTGAAAGAGCCTGCGATGTCGGTCCGTTTGCGGCGTATCAACCGCATTCGCAGCATCCAGGGTTCGTTGGCGATCGAAGGAAATACCCTTAGTGAGTCGCAGATAACGGCACTACTGGAAGGAAAGCGGGTCCTGGCTCCTCCCCGTGAAATCCAGGAAGCACGCAATGCCCTCCTTGCTTACGAACAGTTTGGCTCCTGGCTGCCGCACAGAAAGACGGATATGCTTGCCGCCCATGCGATACTGATGAAGGGGCTTCTGGATCATCCTGGGAATTTCAGGACAGGTGGCGTCGGTATCATGAAGGGGCAAGACGTCATCCATCTGGCACCGCCGGCCGAAAAGGTGCCTGCGCTTGTAAAGGATTTGCTATCTTGGCTGAAAGCTAGCAAGGATCATCCCCTGATTGCCAGTTCGGTCTTTCACTACGAGTTCGAATTCATCCACCCATTTGCCGACGGTAATGGCCGGATAGGGCGGCTGTGGCAAACGCTCATCCTGGCGAGCTGGAAGCCGGTTTTCGCTTACATTCCAGTGGAAACCCTCGTGTGCCAGCATCAGGCCGAATATTACGCGGCACTTAATCAGAGCGGTGCCAAGGCCGATTCCGGTCCCTTCATCGATTTCATGCTGCGGATGATCCGCGATGCGATCCTAAATTTAGACGCACTGTCGGAGAAAATGCCGGAGAAAACGTCGGAGAAAATACTACGGTTGATCGCCGAAAATCCGCAGGTAACCATCGCCGAATTGGCTCGTTTGACTGGGCTCGCGGCTCGCACAATCGAAAGGAATCTCAAGGGACTCCAGGATCGGGGAAGGCTGCAACGCATCGGGCCGGACAAGGGCGGGCATTGGGAGGCGGCGAAGTGAATGGGAGAGGGGGCTTACGCGGAGGCGCGGGGGGCGCGGAGAGGGGGAGAGGGAAGAGGAGAGGGGTTTCACGCGGAGGCGCGGGGGCGCGGAGGTGAGATTATGGAAATAGATGAGATTACTGAGGCTATTATTGATGAGGCGATGGGAATACATAAGAACCTCGGGCCAGGGCTGCTGGAATCCGTTTATGAGATTGTTCTGGCAAGGAAATTGATAATGCGGGGTTTGGATGTCGCAACGCAAAAGCCAATTTCTTTTGATTATGAGGGTATTCATTTTGAGAAAGGGTTTTTGTGCGATCTACTCGTCGAAAATACGGTAGTGGTCGAATTGAAGTCGGTTGAAATTATCCACCCTGTCCATCAGAAACAGCTGCTCACCTATTTGAAGTTGATGAATCTAGAAGTCGGCCTCTTGATCAATTTTGGCGGTGCGACGCTTAAACAAGGCTTACAACGAGTCGTAAACCACCATCTCTCTTCCCCTAACTCAAAACTAAAGATCAACAGCAAGGACCTTCAATGAACTCTTCCTCTTCCTCCGCGCCCTCCGCGCCCTCTGCGTCTCCGCGTGAGATTTCCTCCTCCGCGCCCTCTGCGTCTCCGCGCATGATTCCCCCCGCAACCTACAAAACCGGAACCCTTGTCCACGCACGCGGTCGCGACTGGGTGGTGCTGCCCTCGGAGAGCGAGGACCTCCTCAGGCTCAAACCCCTGGACGGGAGGGAGGAGGATGTCGCGGGGATATTCATCCCGCTGGCCAAGGACGGTGACATCAGGCCTTCGCAGTTCAATCCGCCTACGGTGAGGGACTTAGGGAGCGTGCGGGCGGCGCGGCTCTTGTTCGACGCGTCGAGGCTCTCCCTGCGTTCGGCATCGGGGCCCTTCCGCTGCGCGGCCAAGCTGGGCTTTCGGCCGCGGAGCTACCAGATGGTACCCCTCATCATGGCGCTCAGGCAGAAGGGCACCGTGCGGCTCCTCGTGGCGGACGACGTGGGCGTGGGCAAGACCGTCGAGGCCATCCTTATCGCCAAGGAGCTGCTCGAGCGCCGCGAGATCAAGCGCTTCGCGGTGCTCTGTCCGCCCCACCTCTGCGAACAGTGGCAGGAGGAGCTCAAGGACAAGTTCCAGATCGACGCGGTGATCCTGCGCACGGGGACCCAGGCGAGCCTGGACCGGCAGGTGCCGGGGGACAGAAGCGTCTTCCAGCACTTCCCCTACCAAGTCATCAGCATTGACTATATCAAGGCCGACCAGCGCCACGCGGTCTTCGCCTCGCAGGCGCCCGAGCT
>SESF01028688.1_pt1 | contig 10018 bp, 9 predicted proteins | sample 3171521 | NCBI WGS metagenome assembly SESF01 (sample SAMN10866945, study PRJNA518727) | freshwater metagenome | biome: subpolar coniferous forest; feature: holomictic lake; material: water; isolation source: holomictic Lake 227, 6 m and 8 m depth | place: Canada: near Kenora, Ontario | collected...
TGAATCTGCGGTCCGGCCTCACAGCACTTTTCGCCACCGTTCGGTGTCCACGCATTTGACAGAAGCGGTATGCAACTAATCTTGGTTTCGGTGTCCTTCTCTATTGACAGAATACGATGCCGCTTGGGGGAGTTTAGCAGCGGAGGGCATCGCGAAGGCGGAGCTGACCGCAAGCGGCATCAACCTCTTTGCCTCTGGACTTGCGGAGGGTTGTGTTGAATCCAGCTTTGATCAGGGTGTCAAGGAATCCAAGACAAACGCGGTCTTCTGGGCGTTCACCCTCAAAGCCTTCAACGGGACTCAATGGGATAAGATTAATTTTGCAAGGAAGCTTTCGTAGCAAACGTATGAGGGCATCCGTATGACAGGGTTGGTCGTTGATATTTTTGATGAGGGTGTATTCAAACGTGACGATTCGATTCGTCTTTTCAAAGTAAACGCGACACGTTTCGATCAACTCAGCAATCGGCCACCGCTTGTTGACTGGGATGAGCTGATTACGGAGCTCATCCGTGGGTGCATGAAGCGATACAGATAATTCGAACTGTAGTCCTTCATCCGAAAGGCGTTGGATACCCGGAACAACTCCGCACGTGCTGATGGTGATGTGGCGGGCACCAATGTTGATCCCCTTTTGATTGTTGAGAATCTTTAAGGCACGCATCATGTTGTCGTAATTGTCAAAAGGCTCGCCCATGCCCATGACAACAATATTTCCGGGACGAGGTAGCTCTATTTTTTTTCCCGGCGCGTTTACAGCTTCTAACTCGAGGCTTTCACTTTTTCGCATCCTGTCGCAGGCCACCATGACTTGTCCGATAATTTCAGCAGTCGTAAGATTACGCACGCGCCCATATTGTCCGCTTGCGCAAAAGGCGCATTTAAAATTACATCCGACCTGGGTAGAAATACATTGGGTCATCCTTCCCTTCGACGGGATGAGCACGGTTTCAATGCGCTCGCCATCTGCACATCCCAGTAAGAGTTTTGTGACACCGTCTTCCGCTTCTTGCACGGTCACGACAGCGAGCGGTTTAAGCAACACGCGCGACAGAAGGATGTCGCGCAATTCTTTTGGGAGCGTCGTAATGTCCTGCCAGGTATGCGCAAATTGAGAATAGAGGCCATTTAAGATTTGCGCAGCACGATAGGGCGGAATACCCAGTTCGGTACACAGAGGTTTCCATTCGTCTGGCAATATGCCCCAAGCCTCAAGAGGCGAGTCAGAAATCATTTAGTCGGATCCTTCGTGGGCGTTGTCTCTTCGGGTGCTTTAATGCCTTGTCGAGGCTCAAGCAAAGGATTTTGCTCTTTCGGACGTTCCGTTATAATAAAGGGGGAGTCATTTGAAGAAACAAGGAAAGATTTTTTTTCTTGCGCACTAAACGACTTGTCGATGGAGATTGTTGAAGGAAAATCGGCTTCGCCCTGTGTGTATATTTTTGCTTCTGTCCTTGATTGTTTGTCCGCTGACTTGCCGGTGAAAGGCGTGCTAGGTTCCACTGTTTTATCTGAAAGTAATTTTACAGGGGCGATTGTTTTGCTTTCAGCAGATTTGCTTTCAGCGGATTTGCTAGCAACAGATTTGCTTTCGAATTGCGTTGAGGGTGTTTGCGGTTTTGACGCATACGTCTTAGGCTCGTAGGTGTTCGAACGTAATGTCTTTGCTGGCGTGTAGTCCCTTGGCTTAAATTGGACGCTTTCGCTCTCCTTCGCAACGGCATAAAAGCTCAGGCAACACAGGGCAAGGAGCATTCGCATTATAGGAACACGACAGATCAGTACCCGTTCATTTGTTTTTACAAAGGGGGTGGCGATCAATAATAAATCATATACGTGGGTCAAACGGCGCATGGAGTCAGTGTGTGTGAAATTGTTAGTTGTTCTTCTTCTTTAAAAGTTCGAGGACTTGGTGAATGAGTGCAAGTGATTCGTCATAGCTAGCATTCTGGCTGATCGTCAAACGCAAAATAGTGGCTTCCAACTGCGTGTAAATGAGCTCCACTGCGGCACGTGGATTTTTACAGTCCAGTTCGCCTTTTTTTATGCCTTCTAAAATGAGGTGTAACAACAGGCGCTTGAACGTGATGGTGTGACGTGAGATGTTACGCTTAAGGTTGCGTCCTGTTCGCTGAATGGCCAATAGGTAATCGAGCACCACAATCATCATTAAATGACGCTCAAACAACATCTTTAGAACAGCTTCTAGAAGCCGTTCCAATCGCACGGTCACGCTGTCCTTTGGGTTGAGGATGTATGCAAAAACCTTATTCGATATGGTGGATGCTTCCCAAATGGCATACGTAAAGATCTGACGTTTGTTGTGAAAATATTTATAGAGGGTTGTTCGGGCGATGCCGCAACAGTCGGCGATCTTTTGATAGGTGACGCCATCATATCCCTGCTCGGCAAAGAGCTGGATTGCTTTTACGATGATGGCCTGTCGCCGCGCTTCGTGATCAATGATAATACCCATGAGTCCCTCAAGAAGATGGAAGAGAATGAATTCATTTTCAGACATGAACTCGCTACAGTCAAGCTCGAATCTAAAAAAAGAGCGATGGCTACACGATTACAGAACCTGTTAGGCTTTTTACAGATGGCATGTTGTGACGTTCAAGATAGGCAGCAATTCCTTCAATGACGCGCAAGGGTGTTGAAGGATCAATGAAGTTTGCTGTCCCAACGGCAACGGCGGTTGCGCCTGCAATCATAAATTCAATGGCGTGCGCAGGCTCGAGGATGCCACCCATGGCAAGAATCGGTACGGTAGCTACTTGCGCTGCTTCGTACACGAGTTTGACCGCTACCGGATGAATGGCGGACCCTGACAGGCCGCCGACTTTGTTTGCAAGAATAGGTTTGCGAGTTTCGATATCGATGGCCATGGCGGGTATCGTGTTAATCATGGATATCGCATTTGCACCTGATTCCTGTGCTGCGCGGACAAAGACCTTGATGTCTGGGACATTCGGGGCAAGCTTCGGGAGGATGGGCAAGGAGGTTGCCGCGCGAACAATAGAAATAAGATTCGCAACGGTTCTCGGATCTGTACCGAAAGCATGTCCGCCTTCCTTGACATTAGGACATGAAATATTAAGTTCAAGACCTGAAACACCAGGAACATCGCTGAGATGACGCGCCACTTCTGCATATTCCTCTGTACTCGTCCCCCAGATGTTGACAATGACAGGGACACCGACCTTTTGCAAGAACGGCATATAGTCGCGTATGAAGCCTTCTACTCCTGGCCCCTGCAGGCCAATCGCGTTAATCATCCCGCCAGGGACTTCGACGTGCCGCGGTAGAGGATTGCCATTCCATGGCTGAAGGCGAATCCCTTTGACCGTGATGGCGCCCAGTTGGGTAACGTCAACGAGGTCTGCATACTCTTTGCCATAACCAAATGTTCCGGATGCCACCGTGACTGGATTGGCCATGCGAATGCCACCTAAATCAACCGCCATATCAACTTTGTTCATGTTTAACTCCTATCTGCAACGAAAATACTTTTCTGTGCCATACGGGAAGTCGGAAGGTGTAAAGCCTATCAGTCGGGAATGGGTGAGGGTGTTCACCGATGGGTAATGCAGGAAGACCCAAGGGCAATCTTCCCGAATAATCGTTTGAGCTTCCTTCCAAAGTGTCGTGCGCTCCGCGTCGTTGATGGTTAAGCATGCTTTTTCATAAAGAACATCAACAGATGGATTCACATAGTTTGCACGATTAGGACCGGGAGAACTATTGCGACTATAAAAAAGCTGAATAAAGTTTTCCGCATCTGGATAGTCGCCGACCCATGTAAGACGAAAGAGCTGCGCCTGACGATTCGAAACACGCTTTAAAAATGTCGGCAAGTTTTGATACTGAGGTATGAGCGCGATACCAATCTTTGCATAAAAGGAAGCCAGCAATTCTGTGGATTCGCGAATCTCCTGATTGGTGTGTCCAATCTCTAACCGCAACTCCAGTCGTCTTCCTGTCTTGGTGTCAATACCCTCGGGGTAGCCAGCCTCGATCATTAGTTTCTTTGCCCGTTCTAAATTGTATCCATATTGGAATGGTGTTTCAAGTCGGCCTTGTGTTTTAGGAGGCACTGGGCCTGTTGCTTGAACCGTGCGGTGATTGTAAAAACGATTCCACGCTTCACTGTCAAAAGCAGCGTTTAACGCCTGTCGCAAAGGTCGGTTCGACCCCAATACGGGATCATCCATGTTGATGCCGATGTAGGCGACTTCGAGGGATGATGCGGTATGAAGGGTAATGGCTCTTTGGCGAAGGAAATTCGACAATGTACCTGACCCGTCAACAACGACATCCCAGTTATCACTCGAAACTTCTCCAAGAAAATCGAGCTCGCCTTTTAAAAAGGAGAGCCATTGTGTTGTCATGTCGTCCATCATTCGGTAAACAATGCGGTCATACGGTTTTTCTCCGAAGGCTAATGAAGCGGGCCCCTTTTCCCATCCATGCCAGTCAACATTACGTTCGTAGATCATCTGATAATTCCGCTGCCATGTTGCGAGCTGATAAGGACCTGAACCTACCGTGTAGCCGCCAAACTTTTTTCCATAAAAGGCGACCGCTTCGCGGGGCACGACCGCTGTATAGGCAATGGTGAGATAATGCGGGAAGACTTGCAAGGGCTTTGTGAGTTCAATCCGTAGTGTCCGTTCGTTTACAACGCGTAGACCTGCGACGGGGAATTGGTAATTTGTAGGTTCCTTGCACCCCGAGTGTTCTGCAAATGCACGCATTCCGAGAATGGTGTCAGTGACCACCCAGGAACCTGGTGATGCATTTTTCTTGTCCGCAATCCGCATCAGGGAATAGACCACATCCGAAGCTGTCACAGGGCGTCCAGTATTGTTGCGGCCAAAACATTCATGCGGAACAAAGCGTGCTTCCGGGTTGATTTTAAAAATCAGGACGAGCCCATTATTTTCAATGACCGGAAGGGATTCTGCAAGACAGGGAATGAGTCGATAAGGACGTGCCGTGTAGTCGTATTCCAACAAAGGTTCATAGGCCAGTTGAATCCCTCGGGCTGCATAGGACGATGCGGCTTCAACAGGATCAACGCTTGAAATGCGACTCATGCTTCGCGTGTAGACATTCTCAGAAAGCGAACTGCTCGCAACAAGGATGAGTGCGAGGAGGGGCAGTCGCACCTGCAAATAGGCAGGGACTATGGGGAATGTTGCAAACATTAAAGGTTACTCTGTTCCATGTCTAAACAGCCGGATGCAAGTAGATAGGGGAGGGTTCCAACTTCAGTGCGGCTGGTTCGGCAAGGGCAAGCCTCCCGAGTTGCTCAGCCGAAACATATCGAGGAAACTGAATCAAGCGCGAATGTTCAAATTGCGACTTCAACAGGGTCTCTAAGCGACACCAATCGGTTGAAACGATACGGGTTTCATGAGGCACAATCGAAGAAAGCTTTTTAGCTTCGACAAGTTGAAAATCGTCGGCTGTGTGAGAAGGTGTTTGCCCGTTTAACAATGTCAGGCGCGCTCTGGCCTTGTCATTGTGATACGTGACGCACCATAGACGATCCCGTCGCGCATCGCCTACAACCGTGACTAAATCCTCGGATTGCTCGCATGCAAGCGCAGCCGCACTGGCTACACCATAGACCGGTGTCTTTGTGGGAAGCGCCATGCCGTTCATGGCTGCCAAACATGCGCGTATTCCGGAAAACGAGCCAGGACCCAATCCGCTGACATACGATGTGATAGATGAGAAAGGAACGTGACACTCCGCGAGCTTTGCACGTATATCCACCATCCATTCAGGTGCACGTGTTGGCTCGCCTTGCCACGTATGAGTACAAATCAAAGACTTGTCTTCAAATAATGCGAAGCTGGGTTGTGCGGATGACCTGTCGATAACGAGTGTAATCATTGGGTTAAGTGTCCTGACGTCCTTTCATGGCGCGTTTGAGTGTGAGCGGATCTGAATAACCGATTCCACTATCAGCCGGCAGACCAAATGCAAGACGTGTTACACGGACAGGATAAGGTTTCAACATTTCACAAATATACCCTGATGTGAGATCTCCCTCCATGTCTGTGCTCAGTGCGAGTACAACCTCCTTGATGATCCCCTCAGCTATGCGAGTAGCTAATGCTTGCAATCTCAATTCTGAAACGCCTGTTTGCCGGGCCGGCGAGAGTTTCCCCATGAGTGCATGATAACGTCCGGTAAAGCCACCCGATTTTTCGATCTGCACAATGTCGGCAGGCTCCTCGACGACACATAAAAAAGAGTCATCCCGTATGGAGTCCGTACAGAGTCGACACGGAATGGCATCCTTCGATGTGAACCCGCCACAGACTGGGCAACAACAGACTGTCTCTCGCGCCTCACGGAGTGCAACCACCAGCGGATCCAGGATGAGATCTGGTTTACGCATTAATGCAAGCGCGGCACGCTCAGCCGATCGCCTTCCTAAGCCTGGAAGACGGGACAACGCATGAATGAGATTATCTACGGCAGGAACCACATCAGCCTCCCATCATCGAGCCCATTTCCCCGTTCTGCATCATTTTTCCCATCGCTTCCTGTGTCTGCGCCTTGGCTTTCTTCAGTGCAGCATCCACGACGGTTTTCAACATCGTTTCAAAGCGGTCTTTTTTGCCGGCCTTGACTTCAACAAGTGCTTCGTCTGTAATCTTCAGCGACACGAGTGTGAAATCGCCCCGGACGACACATGTGATACCGCCATTTGAGTATTCACACGTAATGGCTTCAATTTCAGCCTGAATTCTTTTTGCATCCTTACGCATCTGCATCGCCTGCTTGACCTGATCGAACATTCCCATAAACTTCTCCTCGTAATTGTGTTCAGTTGTCTAAAATTGTTAAAACGGTTACTATCATAAAAGAATGTGCCTGCTTCCTCAAGCTTGATATTACATTGTAACGTCATATTCGTATATTCGTCGCAACCCCGTGAGACTCGCAGAGGCTCTTGATGAGCGATTCCGCGATTCGCTCGGCTAAATACCTCCGATGCTCGCGCTGGACGGCAAGCCCCCGCCCGAGGTGGCACATCCGCCTTCGCGATGCCTACGGCGGACAGGGTAGCAGTCGGCAGTGGCAGTAGGCAGTGAGACCCCGGGAATAAACGAGCGTGCAACTTTTCAATACGGAGCTTTGGAGGGCACGGTTACACCCGTGCCGCGGTCGGTCCGGCGGCTGCCGGACGACCCTCCAATGGATCAAGCATTGCATGAGTATGACAATTTGGCCAAGTTATAGGTGAGTATGTTTGGAACAAGGAACAGCTGCGAGACCCACTGATGGATGGCTCTATTTTCTCGTAGGGGTAAGCGGAGTTGTGCGGTTTTGTAGGGGGGACAAATTGAGCGGAAAGCCAAAGAAAACGGGCATTATGCTGTTTTGCCCAGCACCACGCTCATCATACACCTCCAGAAAACTCATGAGTTCGTCGGCAGTTCCCATCCTTTACGATACTCACGTCCCAGAAAACGGTTGGCCTCGATATTGTTTTGAATGGTCAACCTACGGGCATCCCATTGCAACACGGTGTTCGGTACACGTATGGCAACAGTGCCGAGAAGAATCGCTTCAGCCATCGGCCCTGTCTGTACGAAATGCGACTCGCACATCTCTCCGCCGAGAATAGCATCGAGGAAATGATGATAGTGGTTACGCCCAGCCAGCTTCGGCTTGATCCGCCCCATGAACTTTGCTTTGGGAAGCAATATCGGTCCCGAGGTGTGCGGCAACAGCATCGCGCCGTCTGAACCGATCACCATCGCGGACTCTGCTGGATACTCGTTGAATCCTGCCTCCTTGACCAATGCTTGCACTTCAGCAGGCGGATAGAGTAACCCGTCAAACCATTCAATGGTGAAGTCTTTTCCTCCGCTTTTTTCATTGCCGGGGAATACCCACGTCACGTGATCACTTTGCGGCCAGACATCTGCCCGCCGCGCTGCGTCGTTCTTCCACGACTCCTGTACCTCGGCCACGACACTCAGCGGCGCATGAAGTTCCAGCCCCTTCCAGACCGCATCGAAGATGTGACATCCAATATCGCCCAGCCAGCCCGTGCCAAAGTCCTGCCAAGCCCGCCATTTGCTGGGATGATAGATGGATGGCGCATACGCACGTACCGGTGCATTCCCCAGCCACAGATCCCAAGCCAAGTGCGCAGGAGCCTGCTCTTTTTGGGTCGGACGAGGCCCGAGTAAACGATAGGCATCAATCGCACCCGGACGATTGGAACAGAGAATAATGCGCTGAATCTTTCCCACCGCTCCTTCGCGCAGCCATTGAACGCCCAGTCTATCGCCAATGCCCGATGCATGCTGTGTGCCCAGTTGAGTTACGAGTCCCGAACGCTTCGCGGCCTGAGCCAATGTGCGACACTCGGCGACATCGTGGCAGAGCGGCTTTTGACAGTAGACGTGTTTGCCCGCTTGGATGGCTGACAATGAAATCAACGCGTGAAGATGATCTGGCACTGTCACATTCACCGAGTCGATCTTGTTGCCTTCTTTAATCAGCATCTCGCGCCAATCCGTATAACAGTGTGCGTCTGGTACCAGTGCTGTGGCTCTGTCCAACTGCTGCTTGTCCACGTCACAGAGCGCTACGATTTGTGTTCGCGTATGTGATTTAAAATTGCTGAAGTCATTAAAACCCATCATGCCACCGACTCCGATGCACGCATGGTTGACCTTGCCGTTTACGGATATCCGCCGAGGCGGTACTGTTGTGGTACAACCCGAAAAGAAACCCGCTGCTGTTGCAGCAGACGTGGACGCTAAAAACGTTCGACGATTCATCGCGCTCATGGTAGATCTCCTGTAGTTTTTTAATTTGACATTAATTCCAGACTGGTCATAAGACAATCTATTGGGGGAGCGTTTTGAGCCAGGCTAAATTAAACCGGTAGTGCAGACGGCTGGAGAGCAGTTGAATGATGCCATCTGGGGTTTGTGTGGCCGCTAGATAACCAGCAGGTTCGGCTGTATCCAAGGAGCTTGTGAATTTCCCCGTCCAGGCTCCTCCGTCATACTCGCCCTTACCTGGTGTTAGGAGTTTGCGCACTGGCCAGGTTTCCCCTTCGTCAAAGGACAACGCGGCAAACAAGCCGTGCCCCGTAAACAAACTGCCCTCTGCGGAAGTGAAAGACATTCCTTTTCGTTCATTTTTCTTCAACCCTGCGAAGGCATCGGTGAATGAGATCAGAAGCAACGGTCCCTCTGCCAACCGCATGAATACCAGGCGCTGCCCGCTCCCGATCGGATTGAACGGACTGGCCTTGTATGTCCACGTCTTGCCTACGTCACGGGAAAGGCTGATGGGCATGTGCCCGTCAATGACTTGGGCGCGCCCGAACGCCATCAGACGTCCGTCATTCAACTCTACTACCCCGGCATGAATACCTCGGATATCACCGCCTGCATCCGCCCAGGTCAGTCCGCGGTCACGGCTGATATGGAGAGCCGAAGCACCCTCCGCCCCCGGTGTTGCATCACAGGGCTGGATCATTACCCCATCGCGCATCGCGATTGTGCCCGAAATGACTTGATTGCGTGCGGCATAGACCCCGTCTGGGGAAATGGCACGTGGCGTTGTCCAGGTAACGCCGTTGTCGCGGCTAGTCCGCAGCAACAAGACCAAGCGGTCCCAGCCTTTGATACCCTCCTGTCCCATTCCATTGAAATGGAAGAGTGTGCCCATGCCATCATAGAACAGCGATGAGCCGGTCATGTTCCGGTTTTTACCCTTGAAGAATTCCGATGCTGGATCCCACTGCAATGCGCCGGCGCGCTTCCGGCTGGCCAGTATTGTCATCTCTGTTCCCGCCTCGTCATCGGTCGAGAACCAGCAGGCCAGTAGATCGCCATTGGGCAGCCAGGTAATGCTCGGACAGTGATTATGCTTATAGAATGGTTCGCCCGAATCCTTAGTAGGCGGTATCACAAAAGGGAGCGGCGTTTCAAAAATCGGTTTTTTTTGGCTGCCGGCTGTGCCCCAA
>SESF01010324.1_pt1 | contig 10013 bp, 6 predicted proteins | sample 3171521 | NCBI WGS metagenome assembly SESF01 (sample SAMN10866945, study PRJNA518727) | freshwater metagenome | biome: subpolar coniferous forest; feature: holomictic lake; material: water; isolation source: holomictic Lake 227, 6 m and 8 m depth | place: Canada: near Kenora, Ontario | collected...
CAGTAAGACTCAGGTCAGTTGCTGAATTGCTTTTCACTGAATTCACCAGTAAAGAAGTTGATGTGATTTGAGCAATCGTTGATCCATTGGATTGTAAATTGACAAACCCCGATTTTCCATTCAGTGTCAAATCAAACGTGGCTTGAGAAGTTAATGTGCTTGAATAAAGAGGATAAGCACCTGCATTCCATCCTGCCGTGTCAATTGAGCCTAATGGAGTAGCATTAGCATAGAAATAAATCGTATTGGCCGTTCCAACACCTTTACCTGTAGTAATAGTGATATTGGCAGTTGAACTGATTGCAGGAGTATTGACAACAGTTGCAGCGGTAAAGGTAGGCGATGATACCAATGTATTGGCAGTGAAATTATTGGCATAGACCGTTTTCGTCGTCGACCCTAAATTTACAGTATTGGCTCCAAGACCAGTAAGATTGTATCCGATCACGATTTCATTATTAACGACAGTACCCGATGCCGATGTGGCTGCCCCGATGTAGATATTGTTGGCTGATCCTGTAGCCGTTGCCAAATTGCTTCCTGCTTGAATACCAATAGCGATGTTATTGCTACCTGTGATAAGACCAGTCAAAGCCTGCTGACCAATGGCGATGTTGGCACCCCCGCCCGTGTTGGAAGTCAATGCCGATGGACCGATGGCGACATTGTTGATATTGGTATTGGTAGCCGCTTGTGCAAGCGACCCTATTGCTATGTTGCTCGAAACACTACCTCCACCCAATCCAAGTAAAAGACCATTGATTGATCCTACACCAAGAGTGGATGTTGCCACATTGTAATTCATTGTATTCGAAGCACTAATAGGACCATTACCTGATACAGCGCCAAGCATAGCGAAATAAAAAGTACCTGTGGTTTGATTCGTAATTTGTACATTGAAAGCCTGTGTTGCAGAACTAGCGTTGCCTGTCAGAGCGCCCGCAAAAGTAGTTGACGTAAGTGTAGCCGTCGTTGGGTTATATGAGAGAGTGGTTGTTGTTGCATCGACGTATACCGTCAATGAACCCCCTCCCGTATGACTGCTAAAGAACGCGGGGTATAAAGCCCCAGTCGACCAATTGGTCGGATTGATTTGAGTTGGTGTTGAACTGGCTGTACTGGTTATGATTTGACCCGCAGAACTGACTGCCAGATAACTAGATACAGTCCCACTAGAAGGAATTGTTGAAAATTGAACAATGTTGGGTAATGAGACCGCTCCTGTAAATGTAGGAGAGCCTGTTGTAGCATATCCAGCAATACTACTTGGACCCGTTGTATTGATACCAGTGCATGTCAATTGAAATGTGGATGGATTATAAGATAGACCTGAACCAATAAGCGGTGTAAATACTCCAGATGCCGAACTGGCTACAAAGGGAATGTATGTTGTCCCATATGTGCTATATGCAGTTTGATTGAGAGTAGATGCCGATGTTGTGATCACGTTTCCCCCCGAATCAACAGCCAGTAAATTGCTAACTGTTCCCGATGTTAATGCCGTGAATTGGGCGTTGGATAATTTTGTATTGTTGGTAAATTGATTGTAGCCTGTCCATTGGGCATAGGATCCAGACGTACCATTGTTATAGGGTGTTGGGTAGCGGCATACGGTATTGGTCGAATCAATCCCCAATAGATAACTTGATGTCGTAGGAGGCGGAGGATTCAGATAAAACGAAAATCCAGATACGAATGATACTACATTGAAAAATTCATTATAACCAGTGAACTGTTGAGGCAACCCGACAGTTGGTCCTCCAGCCAATAAAGCATAACCTGAAGGAGTAGCGGTCAATACAACTCGATTGCTTGAATTCAATGCCAAATAACTTGACGTAGTCGCTGGCGTGCCTGAAGTCAATCCTGTCGCGCCAATAAATCCACTCAATTGAATGTTTGGCGTTGTGAATACATCTGTAAAGGGGTTGTATGTCAGATTGGCCCCTCCGTCTACCGATAGCGTTGCTGCTGTTTGTGAAGCGGCGCTATTTGTAAAGATCGGATAATAGGTATTATTACTGGACTGGGCCGTAATGGGGATATTTGGTGGTGCAGCAGGATCTATAAGGACTCCGTTGTCGTAAATACTAGTTGCATATAGGGTTGTCAAGCCATCGATGGTATTGACTTGTAAACCAGCAGTTTGCAATCCATTGATGGAAGCCATATTATAAATTACATGTTATTTTAAAATAAGTGATACTTAATAATGGAAATCATCAAAAGTTATACTCTCTATTTCAATACCCGAGAGGCTAATATAGGGAACTCAGACAACTGCACTTTCATATTCACTACTCCCATTGTGCTAACGAATACCAACAACCGATTTCTGATTTCTACACCCATGATTGAGTTGCCATACAGTTTCTCGCAAGTCAATGATACCAACCAAAGATTGCCATATACCTATGTCGATACAAACGGCGCGGGCCATTCGTTCAGTAGTAATACAATGGACATACCTATTGGCAATTACAACATCACTCAATTGCTGACTCAATTGATTTCATCCTTGATCGCAGACATTGGGTCTCGTACTGGTACTCCATTGACGACTAATAATTTTTCATTTGTATACTTTCCTCAAACGGGCAAGGTATCTTATTTAATCATTCCGTCTGGTAGTTATAACATTACAATCACATTTCAATTTTCAACTAGTTATGTCCTCGGTCTCATGCTCGGTTTTCCACAAGTTAATTCATCTATTAGCGCAACGACAACCGTAAACAGTCCGAATAAAGTTCAAGTCAATCCCATCACGTCCGTCTACATTCGAAGCGAAACACTCAAGTTTCAATCCAACTACGAAGCCATTGTACAGACGTATCAAAATTCTGATATCCTTGCCAAGATTCCTATTACGACTTTACCGAATTCCATTATATACTATCGCAACGATGTCAAAAGTCTGATTACGAATAAAATCATCTCGTCGCTCAATTTGTATGTATCCGACAACTTGTCAATCTTGTACCAATTGAATATGCAAGGCGTCAACTACGGAATTACTATTCAATTGGATGAAGTCCAAATCAAACCATTCAACAGTTATCAAGATCAATTACGATCGACTCTTACTGTTCCCAAAGCGTTGGTCGAACAACGCGACTCTCTCTTATCCGAATTGATTCAACGCAAAGCAGCTCTAGAAGCAGAAATCAATCAAAGAAAAGAATTGAATCACGAAGAAACAAAAAAAGAAAATATTGAACAAGTATAAATGTATCCTTTCGCTGGCAAACCCAATCCCATTCGTATGCCGAATTACAATCCGCTCGATCAAGAACTCCCCATGATCAAAACGCCCGTCCGCATCCATAACGACGGAGTCAAAGGAAAAGACCTATTCAACGCCAATCTCGTTCAAATCTCCAATGAACCTTTTGCATTCCATAGTCTAAATTATGGCTACGGAAAAGGCATTCCCACCCGCCACGAAGTCATCCAGCCCGTACGCAATCGTCTTTCCAAAGAACAAGTCGATTTGAATCAATTTGCCAACTACTACAATTTCAGAAAGTAATTTATTTTTATACAAAATAAATTTCGTGGTTGATTCGTGGTTGATTCATCAGCGTTTTACTTGCACCGTACCATCGGATTCAATGGCAACAAGGACATCGTACAAAACAATGATAGTAGCAAGGTAAGTAGGGTTAGTAGAAAGACCAGTGAGTTGAAGATTTATGTTAGTACAAGGTGTGCCTGCGAACAAACTTGACTCCGAATCAAACGAAGTTAAATCCCAAGCAATAGCAAAGGTATCGGCAATGTAAGATGCCAAGGCAGTAATACCAGTTCCAAGAGCGGATGGGTACAAGACCGACCCTTGGAGATTGTGGTGTAGAGCATTCTTAAGACCTTGGAATTGCATACTTGGTGTATCATAGATAGCGGAGTTGATTTGATTACCATCAACAAACACAATTGCGTTCACGCCCGAACCATTGTATCCAGTAGCGGAACCATCTGAACCACTGCGCAAGTATTGCAATTGAGTACCAGAGGCGTATGTGGCACCATTTGAAGGCAAAACGAATACAGCACGTACTGAACTAGCGTTGAGACCCAAGGTGTACGACGTAAGAATCGATAGAGGTACCTGAACATTCATACTGGAGGTCAATGGCATAATAAAGGGATGAGTCTTGACTGCCATGCGCTCGGCCTCAACGTAGGCCTGGGGCAATTCTACGGCTTGGTAAATGAGGTAAGTGTTGGATACAGTGAATTCAGATACAGTCGAACCCGTACCAGCAAAAATGGAGCGAGCCACGGATCCGAGGTCCAATTGAATGGTTAAAGGGGCCGACATCAGGTACATCGGCCATTCAGTTGTAGCCGATTGGAAGGCGGAGAATGGAAGTGGCACAACAACGTCGATGAAAGCCGAAGTCGTTCCAGATACAACATAAAATGGCTGTTGAACACCCAACAAGACAGCACCATCCGTTGACAAATAAGCATTGTTGGAGTTGTGGAGCAAGAGCAAGTTCATTTGGTCAGCAGTGTAGTTGATTTGTTCGAGAATTGCAGAGTTGGATCCGTACAATGTCATACGTTGGAACACACTGTACGCATTACCGAATTGAGTTGCGTTGTTTACAAGACCACCCACACCTTGGAAGGAGGGGAGAGCAGCCGTGGCATTAACAAAACCAGTACCTGTGGCGGTGATGCGCATACGCAAAGCCATCGTGCCTTTGGTGATGGAGTAGTTGCTAGGGGGAAGGTTAAACAAGATCACACCACCAGAGTTTTGAGATTGAGACGTCGAACTCACTTGAAAGATGCGATTACGAGTCTTGATGGCTTGAGCGGAGTTGCAAGACTTGAGCGATTCGGGGACCTCTTGGGTCATGTAGTTGTGAACTTCTTGATTGATGCCAGAAAAATGGGTTGCCATTGTGATTTACTAATCACGATGATTTAAATTTTTTTTCTTTTTTTTTACAACAATGCGTTTTTCGCTTCTCCGTACAATGCTTTTGTATTGACTTCTTCTAAATTCAACGATAATACAATATAAGAAAATTGGGCTGAGGTCCACGTTGCCGTTTTATCGATTGTGTTCGGCGCATTGACAGCTGCGACATTGGCATTGATGTTTTGTCCGAATTGCTGGATGGTGAATTCGATATCCATCAGGCCGCCTGTATGCTCAATCAGAAATTCACGATGTCCGTGTATGTCATTCATGATGGCTAGCGAATTATTGGTAAAGTACAAATGACGATTGCCGCTTGGAAAACGCCACATCGATGAGTTCAAAACTATGAGTTGGTCGTTTTGATAATAGGTAGTTGTATTGACTCCGCCACTCATAAAAGTCATCCCATCGACTTTCGCTCGATACACACCACCTTGTAAATTCAAAGGGCGTAAGACTTTAGGACCATTGATCCAACTCGGATTTCCTGCTGTTATAGCTACGGAAGTATAGCCGTTCATGGTTTGACCAGCAGTTGAAATGTCGTCTAACGTAATCACGATTTGGAATAATACCATTTAACTACATTCAAGATTTTAAATTTTTTCCATCTTTCGGAAGAAAACGGGTTTGGACCCAACCAAATTGATTGTCAGAAACGGATGGTCGGATTCATCCGCAAACGCTTGATCCAGTATCTCATCAGGTACATCCCAGTCATCTTGAATCGCTTCTCGTTCTTTTAGGTTTGTCATCGGAAACAAATACAACAGGTCGGCTTGTTTACGTAAAGTCGGTGCAATGGACTTGTACGATTGGGTGATGGTCCATATGGACAGCATATGATGGCGGCAATTTAAAAACAAATTTGTAATAATGTTCTTCTTGAAACTGCGCGGCAAGTCTGCCACGACATCATCTAGAATCAATAAATTGTAAATTGGAGGTAGTTTGCGCTTCAGTTTCTTTTCTTTCATCTTCTGTTGGGCTTGTTCGTTCTTGATGTAATCCGTGATCGTTTTGATATTGGCTTCATTGAGTGCATCAAAGTATTTGCCTTCGCTTTCCAGTTCTTCACGCAAGGCTTTCGTCTTTTCTTCCTTGGATGGCGAGATGAGAAAAATATTTCCAAAGTATCCTTTGTACAATTTGGGCTGGGAGAGCATTGTTAGCCAAAGTGAAGATTTTCCAGTTCTCTTCTTCCCTGAAATTATCGATACAACGCCTTTGGTGTTTTTAAGAATCGGGTCGTTTTTGGAAACGTCGTCATTGTCATGCGGTTTAAATAAACTCGATAAACTCATTTCTTAATAATACATAAAGGTTTTAATTTCTTCTTTTGGTATTGTGCGCGCCGCATCTTGGAAATCGCGTTCACGCATTTCTCGGACATGGGCAATAATACGCAGGAACTGAGCCTCATCTTCTGCTTCCTGATCCTTTTTAGAAACCTCTGGATTCTTCTTACGGTGATAATACTTCTTATTGCGCTCATTGATTTTATCTCTATTTTTCAGGTAGTATCTACGGCCATATTCTTTGTAGGGGTATTTCGGCGGGACTTCTTCCATTCTTTACAATTAGTAAAGAATTTAATTGATTTAATCGCAACACGTACAAACATTTTCCGTCGGGTACGTACAATAATCCTTGTGAATCCAAATCATGTTTTTTATGTCCTTAATCATAGCCTTCTTTCGCAAGTATCGCTCATGATGATATTCTGGCGAATACGCCGAATAAGTAGACTTCTTCTCCTTTGGAGGATGATTCTTCCTGTAATTTCGTTTGACGGCTTCGCATGCAGCGGCTTTGCGCTCTTCTTCGGTGTGATAAATCTTTTTACGACCCATATTAAATATATTCAATATTTAAATAATAATTATTTTTTCATTTTTTGAAATCGATTCCCTTTATGGAGAGCGATTTTAAAAAATGAAAAAAAATAAATCTTTATTTAAAATCTTAATGTATATTAAATGTTGTCGGCTGTGAAAACATATTTCGTTCCAAAAGGTACAGAACCCGAAATCGCAAATTGCGACTTGAATAATCTTACCAAAGAGTTTCTTGAAACCTATGGGGTAGAGCGCCTTGGAACTAAAACAAAATTATTCTTTGATTATGACAGAAAGTTCAAAGATGATTCTGAAGCAAAACTGCATTATAAAGAAATGCGAGAACAACTGTTAGGATACAACTCTTACCGACACCCCGTTGTAATAACGGAATCGGTCCAACCCAATAAAGTATCCTTCCATGTTGTTTTCACTGACCCTAGAGATGCAATTGTTCGCTCCGAGTTTTTACCTGAAGATGAAAAAGAATTATTTAGTAAAATTGTTGGACAAGAAAATTTTCAATATATCGATGACCAAGTGTACGGTAAGAAGTTATGGTTTCGCCTTCCTTACGGAACGATTGAAAACAAACCTTATCCTCATTTGCCATTGGTCTATAACACACCCGTCCCACCTTTACGAAATTATGTCTTGACCATCCCTGACGAATCTGAAACCAAAGATTATAAATTATGTCCAGCACGACTCAACAGACAATTCAAACAAGCCATGAACGACCTTAAACAATCTGAACCAATTGAAATAGACGATAAATCACGTACCAAGTTAGAACTAGCCTTTTCAAAACTAAATCCTGCCCGATTCAAAGATTATAAAAAATGGGTATCCCTTGCCTTTCTTATGAAATCATGTGGGATGTCCTGCGAATCATTTTGTGAATTATCACGAAACTCTGGCTACGAAGACTATAAAGAAAAGGACTGCAAAAATACATTCAACTCAATCAAGACAGAAGAACCCAAGTTCGGGCTACTTATTAACTGGTTAAAGGAAGACGGTGTTGATTACAAATCGATTCTTTACACTAAAGCACAACTCAAGAAAATTTCAAAGCACGAACAATCTGAAGAACAAACCAAAGATTATTTAATTTGGAAAGAAGAATTCGAAAAGAATCATGCAAAAATTATGGAACCATGTCCTCAAATCATCATGAAGGCTGCTAGGGGAGAATGGGCATTTCAATCAAAATCAGTTATGAAAGAAATGTATTCGCATCTCATGGACACAAAAAATATCGATAGGTGGTGGGATGACCCAACGGTTCGAGTATACTCTTACGCTGATATCTACTCACCATCCGAAGTTTGTCCTAAAGAATGTTTTAATTTATGGACAGAATACCCTCATCAAGATAGTACAGAAGACGAAATGGTCATGTACAAGAGTTTGTTCATTATGAATCATATTCGAGTTCTAGCTAATCACAATGAAGACGTATACAATTATATCATGCAATGGGTAGGTCAATTCATTCAATTCCCACAAAACAAAACAACAGGGCTTTTCTTTGCTAGCAAGGAGGGCGCGGGCAAGGATACTTTTGCTCTATTGTTAAAAGGTCTTATTGGAAGCATGTACGAGACAACTCGTCCAGATGATATTTTCGGACGTTTCAATACGCCCCTGTTAAACAATCGCTTGATTGTACTCAATGAATGCGACGCATCAGATACTGCTAAACATGACGGAGGTATGAAGATGATGATAACAGACCAAACTCTACCCATTGAAGCCAAAGGAACCGCCATTATTACTATGCGCTCGTTTCATCGACTGATCGGATTTACAAATCAAGTAAACTATCCCATCCAGACATCCAAGGGAGAACGACGCAAACTAATCATTCGTTGCTCCGACGAAAAAATAGGAGACAAGGAATATTTCACAACCCTCTATTCTTATATCCATGATCCAATCGTATTGAGTGCAATGTTCTCTTATTTCAAACAAATGGATGTATCAGAATTTAACATGACTCGAGGCAGAAATATGCCACATACAGATTACCAAGAAATCATCACAGAAGGATATTCGAATCCAGTCGAGGATTGGCTACGTTCCATTGCTAACAACGACGATCCAGAAGATGAATTCGCTTACAATGGATTTCAACTGCAAGACTCTTGGAAGCGTTTCAAAGAGGGTACAGGACTAAAGATTGATTTATCATTAGTTCAACTTGGAGTTAGAATCAAATTATTGAATTTCAAAGGTGTCGAAAAGAAACATACCAAAAAGGGAATCTTGTATTGTTTCAATAAAAAGGTGATGGGTGATGGGTGATGGGTTGGTTTTAATTCGCTGGGGAAAAAAGTGAATTTTTTTTTTGGCCAAAATTTTTTTATTTTATGGAGCGAGTGAAAATGATACCCACCACCCATCACCCACCACCCTATTTCCCTAAACTATTAGAATTATTTAATAGTTTAACATTTTATATATTTTTTCGCGCAACCGATTTTAAAAAATGAAAAAATTAATTATTATTTAAAAACTTAACATATATTAAAAGATGCCAAAAAAAGTTTGCGATTGCGGATGCGGCCAGATTTTTGAGAAACCCGAGAAAGTTGTGCGCGGAGTTTTGGGTGGAAAAATCATTGTCAAGGTAAACAAAGTCCTTGGGAACTCTGAATAATTAATTTACATAGGTAAATTAATTAATTTCTAATGAAATAAATTAGCGTCTCATTCTACTTGCCATAATCATGGCCAAGTACGGGTTATTACTTTCTAGTACTGAATTGATTTTGTTTAACTTTTCGACTTTTTCTTCGATGTCATCATCGGAATCTTCTACCTTTGGTTTCTTGGCTTGGAACTTGCCTTTGGGTTTCGGTTCTTCGTCCATCTCAAAGACTTCTTCTTGTTTCTTCTCGCGTTTTTTGCGAGGTACAACAACAGGTGCTTTAACAACAATACTTGGTTTGTCTTTGTCTTCTTCTTTACGCAGGTCTCGGATTTGTCTTTTGCGTTCATTAAGTACACGCAGGGCTTCTTTCTGTTTCGCCGTTTGTTCCTTCTTGGCCACCTTTTCGTCTCGCTCAAGTTGCTTAAGTTGCTTTTTTGTCAATGTAAGCCCTGCCAGTTTCTCTAACGGTATCTCGAGTTCAGGTTGAACCTTTGCATCAACCCGTTTCTTTCTTTCCCGTTTCGTCTCTTTTTCATATTCTCGGACCATTTCGTTAACTTGTTCGAGGGTCAAATTA
>SESF01008578.1_pt1 | contig 10011 bp, 13 predicted proteins | sample 3171521 | NCBI WGS metagenome assembly SESF01 (sample SAMN10866945, study PRJNA518727) | freshwater metagenome | biome: subpolar coniferous forest; feature: holomictic lake; material: water; isolation source: holomictic Lake 227, 6 m and 8 m depth | place: Canada: near Kenora, Ontario | collected...
GGCCGTTGTCCTGCGGCTGTTTGAGGAGATGTGGAGAGAGGCCGTTGTCCTGCGGCTGTTTGAGGAGATGTGGAAGAGGCATTCGTTCCCCGAGGAAACTGGAGATAAGGATGAATAGGTATGAGTTCAAAAAACTCATTGACAGGATCGGGGGATCTGGTATCAAAACCAGGGCCACAGAAGTCCTCAAATCAAAACTACCGAATCCGGCTTACGGGGTGTTTCCAGCCAACATCAGCTATATCAATGGTGAACACAATCAGGTCGATAATCCCGAATTTGCCTATGACAAACTGTGGTCCCATATGTTTGAGGGTGGTAAATGCAGAGCATTTGACGATGGCGGTGAGGGAGTTGACTTCACGCTGACTCTTCTGAATCATCTGTGGTCTTCACCCGGCACCTACAACGGTCTCTTCATCATTACCGTTCCTAGCGACTGCATTGAACTGACACCAGATTGCTGGGTAGTCAAGCCCAAGAATGAGGCATCTGTTTTGAGTTCTGAGTTCCTACCGATGACTAAGAACCGTCACAAAATGTACATTCTGGATGACATTGATGAAGATTAGTAGTCTTTCCATACCTTTCTTGAAGGTCACGCATGAGTAACATTCCCGATAAGCTGTACGACAGATCTAGAGATGAACTCCTACCCTATGAGGATTCGGAGTTCGCCCAGCTTATTGCCAATGTTCCCAACTTTTATATCAGTCAGACCGACCAGACGATCTGGGGATCACTGCTGAGAGATGTGGCGGCTGAACTCGGTCGCCTAGAGTACTTCCACTCCTATGATATGGTTGGCAAAGACCCATCCTACCTTACCCCTGCGGATGCAAAGCGTCAATGGAATGACCCTCTATTCATAAATAGAAATTACCCACCGGCTGATAAATATGACCTAGATTACAAAAGTTTGGTTATCGCACTAATCAAAGCGTTCCAAATGGGGGCAACGGTTGCTTCGATTGAGGCAGTGATTAAAGCGTACACTGGCCAGGATATTCAGATCGAAGAGCTATGGAAGCAGATAGGTCAGGGTCGGTTCGACGCTACCTCACGAAACACCCTCAGAGTGGCCGCTAGAGTGGCTGGGGTGGGCTCAGACTCAATGATCCACCTGAGTACGTCTGAGGATGTGATTGCCGCCTCCGTCAATGTGAATGCACTCAAGACCCTTACTGATGACCTGTATGGTGCGATTGATGCGGCTAAACCGGCTCACGTTGGTATTGATTTGATTACGGTATTTGGTGTAGACGAGATTCCGTCAATTGGGGATCATATTTATGGCACCGTGGGTATTGTTGATGAACTAAGGATTATTGCCAAGATGATTGAATCCGAACCTCTAGATCCCCCGCTGTACCAAGCACCATTCCTAGATCCCAAGCATCCGGATACCGGCCTAGCCAGTACGGATGTGGATAATTGGATTCACAATGTATTCACACCCGATCCCACCAACCCCCCACCCGCTCCGGCCGCTGGGACTACCTTGGGCTACACGCTTGAGGAGTTTGCTGCTTACAGCGAGTCTGCTACAAAGGGCGTGGTCAGTTCAGTCGGAACCGAGCCACCTCATCCCGGAGTCCTCTCACCCATCCTGAATCGCACTTGGGAACTCAAGAGTGAAGAGTTAGAAATTATGGATATGGATTAACTATGCAACCCTACGGATTCGCTCGTACCCTCACCGCTCTGGATCAAGCCGGATTGGGTAAGCGTGTAACTCAGGGCTTGATTCAAAAAGCCACTCAGAAGATCATGTCCGATGAGGTTGATACGGATCACCTTCAAGCCTTCTACGAAGACTATTGGAAGAATAAGGGCGTTCCCCAGGAGATCCAGGATAAGTTGGTAAACGACTATGATCTTAAAGAGTGCGCCAAGTGTAGCCACCCCATATTCGACGGACAGACCGGTCAATCCGGCTCCGAGTATTGCTCTGAGGATTGTATGGACGATGCGGACGATAGGGAGAACGAGAATCTGCGGCAGTGTGAGCAGTGTGGAGAGACGTATGATTGCGAGTATGAGGGGTATTGGGTGCTGGGAGAAGAATCGGTCTGCTCCGAGGATTGTGCGTGGGACTATCTCGAACAATCAAACTGCTACACAAGATTCTTCAGAGCTAACCCAGGCTATGACGAAACGTTGACTTGGAGTGCGTTGAAAGCAGGGGAGAGACCGAACTACGACAGTTGTCGTGAGTTCCAAGATGCCCTCCAGGACCACGGTGTTGTAATGCATGAGTGCCATGAGTGTGGGAGCCACGGAGACGGCGAGGGTGGCCACGACATCTATGATATAGATGAAGGCTGGTTCTGCGATGAAGAGTGTGCGTGGAAAGCGATAAACGATTACATTGAGAGCTATGCATCAGGGTCCGATACGACAAAGATACAGGCCTATGTCAGAGATAACGAGCAACTGTATGATCTTGAGGGTCGGAGGGACCTGAATCAAGCGATTGATGATGCGCTAGATGCGTTGGTTGAAGAGGAAGAGTAATGGAGATGCTTCATGTCCTTCCATCTTTACGGCGTAGTGGTTTGGCTAAGGGCGTAGTCCGTAAGATGGACCAGAAGGCCTTAGACGCTATCCCTACGGGGTCTTCGGATAATCTGGAGGTCTATTTTGAAGAAGATCCGGACCGAACACACGAAGTCAATCAAGCCATTATGGATAGATTTGGGGTTTGCAACCAGTGTGGTGAGGTACTGTGGGAAAGCATGAAGTCTGATAAGCAGTATGTATGTAGCTACTGTTCGGATAGCAATGATGAAGATGGATGGGATGACAATGACGATGACCGCACCCGATGTGATAGTTGTGGTGATATGATCCCAGAAAACGATGATACCAGCTTGGTGGTAGATGGCGGTAACTATTGCAATCGAAGGTGCGTGACGGATGATTTGAGAAGAAGTGATTCGTACTGCGAACTGGTTGAAGAAGTGAGGGAATTACTCCCCACTCCCACTACATCTGATCAAGTATGGCAGAAGATGACCGATTCGGATGTTGCCCTGACAGCCATCCAGAACCTTGACAGTTTTAGTGAGGTACTCCAGGAACTATACCCTGAGATTGAGATTCCACCCATCCAGGAAGAGGATGACTTGTTCGCATAAAACACAATATAGATTATTAAAAACTGTCGCTAACTCTAATGGGAGGCGGCTGTGGCAACCAAAGTTCTGTTCATCCTTAAATATCGAGATGACCCTAGTAAATTCTATGGAGTTGGACTGTCTAGCGGATTACACGTATCGGCCCGGATGGTTCACCAAATGTTGCTGGACAACCACATCACCTCCCATATCGTTCATGTGGACAACCAGGACTGTGTGAGCAGGGAAGTGGACCACTACAAACCCACCCTGGTGATCCTGGAGGATATGTGGGTAACACCGGAGAAGCTGGAGAGTCTGGCAAAACACTACTCAAAGGTTACGTGGGCCACCCGCCTACATTCAGAACTCCCTTCCATCTCAACCGTAGGCTCTACGGTGCAGTGGATCAAGGATTACGTTAGCATCCCTGGAGTCTACGTAGCGTTCAATTCAGAGCATACGTTGAACGAAGCCCAATTCCTGTTGAGTCGCAAGGCGTGGAAAGCGATCTACCTACCCAACTTTTATCGAATAAATGAAACAAAAAAGTTGACCAAACTGGAAGGAAGTATTAAGATTGGCTGCTTTGGTGCGATCCGGCCATTTAAGAATCATCTCGAACAGGCTGTCGCATCCATTATGATTGGTGATGAATATGATTTACCCGTGGAGTTCCATGTGAATGCGACTCGACTGGAGCAGAATGGTGAACCCATAATGCACAACTTGAGAAGTTTGTTCAAAGGTCGTAAGGACAAACTGATTGAGCATTCCTGGATGGATCACGAAATCTTCTTGAAAACGTGTGCCGAAATGGATTTGGGGTTGCAGTGCAGCATGAGCGAGACGTTCAACATTGTGAGTGCGGATATGGCGAGTCAGTGGGTGCCGGTTGTGGGGTCAAACACAATCCCCTGGTTACCGCCAATGTGTAAGGCAGATCCAGGGGATTCGTACAGCATTGCAGATTGTGGTGCCACACTATTGAGTCTTGGTCGTTGGGGCTTACCTCAACGTTGGAGCCTGAGCCGACTGAGAAAACATAACCGCCTAGCCGAAGATATATGGATCGAGCGTACTTCCATTTAACTTCGCTTGTAATCTCGCCTGGACAAGATCACTTCGGTTTCGGTGGGAGTTCAATTCGCTCGATGCCCATTTCGTCGCAGACTTCCCACAGCCCACAGTGGCACTCGGGGTAGTAGGAGCATCGCCAAGAGTCATGGGATGCGTTCTCTTTGAAGTGCTGGATAGCGGTTGCCAACTTGCGGGTCAGCGAGGCATTGGCTTCCTGAAGCCTGCTGATCTCAAATTCAGCGGCGACCATTCCCACAGATCCAGTGGGCGGGTTGGGATGGGGTTCTCCGCAAGACATGGTTCTCCGTTCTGGACAGTTACAGCAGGTTTCGTTTGGAGTGGACTGCGTTGTAAGGCGCACCGTTCAACCGCCCCAGGATCAAGTGGAGTTCCCACCCATCCACATCGCCCTTGCGCTGGGATTCGATTGCGCTGGTGGTGGCTTCGATGGCTCCGTTGATGTAGCGTTCCAGTTCCGCGACACGGGCACGGAGGGCGACCACCCTTGGATCTTCACAGGTGCATGGATCGGTGGAGCAGCAATCACATGGCATGGTTCCTCCAGATGGACATCAGCGTTCATGGATTAGGTCAAGCAGATCGTCACGATTTAAGTAATCTAAGCACACGTTCTTAGCCCAGTCGTAGTCACCTGTGGCGGAGTGGGCCACTAGAGAAATGACACGCTCAGCATTACGGTCACGAAGTACCCCATTTAATATATTCGCATCCCTTTCTAGCTGGGAAAGCTCATTATTATAGTCAGTAAGCCAAGTTAATAGCTCTTGTGCAGTTCTATTCTCATCATCGTGGGTTCTATGCTCCCGACCCTCTTGATAGGCAGCATTCCAGTAGGCTTCGAGTGCTTCATCAAAGGTTGTCATGGGTTGTCCCCTTATGGTTCCAGACAGGTCGTGGCTTTCCGTATAGCTTCCAGTTCATCCAGTCGAGATGATAATTAACAGCTTTCACAGGGGTATCCCATATCCTCTAGAAGTATCGCTATCACGAACAAGGGAAACCATATCGGGAAAATTAGGGCGGCGATAGCAAACCCTGGGTCTGTGCTTCGACTCATACTAATTCCTGCCCTTTTCACTTAGAGGGCTTGGGATATTAATCCAGACAAATCCGTAGTCAGCGAAGTGACCCATCATCATCTGACCGTCATCGAATAGGGTAAAAAGCTCTAGTCTTGAGTTATTCATGACAGTTTGAATTTGAATTACCTTCGGGGGTTTCTCATCGGTCATACATTTCTACTCAGTCACTTCTTCTACTGGTACTTCCAGTTCAGGGGTCTCGGTCAGAAAACCTCGTTCCTTGGCCCGTTTGGTGAGGTCTTCGGCCATGCGGACCAGATCGTTACCCAGCCGGGTCAGCGATTCAGCGTCAGCGACGAACTCAATGATCTCAGGGGCCTGATTTGGAACGTTGGGATCAACAACCCCGAACTCCAGCAGCATCACTACCTTGGGGTCATCCCAAAGCATTGCCATAGGGGCGGCGTTCACTTGTGCTAAAATCTTCATTTATTCTCCTTTAGGTGCGTGGCACTCGTATGTATAAGTAATACTCAATTTTTTGAGTCAAGCTGTGAAGAAAAACAACTAAACCCGATCAATCCACCTTTGCCATCCAGCAGGGCATACCCTGTCAGCGTCATGGGAATCTTAGAGTTGATGAGATCTTCCTGTGGGACCGGTTGGCCATCCTGATGAGTACCGAGGGTTGCGTTAGCCGCTTCGAGGAAGACTGGGTCATCCACATAATTGAGGTTATGTAAAAAACCACCCGCTAGTCCGAAGACTAGCATTTCCTCAGTCATGTCAAAGTTTAGTTTCAACTTTGACGCATCCATGCCCTGAGATTCGGCGTGTGCCTTAATGAATTTCTCTAGCTCATCCCGATCTGGGAACTCGTCATCCGCAATCATCCGCACTCCTCCGTGTGTTTCAGTCCACACTTCTAACCTAATACTCTGAAATTCTGGCTTTCGGATCCACTTAGTGAGATGTCAAAAAATTCCCCCCGAACCCTAAGTCAACTCCTCCGCCTGTTTGATTCGGCGGAAGAGAAACAATTAATAGGCAAGAAGCTGGTTGGACTGAAGACCCACCTGGAAGGTCAGTACGAACCTCTCCTGGATCTAGCGATGGGTCATCACCAGAGATTTACGGTTGACCCCCTACCTAGTATTGAAGCGGGTGTCGGCTGTCCCCTAACCATAACAAAAGTGTGGTTCGCCGGACCTGACATAGAATCAGATTGGGCCGGTCCAGCCATCAGACTACCATTGCCAGGGATCGAGTTCCATTCGATGGGTGGGACGGTGCGACTGAACTCACTGGAGGATGGCAGGGCTCTCAGAGCCTTCACAGGTCATGTGAGACGCTACCTAGACGGCCCACATCTTTCAGAGGGCGGTCCTGTTGAGTATATGAATGTCGGCTCCGTTAAGGTAGCGGATCGTTACAAAGTCGTGACCGTTACGTCTCAATCGAGTAATGCGTGGGGTGTGTGGCCCAGGGATGCGGAGTGCCGTGTTGTCACAAACTCCGAAGGTATGCACTGCCTAGCCATCTGGGAAGGTTGGGGCGGTGGGAACGTTGTGGTGGTATCGAACCCCGATGAGTTCTTACAAAAGCTGGAGACGGCGGCTGACGAGATAGTCAAACAGATAGAGGAGTGGCGTGGTGGCCTACGAGGCTCTGGCCACCCGTTCACACCCGATCCTGACCGTGAGGGTGTTGTCCGCAGGAGAAGGGGTTAGCGACTACCTGATCCATAAGTGTGAGAGATCCCCATCGATGAAACAAGCATTCTTACTTTCAGAGCAAGGCGTAGCGAACATCTACTTCTTCAGGGATGCGAATCCCCGTATCCAGTGGCTCATAGACCTAGGCATACCAAACTTTACTACGTTCTCATTGGTTCTCCCGATTCCTGGTGAAAACCCCCACCATACCGAAATCATATTCCACGAAGGCCTAGCCGTTCTGCTCGAACAGATTAAGGCGTTTATGGTTCAGGCAGAGTTCGGGGATGACGGTGGTGTTATCAATAGTATCGTACGATCCATAAAGAACATCCAGATTGACTTCTATAACACCGAACCGATGCTGGCGTACGAGATCCTGTTCCCACTGAGTAACCAGTTCTATCATAATGTTATGAACCGTTTGGTCAGGCAGAAGGTTGCGTCCAAAGAGATGGATATTGCGGCGGCTGTGTGGAAGGGTCCACGGATCGGTGAGAGATATGTCGGGGCTCATGAGGGTCAGATGATGCGAGATCTGGAGGCCAAGAAGATCAAGAAAAAGGATCAACAAGCCTTCGAAGACGCAAAGAAAATGATTGACCGGTATAAACAAACGTTGTATAAGAACACCCCTGGCCCCATGTATGTGATGCTGTATGATCGCTTCGGGAAACCCCGTGGTGTCAATCGTGTTACCAACAAGGGTCTATCCAAATGGGCCAAGACCAAGTTCGCCGATGAGTTCGCCAAGGTTCCGAAACAGGTTCTGGATGTCGTTCAGGATATTAAAGAGATTGAGCCCCAGGATCGGAGAAAAGGGCTTAATTATGTATATGACAGTCAGTTCAAAGCGGATGAACGATTACAACTCCTGAGAGAGCGAACCGGACAACCCCTAAACATCCTGGGTAAAGGATCGTCCAGGGTTGTGGTCGCATTGACTGATAAGGTCTGTCTGAAGCTGGCTCTCAATACCGCAGGAGTCGCCCAAAACAAAAGCGAGTACAGGGCGTATGAGGCAGTCGAGGACTGTTCGCTGATCACCCGCATCTTCTATTATGACCCCGATTTCGAGTGGCTGATCTGCGAGAGGGTTTTACGACCCGCCACTGACCTGGACTTCAAACAGTATATCGATGCCTATGTGGGTGGGGGATACGGCTATATGGATGCCTTCATGGATTCGGCCCTTGACTCGATACTAGACCCACTGGATTCACCGGCGGTAAAAGATCCCATAGCGGTTCGGTCCCTTCAATTCCTCGTAAGTAAGGGAATGGACCCACAAGACATACAGAACCCTGAGAGGCAGTGGGGTGTGGTTGAGCGTAAGGGGCAGCAGTATCCCGTCATATTAGATTACGGCCTAACCGATGCGGTATGGAACCAGCACTACTCAAGTAAGATCGCCGCAGGGTGGAAGGCTTACTGGATCACCGAAGATGGTGAGGAGCTTGAGGTTACGGGTGGCAAAGAACACTGGGAAGTGGCGGAAGAGGTGCTGACCAGTCAGTTTGGGTACGATTACGAAGAAGACCCCGCCGAGGCCACAAATGAGGCTTTACGCCGTGGGTGGATCAGGGTAAGCTGGGAGAGTAACACAATCTACCTGGAGGTTCTGAAATGGACGAGGGAAGAGTTCCGACTGGCCCAGGATTTTGTAATGCAACTCGGTGGTATAGAACAAGTAATAATGGAAGAGGAGGGCCGCTGCGCCAGCCTCACCCTAGATGAGTTTCTGACAATTGGAAACCCTAACCTTGTATGGCGTATGAGCAGAGGACAATAATGGTTATGAAGGTTGGAGCAGTACTACAGCTACCCGAAGATAAGATCGCTACCCTTCCACTGCATATTCTCAAGGCATTGGAAGGAGAAGCCAAGCGTTTTGACCCAGACGCACGGTTCCGCTTTGTTGGGGGCTGTGTCAGAGACCTCATGCTTGGTCGTAAGCCCAAGGATTTTGATATCGTGACGAACACCACCTCTCAGGTTCTAGAACGCATGGGCCTGGAGAATGTGGGTAAGGCGTTCCCCGTCTACCTGTACAAAGACCCCCAGCTTGGCCAGATGGAAGTAGCGGTAGCGAGAACTGAAGAGAAGACCGGCCTGGGTCACAAGGGGTTCGACACGGTTCCGACTGGCGACTTCGAAGACGATATGGTTCGCCGAGATCTGACGATCAACGCTATGGCCGTCGATTCGGATGGGGTTCTATATGGACCGGAGAATGCGTTCGAGCAACTCGAATCCAAGACCCTCCAGAACGTGTCGGATAAGTTCAGTGAAGATCCCCTGCGGGTCTTCCGGGTTGCCAGATTCTCCGCTCAATTTGGGCCGGGCTGGAATGTCAGTGAGTCGTTGAAGCACCAGATGCAAAAGGTCCAATCAGAACTCTCCACACTGCCGCCCGATAGGGTCAGGGAAGAGTTTCGTAAGGCTATGGCAGGTAAGAGGCCAGCCAGCTTCTTCGAGGCCCTACGGGTCTCCGGGTGCCTGGACCCATGGTTCACTGAGATCTTCCACGGTTGGGATGAGGTCGTACCGGTTCTGGATTATGGAACGGAGAACAAATGGACTTTTGAACAGTTCCTTGTGGGGATCGGCTCGGTCCTCCAAACTTCCGACAGTCTATTGAACCGGCTGGGAATCAAAGAACAGGTCAAGAGGGCCGTTCACTATGTTAAGGCGAATAAGAGTAAACTGGCGAATCCTTCGGTCCAGGACAAAGCGGAAGTGGTCCGCTTGGTTCAGTCTGGCTCCCGAGGAGTTTTTGGGTTCGGCGAACTACTCGATTGTGCCTTTCTCGGGCAAAACGAAGAATCTAAACGATATCTTCTAGCTTGCCAGCAAGCTCTCAACACAGCCGATATGACGGGTGTGAAGGGCCGGGAAGAAGCGGAACAGCGTCAGGTCGAGGCTGTGAGTAAGGTTGCGTCCCTGATTCCAAGAGGTATGGGTAGGGGGTATAAAGGGTATGTAGGGCCAGCGGGTCCAATGCCTACCAATTTTGAAAATTTTATGGATGAGGTTGAGGAGTTTACTAATAAA
>SESF01027549.1_pt1 | contig 10009 bp, 8 predicted proteins | sample 3171521 | NCBI WGS metagenome assembly SESF01 (sample SAMN10866945, study PRJNA518727) | freshwater metagenome | biome: subpolar coniferous forest; feature: holomictic lake; material: water; isolation source: holomictic Lake 227, 6 m and 8 m depth | place: Canada: near Kenora, Ontario | collected...
TGTCGTCGTGCATCTGCACCTGGTTGATCCCGAAGAAGTTGAACTCGACGGGGTCCTCGGCGGTGCTGATGTTCCAGGCCACCTCGTTCAGGCGCTGGAGCGCGGAGTAGAGCGTGGTGGTCTTGCCCGAGCCGGTGGGGCCGGTGACGAGCATCATCCCGTAGGGCCGGTCGATGGCCTCGAGGAAGTCCTTCATCTGCTGCTCCTCGAAGCCCAGCTTCGTCATGTCGAGCTGGAGGTTCGACTTGTCGAGGAGCCGCAGCACCACCTTCTCTCCGTAGAGGGTGGGGCAGACCGAGACGCGGAAGTCCATCTCCTTGCCCTTGCCGAGCCGGAGCTTGATGCGGCCGTCCTGCGGGAGGCGGCGCTCGGAGATGTCGAGGTGGCTCATGATCTTGAGCCGGCTGATCATGGCGGCCCGGAGCTTCATGGGCGGCTTCATCACCTCGTAGAGCACGCCGTCGATGCGGAACCGGACGCGGAACTCCTTCTCGTAGGGCTCCACGTGGATGTCCGACGCCCCCTTCTTGATGGCGTCGAGCAGGATCATGTTCACGAGCGTGACGACCGGCGCCTCGGCGGCGCTCTTCTCCAGGTCGAGCACGTCGAGTCCGTCCGAATCCTCGACCACCGAGAAGTCGGCGTCCTCGAAGCCCTGCATCACGTCGTCGTAGCTGGGCCCCTTCTGGCCGTAGTAGTGCTCGATGGCCTCGCGGATGGCGAGCTCGGAGGCGACCACCACCTCGACGTTGTAGCCGGTGGAGAACTTGATGTCGTCGAGCGCCAGGATGTTCGACGGGTCGTTCATCGCGATGATGATCGACGACCCGGCGCGGTTCACCGGGATGATGCCGTGCTTCACCGCCGTCTGCTTGGGGACGAGCTTGATGACGTCGTCGCCGATCTCGAAGTCCTTCAGCGAGATGGAGGGGACGCCGTACTGCTTGGAGAGGAAGCTCGTGAGGTCGCTCTCGGCGATGGCTCCCTGCTTGACGAGGAGCGAGCCGATGCGGCCGCCGGTCCGGCGCTGCTCCTCCTGGGCTTTCTGGAGCTGCTGGAGGGAGACGAGGTTCTCCCGAACCAGAAGCTCACCGAGACGTCCGGACATGGCCTGGACCGTAGCACCGCGTTCAAGGGACGGTCAAGAAACGCGCGGTCGCAACCCCTCGGAATTCGGCGCGGTTTCGGCGTTGGCTCCGCTCGCCCGCGCGAGGAGTTCGCGGGCGGCGACCACGTCGGCGGCGATCTGGGTCCGCAGCGCCTCGAGCGAGGGGAAGCGCCGCTCGGCCCGGATGCGCCCCACGAACTCCACCCGGATCCGCTCCCCGTACAGGTCGCTCCCGTCGTGGTGGAAGAGGTGGGCCTCGAGCCCCACCGGGCCGGCCTCCTCCACCGTGGGCTTCACCCCCAGGTTGCAGACCGCGTCCGAGGTGCGGGCCCCCTCCCCGTGCGCCACCCCGTCGGGGCGCAGCCCCACCCCGAGCCGGACCCGCGCCGCGTAGACCCCCAGCGCCGGCAGGAGCCCCTCCGGGCGGAGGTTGGCGGTGGCGAAGCCGATGGCCCTGCCGCGCCCCGCGCCCCTCTCCACCACCGCCTCGACGTCGTGGGGGCGGCCGAGGAGCACCGCCGCTGCCTCCACGTTCCCCTCCAGCAGGAACTCCCGCACCTTGGTGGAGCTGACGGTGAGGCCGTCGGCCGAGACGGGCTGGATCACCGAGAGGCCGATCCCGCAGGCGAGCAGCATCTCCCGCAGCGCGTCCACGCGGGCGCGTTCGTGACCCGCGGTGAAATCCCAGCCCACCACCACGTCGGAGGCGCCCAGGCGCGCGCACAGGTCGCGCTTCACGAAGTCCACCGCCGAGGTGGCCGCGTAGGGCATGTCGAAGGGCAGGACCACCGCCACGTCGATCCCCGCCTCCTCGAGCAGCTCCAGCTTGCGGGGGAGCGGCGTGAGCGTGGGCGGCGCCATGCGGGGGCGCAGGACGCGGGCCGGGTGGGGATCGAAGGTGAGCGCCACGGAGGGGGTGCGGTGGGTGGCGGCCCGGGCCCGGGCGGTCTCGAGCAGGCGCCGGTGCCCCAGGTGGACGCCGTCGAAGTTGCCGATGGCGACCGCGCAGCCGCGCAACGACGAGGTTCCCTCGAGCCCCCGCAGCACCCTCATCCCCGCCTCCGCTCCGGCGGGAGGGACCGGAAGGCCCGCGGGAGGAGCTCCCCCAGCGTGGTCTCGACCCGGGAGCCCCGCCCTCCGGAGAGGGTGACGGGCAGCCCGGGCCCCGCGAACTCGGCGAGGGTCTGCAGGCAGGCGCCGCAGGGGGGGCGTGGGGGGGACGGTGTCGCTCGCCACCGCCACGGCGCCGAGATCCCGCGCGCCGGCCAGCACGGCCGCCACCACCGCCGCCCGCTCCGCACAGATGGTGAGGCCGTAGCTCGCGTTCTCCACGTTGGCCCCGGTGAAGGTCCGGCGTCCGGCACGGACCGCCGCGCCGACCCGGAACCCCGAGTACGGAGCCCAGGCGCGCAGGCGCGCCGCGCGTGCCTTGGCGACCAGCACGCCGTCCCTCCGCGCGCCGCTCACGCACCCTCCAGGAAGCGGGCCACCGCCGCCCGCGCCGGGGCGTCCAGCCCGTCGAGCCGAGCGTGGGCCACGAAGGTGTCGGCCTCCCGGTCCACCCGGATCACCTCGCCCTCGGCCCGGACCTCGGCCGGGGCTCCGGGGAGGAGGAAGCGCAGCTCCAGCCGGCGGGCCGGAGGGTGACTCATGGTGAAATGGATCCCCTCGGCGTCGAGCCGGCCCCGCCAGGGCTCGAAGGAGCCGCCGGCGGCGGGGTCGCGCACGTGCACGACGAGCCGGCGGCCGGGCGTCACCGTGCCGCCTCCGCCAGCCAGGAGGAGAGGAGCCGCGCGATCTGCTCGTGGGCCGCGACGCCCGCCGCGAGCACGTCGTCGTGGAGCGTGGGGCCCGACCCGTTCCCGGCGGTCGCGTTGGTCACGAGCGCCAGCGCCGCCACGCGGAGCCCGGCGTGGCGCGCCGCGATCACCTCGAGCACGGTGGACATGCCGACCATGTCGGCCCCCAGGGTCCGCAGCATCCGGACCTCGGCCGGCGTCTCGTAGCTGGGGCCGGCCAGCCCCGCGTAGACGCCCTTCGCGATCGGGATCCCGAGCTCGGCCGCGCAGGCGTCGAGGGCGGCGCCCAGGCGCGCGTCGTAGGGCTCGCTCATGTCGGGGAACCGCTTCCCGATCCGCTCGTCGTTGGGGCCGATGAGCGGGTTCGTCCCCGTGAGGTTGAGGTGGTCGTGGATGCGGACGAGCTGCCCGGGAACGAGCTGCGGGTTCACGGCGCCGGCGGCGCAGGTGAGGAGCATGGAGTGCACCCCGAACCACCCGAGCAACCGGACGCCGAAGGTCACCTCCTCCGGGGAGGCTCCCTCGTAGAGGTGGACGCGCCCCTGCAGGACCGCCACCGGCACCCCTCCCAGGTTCCCCACCACGAGCCGCCCCGCGTGGCCGGCGACCGTGGGGACGGGAAACTCGGGGATCTCCTGGAACGGGATGACGACGCGCTTCTCGACCTTGTCGGCCAGCGCGCCCATTCCCGACCCCAGGACGAGCCCCACGCTGGGGCGGTGCTCGGTCCGCCCCCGGACCCAGGCGCGGGCGTAGTCCAGGCGGGTGTGCAGGTCGGGCTTCTTCATGTCTCCACCTCCTCGATCCGTTGCAGGACGAGCGGCCCCGGCGACGCCGGGCCGGCTCCGATCCGCCAGGCCGCCCGCAGCCGCGCGGCCACCGCCTCCGGTGGCTCGAGCGGCCGCTCGCCCAGGTGCATGGAGGCGATCGACTCGCCCCGCTCGACCCGGTCTCCCACCTTCTTGCGCACCTCGAGCCCGGCGGCCGGATCCACCGCGTCCTCGATCCGGGACCGCCCCGCCCCGAGCGCCATGGCGGCGAGCCCCACCGCCTCGGCGTCGATGGCCTCCACCACGCCGCCCGCCGTCGCGGCCACCTCGACCACCCGCGCCGCCCGGGGGAGCCGGTCGGGGTCGTGGAGCACCCGCGCGTCGCCTCCCTGGGCCTCGACGATCTCGACGAGCTTGCGGAACCCCCGCCCGTCCAGGATGGCCTGCTCGATCCGGGCCCGCGCCTCCGGCACCGTCGCCGCCACCCCGCCGAGCTGGAGCATCTCCGCGCCGAGCTGCACGGTGAGCTCGCGCAGGTCGGCCGGCCCCTGCCCCCGCAGGAGCTCCAGGATCTCTTTCACTTCCAGTGAATTCCCCACCGCCCGGCCCAGCGGCTGGTCCATGTCGGTGACCAGCGCCGCCACGTCCTTCCCCATCCCGCGCCCCAGACGCACCAGCGTGCGCGCCAGCGCCAGCGCGTCGGGCAGCCGCTTCATGAAGGCGCCGCTGCCCACCTTCACGTCGAGGACCAGGCCGTCGATCCCCTCGGCCAGCTTCTTCGACAGGATGGAGCTGGCGATGAGCGGGATCGACTCGACGGTGGCGGTGAGATCGCGGAGCGCGTAGAGCTTGCGGTCCGCCGGGGCGATGCGGTCGGTCTGGCCGACGAGGCAGGCGCCCACCGAGGCCACGATCTCGCGGAAGCGCGCCACCGGGAGGCGCACGTCGAAGCCGGGGATCGACTCGAGCTTGTCGAGGGTTCCGCCGGTGTGGCCGAGCCCCCGGCCGCTCACCATGGGCACCTTGACCCCGCAGGCGGCCACGAGCGGCGCGAGGGCGAGGGAGGTCTTGTCCCCCACTCCGCCGGTGGAGTGCTTGTCGATCTTGGGGCCCGGGATGTCGGAGAGGTCGAGGACGTCGCCGGAGTGGAGCATGGCGGAGGTGAGCGCCTGCAGCTCCGGCTCGCTCATTCCCCGGAAGAAGACCGCCATGCAGAAGGCGGCCATCTGGTAGTCGGGGACCTCCCCTTGCGCGTAGCGGGTCACCAGCTCGGCGATGGCCTCGGGCGGGATGGGGCGCCCGTCTCGCTTCCGGTGGATGATCTCGTACGGGCGCACCCGTAACGGCTAGCACACGCTCCGGGGTGCGGCAAACGGAGCACGCGGCTTCAGTAGGGGCGCCGCGGGCAGGCGGCGGCCGGGGTGTTGCCGTTGCACGTGCCCGGCGTCCCGGGTGCGACGAGGGCGCAGGCGAAGCTGGCCGTGACGTCCTCCCCTCCCGGCTGGATCCGCTCCACCGACCGACCGGTGCAGCGCAGCGACGGCGCCGCCCATCCGAATCCCGCCACGACCGCTCCCGTGGCCGACTCGAGCGCCAGGGCCGGTGCCTGGTCGTCGGCGAGGCCGCCCAGGAGCGAGGTGCTGCCGCAGGTGAAGAGGGTCACGCCGGCCGGGAGCGTGTACCGACCGTCCCAGCTGCCGCCGACGAGCAGGCCGTGCCCGCCCGCGGGCAGCAGGCCGTTCCTCGGCTCGATGGTGCAGCGGGTCACCGTTCCGCTGGTGGTCCGCTTGGCGAGACGGAAGCCGGTGAGGTCGGCGTCGCCCGAGCCCAGGTTGGCGAGCTCGGCGTACTCCCCGCCGGCCTGGGGCGAGACGGCGGCGGCGAGCACCTCGGTCAGGACGACCCGCGCCACCGGCGTCCCGGTGGTGGCGGTCACCCAGGTCGCGGGGGTGGAGGCGTTGCCCGCCAGGTCCTCGGCGAGGAGCCGGACCCGCACGCGCCGCCCTGGGCAGAGCCCGGTGGCCGTGGCCGTGACCGGGCACCGGGTGACGGCCCCGCACGGATCGCTGCCCGGGCAGGGGACGAAATCACCCCACCCGACGAGCGTCGCGGGCGGTTCGGGGACGGTCCCGCAGGCCTCGCCGGACTGTTCGGCGGCCACCTCGATGGCGACCCGGGAGAGCTCGGACGACTCGGCCGTCACGGTGAGGGTCGTGTCGGTCGTGGCCACGCGGAACGAGGCGGGATCGATCACCGGGGCGCTCACGTCCCGGCAGGCGGAGACGGCGATGGCGGGGAGCTCCGGGGGGCGGTTGCCGCCCGCGTCGTGGACGGCGTCGAGCGCCGGCGCGAGCGGGCCGATGGGGAGCGTGCCCTCGAGCGCGAGGGCGAGGATGTCGGCGGCGACCGCGCGGGGGGTGCCCGCGACGCTGTTCACTTTTAGTGTACCCGTGACCGGCTCCGAGAATCCCACCCGGATCTCCTTCAGGTTCTGGGGCACCGGCCCGTGGGGCGGGGCGATCCAGCGGGCGGCGGGCGGGACCCGGTCGGGCATGGGGCCGGTGCGGAAGGTGGTGGCGAAGGCGCGCTTCCGCCCGGTGGGGTCGAGGACCGCCTTGCCGCTGACGCTCCGGATCCCGGTGCCCACCACGATGGCGTATCCGGCGAGGGGCAGGAGCGGTGTCTCGGGCGTGACCGCCGCCGCCAGCCCTCCGACGTCCAGGACCACCCGGGCGGGGACGATGGCCGCTCCGGGCGGGATGCCGGTGTCGGAGCCCGCCGCCGTGGCGACCGACTTCGCGTCGGCGTCGGTGGCGAGGGCCACGAAGCGCCCGTCCTCGACGCCGGAGGGGTCGATGGGCTCGCTGAAGCGAACCTGGATGCCCGGGAGGTCGGGGACCACCCCGTCCCCCTCGGGAACGACGGTGAGCACGCGGGGCGCGTCGTCCGGCTCGGACGGCGTGCAGGCGAGAATGGACAGGGCAGCCGGGACGGCCAGCACGGCGAGCACGACCCGGGGGAACGAAGCGTCTCTCCTCATGACTTCCTCCTTCCGGAGAAGAGTCCTCCGGTGAGCTCGTCGAGCTCTGCGGTGATCTCCTCGACCTGGTTCTCCCGATCGACCCGGCCCACCGCCTCGCGCGGCGGCTCGAGCGCCAGCTGCGCGAGCAGCTTGCGCCGCTGGTAGTAGAGCTTGGTGGCCCGGTGAACCCGCGCCTCGCGCCGGTCGATGAGGCGGGAGGCGGTCCAGGCGGCCGCGGGCTCGTCCCGGGAGAAGACGAGCTGGTCGAGCTCCCAGCTGAGCCGCGCCCCGAACTGGATGGTGGGGCTGAGGCGCAGGTAGTCCGACTCGACCGTGCCGGTCACCCCGATGACCCGGGTGTCGTGCTCGCTGCGGCTCCCCTCGATGGTGACCTTGGGAAGCCAGTGGGCGCTGCGGGGCCGGGCCACCCAGGCGCGGAGCCGGTCGGGGTCGATGCCGTCGTGGTCGGCGGCGGCGCGCTGCACCTCGGAGATGGGCGGATCCGCGGCGGCGAGCGCCGAGAGGATCCGGCGGCTCTCCGCGCGCGCCACGGCGACGGCGTCGAAGGCGGGCGGAGCCGGGTCCAGCGTGGCCACGGCGGGAGGCGAGGCGGGCGGCGCGCCCCTGGATGCGGCGGGCGGCGCGGCGAGGAGGAGGCAGAGGATCGGGAGCACGCTCCGGGACGGAGCACGGCGCGGGCCAGGCCCAGGGCGCGATGGCGGCTCGGGTTCCTCCCTCCGGGGCGGGCGCGCCGCGTACCAGGGGACGCGCCCCGGACCCCCTCGAAACTCTTGATGGGGACCTTCCGTCGAGCGATCTTCCTCCTCTCAACCCTCTACGGGAGGCGGACGTGGCGGAACAGAAGGAGAAGTGGATCCAGTGGGTGGCGCTCACGACGACCGTGCTCGCGGTCTGCGCGGCCATCAGCTCGCTGAAGGGCGGTGGATTCTCCACCCAGGTGCAGCTCAAGAACACGCAGGAGGCGAACCGCTGGGCCTTCTACCAGTCGAAGAGCCTGAAGCAGAACCTGGCCGAGCTGGAGCGGGAGGAGATGGCGGTCCTCGCCCTGGAGGCGCGCACGCCGGAGGGGAAGGCCCAGGCGGAGCGGTCGCTCGCGCGGGCCAGCGCCGAGGCGCAGCGCTACGAGAGGGAGAAGTCGGAGATCAAGGTGGAGGCGGAGAAGCTGGGCGCGGAGCAGGCCGAGCTGAAGCGGCACGGCGGGTCATTTGGACTCGCGGTGATGCTCCTCCAGATCGCCATCATGATGTCGTCGGTGGGCGCGCTCATCCGCAAGCCGATGATGTGGTACGCCGGGCTGCTCTTCGGTCTGGTCGGCCTCGTCTACATGGCGGCCGGGTTCAGGGGGTTGATGTAGGGGCGCATCCCGCGCCCGGGGTGGCCCGGAATTCGCATGACGCAGTGGTTTCATGAACGCATGCGAATGGTCCGCCCGCATCGCCGAGCTCGCCCGCCGCGAGCAGTCCGCCCTCGCCGATCTCCTCCTCGCCGTGGCGGAGTTCGACGGCCAGGCGTTGTACCGGCAGCTCGGCTTCTCCAGCCTCTTCGATTTCCTCCACCGGGAAGTCGGCCTGTCGCGGGGATCCGCGTACTACCGGCAGGTGGGCGCCCGGCTGGTCCGGCGCTTCCCCGAGGTGGAAGGGCCGATCAGGGACGGACGGTTGTGCATCACGACCGTCAGCGAGCTGGCCAAGGTGATGACGGAGGAGAACCGGGCCGAGGTGCTGCCCCTGTTCTTCGGCTGCTCCCGCCAGGAGGCGAAGCAGCTGGTGGCGGCGATCCGCCCGGTGGAGCAGGTGACGAGGAGGACGGTCGTCACGGAGGTGCCGGTCATCGTCCAAGTCGTCCAACCGGTTGGACGGGATCTGACCCACCCCGAACGGGTTCCGCTCATCCAGCCGGAGCGCGCGCAGGTCGAGCCGATGACCGCCACGGCGAGCCGCATCCACATCACGGTGTCGCCGACGTTCCTGCCACTTCTGAAGAGGGCCAGGGCCGGCCAGTCTCACGTCCAGCCCAACGCCACCGACGAGCAGGTTCTCACGGCGGCGCTCGAGCTCCTGGTGGAGAAGCAGGAAAAGCGGAGGGCATCGGTAGCGGCCCGCGTGAAGCGGGAGGTGCGGGTCCGCGACGGCGGAAAATGCCAGTGGCCGCTGGCGTCCGGCGGGATTTGCGGCTCGGAGGTACGGGTGGAGATCGACCACATCCAACCCCGCGGAAAGGGCGGCCCCTCCACGGTCGCCAACTGCAGGATCCTCTGCAAGCCGCACAACCTGGAGGCAGCGCGAAACACCTACGGCGACGAGGTGATGGACCGGTATTCCAGGGGCACTGGCGTACGGGAGGATTGCGCCGCCTACTCCGTAGCCGGCGCCGTGAGCGGCGACATCTCCCGCAACCGGGTCGCCTTCTCCACCACCAGCCGACCCACGTGATCCACCTCCTCCTCCGTGTTGAACCGCCCGATGCCGAAGCGGATGGAGGAGTGGGCCAGCTCGTCGGACACGCCCATGGCGCGGAGCACGTAGGAGGGCTCGAGCGACGCCGACGTGCAGGCCGACCCGCTCGACACCGCCACGCCCCGCATGGCGATGAGGAGCGCCTCCCCCTCCACGTGGGCGAAGCTCAGGTTCAGGTTGCCGGGGAGCCGGTGCGTCAGGCTGCCGTTCACCGTCACGCGGTCCATGCCCGACTGGATGGCCCGTCGCAGCCGCTCCCGCAGCGCGAGGAGGCGCGGGGCCTCCGTCGCCATCTCCGCCTGCGAAAGCTCCGCCGCCCTGCCGAACCCGACGATCCCCGGGACGTTGAGCGTGCCCGAGCGATAGCCCCGCTCGTGCCCTCCCCCGTCGATCTGCGCGACCAGCCTGGCGCGCGGCCGACGCCGCACGTAGAGCGCCCCCACCCCCTTCGGCCCGTACATCTTGTGGGCAGAGAGGGAGACCAGGTCGGCGTTCAGCGCCTCCACGTCGAAGGGGATGCGCCCGAGCGACTGCACCGCGTCGGTGTGGAGGAGCACCCCCTTCTCCCGGGTGATCCGCCCGATCTCCTCGAGGGGCTGGATGGTGCCCACCTCGTTGTTGGCGTGCATCACCGAGACGAGCACGGTGTCGGGCCGGATGGCGCGCCGCACCACCTCGGGGTCCACGATGCCCTCGCCGTCCACCGGCACGATGGTGACCTCGAACCCCTCCCGCGCGAGCGCCGCGAGCGAGTCGAGCACCGCCTTGTGCTCGATGGCGGTGGTGACGAGGTGGCGCCCCTTCGCGCCGTGGAAGCGGGCCGCGCCCTTCAC
>SESF01003820.1_pt1 | contig 10008 bp, 21 predicted proteins | sample 3171521 | NCBI WGS metagenome assembly SESF01 (sample SAMN10866945, study PRJNA518727) | freshwater metagenome | biome: subpolar coniferous forest; feature: holomictic lake; material: water; isolation source: holomictic Lake 227, 6 m and 8 m depth | place: Canada: near Kenora, Ontario | collected...
ATTCGTAATTCGCAATTCGTAATTCGTAATTTATATAAGGTCAATTATGAAGAAAAACGATAAAATCCTTCTGGACCATGGCAGCGGCGGAAAAATCTCCCACGCGATGATTGAGGAAATGATGCTGCCGGTATTTGACAATCCCATCCTGGCACAGTTGAATGACGGAGCCGAAATCAAAATCGGAGATGAGCGGCTGGCATTTTCAACCGACAGTTATGTGGTGGACCCCATTTTTTTCCCCGGAGGCAATATCGGTGATCTGGCTGTCAACGGAACCGTGAACGATCTGGCCATGAGCGGGGCAATCCCCCTGTTTTTAAGTGTTGGCCTGATCATTGAAGAGGGGTTTCCTGCTGCAGATCTCAATATCATCCTCCGCCAGATGGGGCTTGCCGCCAAAAAAGCCGGGGTTCTGGTTGTTACAGGTGATACAAAAGTTGTTCCCAGAGGCGCTGCGGACAAGATTTTTATCAACACCTCAGGCATTGGTCGAATTCCGGATGGCGTTCAGATATCCGGCCACCGAGCAAATCCAGGGGACAAGATACTGCTGAGCGGAACCCTTGCAGATCATGGCATTGCCATTTTAACCAGCCGTGAGGGAATGCGCTTTGTTTCACCGGTCATCAGCGACACGGCTGCTCTGAATCACCTGGTACAGCGGATGCTCGCCGTTGACAAGGACATTCATGTGCTGCGGGACCCAACCCGTGGGGGGCTGGGAACTACTTTAAATGAGATAGCCGGTCAATCCAGGGTTGGAATCCATATAGCCGAAGAGCGGATTCCCATCAAGCCGGATGTCGCTGCGCTTTGCGAGCTGCTGGGCTTTGACCCACTTTACATCGCCAACGAAGGAAAACTGATTGCAGTGGTCTCCCCGGATCATGCGGACGCGATGCTTGCTGTGCTTCGAGCAGATCCCCTCGGAAAGGATGCCTGCATCATCGGCGAGGTGGTGCAATCGCCCGCGGGCAGAGTGATACTGAAAACGCGAATCGGCGGAACCCGTATTGTGGACATGTTGACCGGGGAACAGCTTCCAAGGATATGCTGAATGATAACAAATGCTGATGCTGGTATCACAGGGCGCCACGGCATTCGGACAGGATAAATATTCCGCAGATTTATCGCAGCTCCTTAACCGCCTGTCCCAGGCACCCTGAGATATCTGGGTGCGTATGCCGCTGGGGGATGGAGTTTATGGAAAGCACAGATTATGCCAGTTAGCAGTATATCATCCACCAGTACCTGGACATATTTTTCAAAATGGTCTGTTTTATTCTTGACGGCAATGTGTTTATGAATTACACGTCCTGCATTAAACAGGTATTTTGATGAAACGGTAATGCATTCCCAGCAGAGCCGCGAAATCATGTTTGAATGCGATTTATTGCTTGTAATGTCATATAGATGTCATAAAAATGGATATGTAATCCAAGGGGCGGAGCTACGCTCCCATCATCATTTGCTTCGGTATTCTGACGGATATTCATATCCACATCTCAAATGTTATCCTCTTAAACTCCATTCAGTACTGTCTTGACAGAGGGGTCCACTTCATAAAAGTATTTGAACTTGATACCTGAAACGATGCAATACAGCACTGGTGAAGAGAGTCCGCCGTGATCAATGGTGTGATCGCCCAAAAACTTCAAAGTCTTGACTCAGTTTTGATTGAACTGCATTCGCTCGGATGCCTGACGATACAGGAACTGGAGCAGGACTGGCGCACCAAAAGAGCTGTGGAGCGAAGTCTGCAAATCCTGGTTGAAATAGTTATTGACGTTTGTCAGAGAATTCTTTCGCTTAGTGGCCAGACACCAGCAACAACAGGCAGAGATGCCGTGGATCGGGTTATTCAGATGGAAATTCTTGGTAGGCATGATACCTATTCAAAAATGGTTCAATTCCGCAATTTTCTGGTGCATCGTTACGAGCGTGTGGATAATGAGATTCTGGTGGATATGGTGAATCGCCGGCTGGTGGATTTTGAGTGCTTTCGTAATGAAATTTTGGCTTATGTCAGGAGAACAATCAATGCCGATTAACTGGCAATTGATAACGCATTGTATGTCCCATAGCAGAAATGTCGTCGCAGCCTGGATTTTTGGTTCAGCTCAGGGAGGGACGGTTCGTCCTGGAGGAGATATCGATGTAGGGGTGCTTTTTTACAAAAAGCCGTTGCTTGACGAGCTGGCCGACCTGCGGATATGCCTCCAGAATGCGCTGGTATTTGACGATATCGATCTGGTAGTCCTGAACGATACATCGCCCACCCTGCGCTTCGAGGCGGTTTCAGGCCGCCCGGTGTATGTGACCGATATGGAACGTCGAGCATCCTTTACCTCATTGACTGCCCGTGAATATGAAGACGAAATGGCGCAATGGCGATTGGCCTTGGCAGCATAAGAAACCTTTCTTTTTTCGTATCATTTTTAAATGTTGTGGTAAGTGAAAATTGTATGATTGTAAAATATATTGATCGCGCCATGAGTAAAGCTGTTTACGATAAGTTGGACGACAGATCTTTTTCTGGAAAGATTCCAGAATGCTCTGTAGTAATAGCTTTTGGAGAAACTGCTTCGTCCTGAAAGCACCATTCACTTTTTTAGTTTGCAGGATAAAGCATGAATCAAATTGGGGTCCACTATACAAAGGAAAGCGAACAGGAAAAATGCTGAAACCAGATGTAAAACAGGAAATCATTGACTGTTTGAGCAAACCGCCAAAGCCGTTGAGAGTAATCCTGTTTGGTTCATATGCCTATGGAGTGCCACATGAAGATAGTGATATTGACCTGTTGGTTATCTTGGGTAAAGATGGAAAATCGAATAATTATAGATCATTAATTCAGAACCGGCAGGAAATCTCCGGACGGCTGCAAAGCCTGAAAAAAAAATACCCTGTTGATTTGATCGTTTATACCAAAGAGGAGTGGGAGGAGCTCAAAACCATTGGGACTTCTTTTATTCGAGAAATTGAAGAAAATGGGATTTTCCTGATATGAAAAAGGGAACGACGGAATGGCTGGAGTTTGCTAATAGAGACCTTGAAGCAGCAAGGATACTGTTGAATTCAAGTTATCTCGCTAACGTTGTTCTGTTTCACTCGCAACAATGTATTGAAAAATGTCTAAAAGCTTACCTGGAAGAAAACGCGATAAGAATTCCAAAAATTCATAGTGTTGTTAAACTCTATTCCATGATTCCAAATGATGATAAATTATCATTTAATCTCAAAGAAGATGAACTGGATAAGGTTGACCTCATTTATATTGACACAAGATACCCCAGTGGATTTGGGTTGCTTCCTTCCGGATTTCCAGCAGATACCGATGCAAAAGAAATATTTGAAGTAGCAAAAATGGTGTATACCAGAACTATCGAAATGTTGGACATACACCTGAGTGGAAATACAAGCAAACCATCCTCGGTCCGCTGTGGTATCTGATTCAACCTTCTTAAAATATTGTCCGGAAATTGGGGTCCACTATATAGTTGGAATGGGGGGGCATATGCTCACACAGACATTAAATATCAATGAGGTCAGGGCTCAGCTTTCACAGTTGGTAGAAGAGGTTGCAACAGGTTCAGAGGTTATTATCGCGAAGGGTGGCAAGCCAATAGCGCGGCTTTCGAGAATTGAAGGTGGCAAATCGAATATCCGGTTTGGCATACTCAAGGGCAAGGTCAAGGTGGCAGATGATTTTGACGCGCCGCTGCCCGATGATATTCTCTCTGAATTCGAGGGATGAAAATGCAGCTTCTGATTGATACGCATATTTTTATTTGGTCGGTTATGGACAGCGAAAAGCTTGGAAGTAAAGCCCGGCGGGTCATACTTGATGCCACCAAAGTTTTTGTTTCAGCAGTCTCGGTTTGGGAGATTGCAATCAAGGCAAAAATAGGCAAATTGGAGGGCGACCCGAATGAATTCGCGGATGCAATAGCAAAAAGTGGCTTCAGAGAGCTTCCCATCTCAGCACATCATGCGGCAAGGGTGCATGAATTACCTCTCTATCACCGTGACCCGTTCGACAGAATGCTAATAGCCCAGGCGCTTTCCGAATCTCTTCGATTTCTGACTGCAGACGGGATGCTCAGCCAGTACTCCGAACTGGTGATTGCGGCATAACTCCCAGCACATCATTGCCCGCGATGCAATTTAAACGCCTTCGATCTTGACCTACTGAAGTCCAGTCCATTGCCATCATGGTAATGGCCCACTTGAAAGCATTCTTTCACACCCACGCAATGAAAACGTCAGAAACTTTTCGATCCGATCTACCGTCATCCACGCCACCCTGCCGGCAGAAAAAGCAGCAATAACACTTCCCCCCATCTTCTTAGGAGATGTATCATGCAAATAATCGTTGAAGTGCCAGGTAAATTGCCTGATGCAGTCCATTGTACACCACAACAATTTGAGCAGGAAGCCAGCAACCCGTCACCTGTCACTCATTGACCGTCACCCGTCTGTAAAATATTGTCCGGAAATTGGGGTCCACTATACAATGCAACCGCGAGCTCATTTTAACCCCAAACAAACTTGGAAGAGGGTCTGATCCGCTCATTGGATTATTATCGTTGTCATTTGGTGAACTACCTATGAGCATGAACCGACCTATTGAAGTGCCACAGACCGACCCCAAGGCAAGCTATTTGGCCCATCAGACTGACACATCGGCCACCAGGCGGAAAGGGGCAACTATACGGCGCTGCGTGATGTGCTGATGCAGAATGCCCGAACCCTCTGGAACAAGACCAAAGACCTGGCAACGGGAAAGCCCATCATTCAGGGCGACACAATGGAAGAAGTGTGGGTGCTCAAGGATGTGAGTGTTGACCGGGGAACAGCTTCAAAGGATATGCTGAATGATAACAAATGCTGACGCTGGTATCGCAGGGCGCCACGGCATTCGGACAGGATAAATATCCCGCAGATTTATCGCAGCTCCTTAACCGCCTGTCCCAGATACCTTGAGATATCTGGGTGCGTATGCCGCTGGGGGGATGGAGTTTATGGAAAGCACAGATTATGCCCGTTAACAGTATACCATCCACCAGTACCTGGACATATTTTTCAAAATGGTCTGTTTTATTCTTGACGGCAATGTATTTATAAATTAAACGTTCATCATTAAACAGGTATTTTGATGAAACGGTAATGCATTCCCAGCAAAGCCACAAAATCGCGTTTGAATGCGATTTATTGCCTGTAATATCATATAGATGTCGCAAAAATGGATATGTAATCCAAGGGGCGGAGCTATGTTCCCATCATTTGCTTCGGTATTCTGACGGATATTGATATCCACATCCCAAACGTTATCCTCTTAAACTCGATTCGTTACTGTCTTGACACAGGGGTCCACTTCAGTGAGAGACTATATGATACTGAAATCACATGGAAATAAAAAGCCATAACTTATAGACCTATGCGAAACTGCTTTGCGCACAACCAATTCCGATGAATTCTGAATGACACAAAAATCTTCTGCTCATACTATAGAACCACTGCTCATCATCGAACCCGGCCGCAGCGAGAAAAACTACTGGACCGATCTCTGGCGATACCGGGAGCTTTTCTTGATCCTGGCTTGGCGCGATATTTCCGTCCGCTACAAGCAAACCATCATCGGAATTCTCTGGGCAATTATCAGGCCTTTTCTGACGATGGTCGTCTTCACCGTCATTTTTGGCCGGATCGCCAAACTCCCCAGCGATGGAAGCACCTCTTACGCCCTTTTGGTCTTTGCCGCCATGCTCCCTTGGTCCCTTTTCTCAAACGCCCTTTCCGAATCGTCCAACAGCCTGATCAGCAACGCCAATCTGATCGGCAAAGTTTACTTCCCCAGATTGATCATTCCCGCGGCGACCCTGGTAACCGCTTTCATCGATTTCCTCATCAGTTTCATTATCCTGATCGGAATGATGCTCTATTATCAATTCGCCCCAAGCTGGCCAATTCTTTTCCTGCCGGCCTTCATCCTTCTGGCCTTACTGGCCAGTCTGGGCCCCGGCCTCTGGATTACCGCACTCAACGTGAAATACCGGGATTTTCGTTATATCATCCCGTTTGTGGTGCAATTCGGTCTTTATGTTTCACCTGTGGGATTCAGCAGCAATATCGTACCGGAGCAATGGCGACTGCTTTACAACCTCAATCCCATGGTAGGTGTCATCGACGGCTTCCGATGGTGCATCCTCGGCGGAGACAGCCCCATTTACATGCCTGGCTTCCTGCTCAGCCTGGCCATCATTGCCTTCTTCTTGTGGCTTGGGGTATCCCGTTTCCGGAAAATGGAAAAAACCTTTGCAGATCTGATCTAAAAACCGTAAAAAGTAAAAGGTGGTGAGAGTGCTATGAATAAAACAGCTCCGAACTTTTCATTTCACATTGATGCCGGGCCGCCGGGCTCTCACTGTGTGCCGGTGTCTGTACTCATCCAGGTCATTGAAAACGCTCAAAATGCGGTTCAAGATATGGCGTGTACCAGCCTCGGCACATGCACCCCACGGATTCAAATATTCGCTGGTGTTTGTGATGGACGGAAAACGTGTGGTCGGGTATGACAATGAACGGGGCAAGGACGATCATCGCCATTTTTTGGATCAGGAACACCCATACACATTTAAAGATGTAGAAACCCTTTTCAGAGACTTTCAGGCAGATATGACTGCCGCGAAGAAAGGGCGGCCATGAAAGTAAAATTTAAGACCATTGGTATAAGAAGTTCGGAAGATGCCTTGAAGGATGCTGCTGAAGCCATGCAGTCCATTGTTCAGGGACGAAAGACACGGCATGTTTCGGCTTGTTACTTTGCCAGCATGAAGGCATTTCATAACGTACTGACACCTAAGATGTATGAGCTTTTGAAAGTGATTCGAAAAAGCAGGCCGGCTTCGGTAAAGGAGCTGGCGGCAATCCTGGGCCGGGATGGTTCCAGCGTTCAGGCAGATGTGGATGCGCTTGTGAATATGGGTATTATCGAATTGGAAAATCACGGCGAACAAAGGTCACCAAGAGTCCATGCTGTTGAGGCCGGAGGGGAAATCATTAATCAGTGGAAAATATCCTGATCGATACCGATATCGTCATCGAATACCTGAGAAACAGAGATAAATCCTTAACAGCTCTGATAAACCGTTTTCTGTAAACAAACCATTTGCGCAACACAACGTCCCCAACGATTGCTCACAAATTTGAAAATTTAGTCCAATGGAGAATGAGAACATGATCACGGCAGGTGTCATGGATGTCAAAACCAATTTGAGCCGTTATCTGGTTATATCAAGGCAGGGGAAGACGTTCTGATAACCGAGCGGGGCAAACCAATCGCAAGGATCATTTCTGAGGGGGAAGGTCTTCAATCTGTCCGTATCGCATTGGCCCCCTTGATTCAGAGAGGATCAATTACAATGGCAGGAAGGTGCCCAGATCCGGACAGTCTTAAGCCTGTAAAGGTTCCGGGAAAGCTGATATCCGAAATCGTTATTGAAGATCGGCGATGATTCTTTATCTGGATACCAGCGATTTGGTGAAACGCTACTTTGCCGAACCCTATTCGGATGAGATTCTTCTGTTATGGCGGCAAGCTACCCGGATTATCACCTCAGCGGTAGCATATGCCGAAACGATGGCCGCATTTCATCGAAAGAAAAGAGAGGTGTCACTCGATGAGGCAGTAATTCGATCTGTTGTAAATGGTTTTCATAAAGACTGGGCAGGCTTTATCCGTGTGGAAGTCACTGCGGCTGAGTGATCTCTGGCGCTATCGCGACCTGACCATGCTTTTTGTCTGGCGCGATTTTGTCGCCCAGTACAAGCAAAGCATCCTCGGTTCGCTGTGGTATCTGATTCAGCCTTCTTAAAATATTGTCCGGAAATTGGGGTCCACTATACTTTCCCCCATCTTCTTAGGAGATGTATCATGCAAATAATCGTTGAAGTGCCAGGTAAATTGCCTGACGCAATCCATTGTACACCACAACAATTTGAGAGGGAAGCCAAAATGGCGATGGCTGTCAAACTGTATGAAATGAAGCGATTATCCTCTGGCATGGCCGCTTCGCTTGTCGGGATGAACCGAGTTCAATTTCTTGGAGAGTTGCATCGTTATGGAGTTGCCGTTATAGATATGGATGATGCGGAGCTTGCAGAGGATATAGCGAATGCCTGACTCAACCAAGGTTGTCGTCATCGATACTACGCCGCTCATTGCCCTGACAACAGCTATCGGAAATCTCGATGTGCTTCGCAGCCTATACACACGGGTTGTGGTACCATATGAGGTGGCAGAAGAAATCAGGGCGGGAGGAAGAGATGCTTTTGGTCTGGATGTTTTTGAACAGGCATCGTGGTTGGAAATCAGACCCAACCCTATTATCTTGCAGCCCTATCTACGGAATTCGCTCGATCGTGGTGAGGCATCGGTAATCCAAACTGCACTCCAAGAAAGTTTACATCTGGTTTGCATCGACGAAATGGTGGGAAGGAGAATTGCACGCTTATCTGGCCTCAACCTCACAGGTTCAATAGGCATCCTGCTGAAGGCAAGGTCCATGGGATATCCTCTTTCAATTCCCGAAGCATTGGATCGAATGCGTGCCCGCGGGATCTGGTTAAGCCAAAGCGTTATACGTTTTGCGTTAGAGCATTGTCGATAAAATATTTTTCTTTTAACCATTCACTATTCACCCTTCACAGCCCCTATGCCCGACATCATCATCAAGGCCGAAGCCCTCGGCAAAAAATACACCATCGGCCACCAGGGGGAAACCTTCTTACAGGGCGACACTCTCTTTTCTGCCCTCCCCTCCGGCCCTTCGGGTTTATCTTGACACATACGTCGATCAGGGTGATAAACGGAGAAGTTGATAATTATCAACATCAAGTGAGCAAGACAGACAAAGAATATCAACAATGAAACAATGTTAACCAGAAACTTCAAATATTGAGAACATTCCTCCAGACGTTTTTCTGACGGGAGATGAACCGATGCAGATTGCTGAAATCTTAGAAAAGACCGGGCAAACGGAAACAATGGTTCTCCGTGAACATGCCATATTGACCATCCTCACGAAGTTGTCGCGTTATGAGTCTGAATGCGCGCTTTTCGAAAAGAAATATGGTGCATCTTTGGTGTCCTTTCGCAACCAGGTATAGCAGAAAATGAATTCTGAAAGTTTTCTGGAAGAAGATGATTTTCTGGATTGGGAGTATGCGGATTCTGCCAGGAATTGGTGGCACCTGAAAATGAAAGAGCTTACCCGTGATCATTAAGATAATCGAGAAACATGGTGCTCTGATCGCATCCTGGAAGATTATCGAATATGATCAGGATGGGCCTAATCAACTCATCCACATCATAAACACATCATGTCTGGCGATAATATTTTTGTTGAAGCTTCAAGAGGTGGAGACTTGGAGGCTATATTTGATGAGATTGCGCAATATTTTTCAACTGCTCAGTGTTTAGACTCCCCTAAATGAAAGATGTGCTTTCGGAAGAGGTGCACAAATTCGCGGTATCCGATGTTGTCATTCACTATTCTCAACTTTAGTAAGTTCTCAATAACATCGAAAATGGGCGCATAAAGGCGCAACTATCCCTTAAAGCAAAATTAGCAAATCCTGAATTTCGCTTTTTCTTCACACAAGAAATATCTTGGTTGTCAGAGGCTTTTTTTGCCATAGACTATCGTCACGGATACCATGGCTTGCTGTTAGGCAAAAAGAGCCCTCCCATCCACTTCAAACTTTTACAATCTGAGTTTTCTTTTACACCTCTTCCAGCGGGATTGGGCTGAAATAAGGAGTGGAAAACTCAAATCGTTCCCGTTTGAAGTATTCAGGCGACTTCAGCAGACATGGTCTCAAACGGTGCTTATGCTTACATCCTCTGCCGATTACTCGTGATAAATCATCACGGGGCATTCGCACGGCTATGAATAATTTCTGACAGGAGAGGAATCTCATTTTGGGGCAGTCCGCTGTGAA
>SESF01009399.1_pt1 | contig 10001 bp, 10 predicted proteins | sample 3171521 | NCBI WGS metagenome assembly SESF01 (sample SAMN10866945, study PRJNA518727) | freshwater metagenome | biome: subpolar coniferous forest; feature: holomictic lake; material: water; isolation source: holomictic Lake 227, 6 m and 8 m depth | place: Canada: near Kenora, Ontario | collected...
TCTTCAGGAGGTTTTCCATGAATGAAAGAAAAGGCGCGGCAACATTTCAATCCAATCTCTTGACACTGGTCGGTTTCGAACTCAAGGTAGGGGATAAAGCTCCGGATTTCAAACTGACCGATACTGGCCTGAAAGCCGTCACTCTGGCGGATTCCAAAGGGAAGACCCGGCTAATCAGCGTGGTGCCCTCGATCGATACTCCTGTTTGCGATCTTCAGACCAAACGTTTTAACCAGGAAGCCTCCAAGCTTTCGGCGAATGTCGTCGTGCTGACCGTGAGCATGGACCTTCCTTTCGCGCAGGCACGGTGGTGCGGCGCCGCGAAGGCAGATAAAGTCCAGATGCTTTCCGATTATCAGGATCACTCGTTCGGACAGGCCTACGGCGTTCTGATCAAAGAGCTCCAGCTCCTTTCCCGCGCGATCTTCGTGGTCGGTTGTGATGACAAGATCCAGTATGTGGAATATGTCAAAGAGATCACGAATCATCCCGATTACGATAAGGCCCTGGGAGTCCTCAAACCGAAATCCTGCTGCTGCGGCTAAATGATGTTTGCTTTATCGCCTGCGATTCCCTGGACAACACCCGGCTTTAAATTTAATAAACAACGGGTGTTGTTTCGGGTTGTCTTTTGGGCCTTCTTATTTTCATGGGGTTCTTCAGCCTTGGCGGATAGCCCGGTCATGAAAACGATGGCGGTGCATGTGGTCAAGGTGGCTCCCGGGAAAGATAGCATTGATGTCGATTTTAAACACCCGGCGACGAACAAATTCCAGCGCCTCACTTTTTATGTCGATGGTCAAACGGGTCTAAGCAAGATCAAGAGCCTGGATGAACTTCGCTCCGGCCAGGTGGTGAGCATCGATTACGTGGAAGGTCCCCAGAATCGCCTGTTGATACGGCGCATCGCGCGCATCAAACTTTCCGGTCCGCCCCAGGGACTTGAGAATTTTCATGGCCTCTAGTCCTGGGGTCCAATTGCTTTTATGGGTTCGCGGTACCGCGCCGTTTACTCCTAAAAAGCAAAGGCTAAACGGTGCTAGTCTTATGCGGTTTTTTTGTTTCATGCTTCTGTCTTTTCTCCTGAGCCAACCCGCGAGTTTTGCCTCTTATAAACCCCAAACTGACGACGATGACCGTAGAGCCATGAGTCCTCCAATGGGGGAAGATATGTCCCAAAGAACCGACGGTGAGCTTTTTGCCATGGAACAGGAGCTCCAGAAGCGGATCGCGAAGGATCCGGGCAACGCCGAACTTCATAAACGGCTCTCAACCGTTTACGCGACACTGTTTGACCGGACGCGTACTCAAAAAGGAAAGTGGTCGACCGAATGGCTGATGCGAAGCCGTGGTTCTCTTGAGAAAGTCCTGATGATCCATCCGGAGGATAAGATCGCTCATTACAATCTCGGAGTCGTCTACAAGAGACTTGGCGAGATGGAAGTCGCCCGTGAAGAGCTCAAAAAAGCGATACGGCTTTGCGATCCCGCGCAGGATGCTTATCTCATAAGCGCCTGCTGGCTCCAGATCGGTTCCGTTTATGAGGAGCAGGGATTCTGGGACGATGCCAAGGAGTGTTATCTCAGGGCCCGTGAATTCGACTACGGGAATCAGGATATCCAGGAAGCGATCGCGTCCGTGGACGGAAAACGCAAGGAATCGGGAGGCGGCGGATTTTCTTCGTTCGGGATGCCTTCGACGGGAAGCAGTTTTTCGGCGAACCCCCAGACCGCCGCCGCCATGGGGCAGGATCCGAACGCCCAGAATCAGAATGGGGTGGCCCAGGCTCTTCCCGCGATCGGACAAGCGCTCATGCAAAAATTTGGAGGCGGTGATGGAGGCAGTTCCAGTGGCAACTAATAAGATCCCCGCGGGCACAAAAGCGGTACTGCTGGACGCGGGAGGGACTCTCTTCCGGCCCTTTCCATCCATCGGTCATTATTACAGCACGGTCGCGGCGAAATATGGCTGTCATGTATCGGAAAAGGATGTCGAGATCGCATTCCACCGTGTATGGCGCGATCATGACCGGATCGGGGACCTGAAAAGCCATCTGAACGAAAAGAACGAGAAGGAATTCTGGAGAAAAGTCGTGACCGAAGTTTTCAAGGGGTTCGGTCCAGTGACCTCGTTCGATGACTTTTTCAACGAGCTTCACGACCTGTTCGCACGACCCGAGGTTTGGAAATTCTTTCCCGAATCCGAAGAAGTGTTGCAAGTCCTGAAGGATAAGGGGTATATTCTCTGCCTCGTTTCGAACTGGGACACGCGGCTCGTCAAACTTTGTCAGGGTCTTGGCCTGGGCCGGTTCATGGACCGCTATGTAATCAGTGCCGTTTTCGGTGTCGCGAAACCGGACCCGCGCATTTTTGAGGAAGCCTTGAAGCTTACGGGGGTGGAAGCCGGGGAAGCCGTTCATGTCGGGGACAGTCTTGAGGACGACATCCATGGCGCACAGCGATCCGGCATCAAAGCGATCTGGCTCGATCGTTCCGGCCGGCATGCGGGCTTGACCCAGGCCGAGCAGAATTCCGTGACCGTGATCCGCGATCTGAGAGAACTGATCTAGCTTCCGGTCCCGGCGAAGAAACCGTTAGAAGATTTAGAAGATATAAGGGCGAAAATCATATGAAATTATCGAGAGGGATGCCGATAGCAGCTTTAGTGATCGGGATCTTTCTTTTTTTCGGTGGCGTCGTGCAGGGCGCAGAAACCGGACTGGAGGCTTACCAGAAAGGTATCGCTTCCTGGAAAAAAGGTGATTATGGCGCGGCGATCAAAGACTTCAGCAGGGCTATCAAGGCGCAACCGGGTTTTGCCGAGGCTTATCACAGCCGGGGCCTTATGTATCTTTTGAGAGGGAAGGAAGATAAAGCGCTTGCGGATTTCAACAAGGCTTTAGCACTGAAGCCGGATTTCGCCGAGACCTATTTTTACCGGGCGAGTCTTTATGATTCCAAGAACGATCTTGACCGGGCTATTGCGGACTATACGAAGGCCCTGGAACTCAATCCCAAGCTTGGTGCGACTTATACCCGCCGTGGAATTCTTTATTCCCGGAAGGGCGATTTTGACCGCGCGCTGGGTGATTTTAATAAGGCCCTTGAAATCAATCCTGATTCCGGGAAAAATCATTTTTTGAGGGGCAAGGCCTATTTATCCAATAAGGTCTTTGACAAGGCGATCGCTGATCTTGATCAGGCGATCAAGATGGATCCGGCTGTCGTCAGCGCCTATTGTGACCGTGGATGGGCCTATCAGGAAATTGGCGATCTCGACAAGGCCCTCGCCGATGATACGAAAGCTCTTTCACTAGATCCGAAATATGGCTGGGCTTATTATGATCGAGGGCTGGTTTATTTCAGACTTGCGAAATACGAAGCGGCTCTTTCGGATTATAAAAACGCGGTCAAATTCAATCCGGAAGGCGCCCCGGATGCGTCCCTGGAATTCATCAAGCATGAAGGCTCACAGGCAGGGTCCGAGGTCGAGAAAACAGTGAAGGCCGTCAGGAAAATTTTGAAGTAGTAGAAGCGACTATGAGAGAAAAATGAGCATTCGGGACGAAATTTTAAAACATCAGGGCGTTTTAGCGGAGTCGAATCTTTGTCCGGCAGGGGATCCCTCCGGAGACGCTCAATCCATCGCTGGAAATTTCGGAGCCCGGTCCGCGGAATTTGGCGCGCGGAAAACGAAGGATGGTTTGACGGAGGTTTTTTTTAAAGTCCGGATGAGACCTGTCGCGGAACTTCCGCCCGCTTTGCAGGTGGATTGTCCGATCGTTTTCCCGCAAGGTTCTGACTTTGAAAATGCCGGCCTGAGAATTGAGGGGAATCAGTGGCTGACCGAACTTCTCAGTCCGGTCGAGGGGGCGGCGAGGTATTTTTCGGCAGAAACAGACGCTTCGATCAAAGAGCGTTTGACCGCGATCAACCGGCTTGCCTTGAGTATCGGAGCGGGTGAGTTTTCGTTGCTACCCAGTGTCGCGGCTCACGTGAAAAAGAATATCCGGAATCTTTCCTGGATGATGGCCGGCGGTTTCGCGATGATCGTTCTATCTGTGGTGGCTATTTCCATGCCATTTTTTTTCCGGCCTCTTGCGATACCCCAGGCGAAGGAGGGGCGCTCCGGGAATGCGACGCTTCGTTCCACGAGGATCGCCCGCGCTCAGGCCGAACTTGCCAAGAGCGAGAGAACCATCGTGCCTTCCGGATCGAATGTTTTTCTTATGGTGACGCCGGACAAAACGACGGTCACTTTGGGTGAGAAAGTGACTTTGATTTATGAAGTTCTGACCCGCTACAGTACCAAATGCTGGGGTTTTAGCAATGAAGGGAAATTTCAAAATTTCCGCGTCGATCGGAAAGACGCCGCAGCCGACGAACCCCGGGTGGTGGTTCAGGCGAACGGAAAAAAATTCCTCAAATTCGCCGTGGGGACGGCAGCGCTTGTGCCGCAACGTTTGGGAGAACAGCTTATTTATCCCGGAACGGCTTTTGTTTCCGCAAGATCGGAGAACGGGCAGATCCTGGATGTTTATTTGACCACCAAGCCGATGCCGATTAACGTTGTCAGTAATAATAAAGGACAGGAGCCGGGATGAAAAATAATATTCTTGTGCTGGATGTTGAGACGCAGAAATCCTTCAAGGAAGTCGGGAAATCGAAGGCGATGAGCCTTTCGAAGCTTAAGGTCTCGGTGGTTTGCGTCTACGATTATCTGACCGAGGTTTATAGCTCCTACGAAGAGAAGGAGATGACGAAGTTCGGCGAACGGCTCCAAACGGCGGACTTGATCATCGGATTCAACATCCGGCGTTTTGATATGGCGGTGCTCCAGCCCTATCTTTTCAGACCCGTCGAGCAGTTTCCGGTGCTTGATCTTCTGGATGATATTGAAAAGGCTCGTGGTCATCGCGTGAGTCTTGATAGCGTGGCGCGCGCGACGGTCAAGGAAGGGAAGTCCGGCGACGGCGCGGAGGCACTTGTGCTGTTCAAGGAAGGGCGCATGGAAGAGCTCAAGAAGTATTGCCTGGATGATGTTCGTCTGACCAAGAATGTCTATGAATTCGGCTGTAAAGAGGGGAAGATCCACTTTACCTCGACCTGGGATTTCAAGACTCATGAGGTCCCGGTGGACTGGAAGCGATCAACGGATGATTTTTTGAGTAAAAAGATAGGGCCGCAGACGAGTTTCCCGGCGAGTCTTTTTTAATAAGGTCAATGCTCGGCGGCGAAGCACAACGTGAAAGTCAGAATCCAGTCGTCGTCCTTTGATCCTTGACCTAGAACAATACAGGGCTTTCGAATCATGAACGAAATCGGCCAATCGCCATTTATTTTTCTAAGCGTGTTCCTCCTGGGGCTCGGACTGAACCTGACTCCGTGCATTTATCCCATGCTCTCAATTACCGTTTCGCTTTTCAGGGGTTCAGAGCATGAACCGCATAGCCGCGCATTCCTCAAGGCTCTCGCGTATGTGCTCGGGATGGTGACCATGTATAGCGGCCTGGGTCTTGTGGCGGCCACGACGGGAAGATTCTTCGGCGAGTGGCTGCAAAATTCCTGGGTTCAGTTTGGGACAGGCGTCTTCGTCATGGGGCTTGCCTTTAGCATGCTTGGACTTTATCAGTTTCGCTTGCCTTCCTGGCTGATGCCGGCTCAGAGTGGCGTGGCAAAGCGGACTTTCCTCAGTTTTTTTATTTCCGGTCTTCTCGTCGGGATCATCGCGGCTCCCTGCATGGGGCCTGCGGTGCTGACACTCCTTACCTTTGTGAGCAAACAGCAGAGCAGTGCCTTTGGTTTTTCTCTTTTCTTCGTGATGGCCCTCGGTCTCGGCCTCCCTTATCTTGTGCTCGGAACCTTTTCCGGACTTCTCGCGAAACTGCCGAGATCGGGAGGATGGCTGATCTGGTTCGAACGTCTCATGGGCATAGTGCTTCTGACTTTCGGGATCTCTTATGTCGCGATCGCGCTCAAATGGCCGGTCCTCAAGAATATCGTTCCATGGGCGCTAGTCGGCGGAGGGTTTTATCTCGGATGGATCGAGCGTTCGGCTCAAGGGACAAAGCTTTTTTTGATCGTGCAGCGCGTCCTTGGGACGATCGCCGTGGTATCGGGCCTTTTCTTCCTGGTCATGTCTAAGAACGGGGTGGCGTGGGAGCCCTATCGCGCGGGGATCCTCGACGAAGCGAAGGAGGCCGGTCAGCCCGTGGTCCTTGATTTTTATGCCGACTGGTGCATTCCCTGCCATGAGCTTGACCAGTTCACTTATTCCGATGGGCGCGTGATCGATCTATTGAAGGGGTTCCGGCGGATCAAGGTCGATTCGACTTCGGTGGATACGGATGAGATCCGGGATGTCATAGGCAGGTTCGATGTGTTCGGAGTCCCGACAGTCGTTTTTCTGGATCCGAAAGGCGCTGAAGTCACAGAATTACGAATGAACGGGTTCGTTCCTCCCGAAGAATTCCTGGCGGCAGTGGGATCGTCCCGGTTGAGTCCGGCTCAGGTCACTTACAATCCTTCATTGTCTGTTCCCCAATCCGCGATTCCCGACGCCCCATAACTTGACAAAGCGGGAGAGGGAACCTAGGATACTTCCATTCATGCTTCCACAATCATCGAAAGACCATTCATTATGAAAATTCTCCAGCGCTACGTTCTTAAGGAACTGCTTTTGCCGTGCCTTCTTTGCTTCACGGTCCTGAGCTTTATCTTTATGGCGGGTTATCTTGTGAAAGCGGCGGATATGATCATTGGCCGCGGGGTACCTTTCCCCCAGACGCTTTACGTTCTTATGCTCGTTCTTCCTTCCATTGTCAGCTATACCGCTCCGATGAGTCTGCTTACCGGTGTGTTGATCGTCTTCGGGAGTTTCTCCCAGAATAATGAATTCCGCGCCATGAAAGCTTCCGGAGTGCATCCCCTGAAATATATGATGCCGCCGCTTCTTGTGGGTCTTGCCATGAGTATGCTCATGTTCATTTTTAACGATCAGATCGGACCTCCGGCCCGTTTTGAATTGCGCCGGGCGACCAAGCGGATGATCATGCAGCATCCGATGGCGCTGATCGAGCCCGGACGTTTCGTGAAGATCAGTTCCGGCATCCTTTTTCTTGCCAAGCGCGTCGAGGGCGATTCCATGAAGGATATCGTGGCGCACGAGGGCGTGGATTCTGAAAATCCCGTGAGGACCATTGTCGCGGAGAGCGGAAAGATCGTGATGGATCCGAATACCGGGCAGTTGGAAGTCCAGCTCTACAATGGAAGCGTTTCCGAATCCCAGGGCGACGGGGTCCAGTCCGTTCAGTTCAAGACCTATAAGTTTCCGACGCTTGATGAGGATGATATCCGGAAGCTGGGGAAAAAGAAAAAGGACATGACCCTGGCGGAGCTTCTCGTTGAGATCTCGGAGTTTATTGCCGACGTTTCCGGAAACGTCGATAAAAAAGGAAAACGGGAGACATGGACCGTTTTTCACCAGAGGATCGCCTTTGCGTTCGGTTCCCTGGTGTTCGCCTTTATCGGTATTCCGATAGCCGCGATCGTGAAGCGAGGGGAAGTGGTCATCAGCTTCGGGATCTCTATGGCCGCGACGAGTGTCTACTATATTCTTTTTGCGATCGCCCAGACCCTTGCGTCGCGCGGAGGCCTGCCGCCGATGTTATCCCTTTGGCTTCCAAACATTCTTCTTATCGGTATCGGAATTTTTTTCCTCCGTAAGGCCATTCTTTCCTAAGCATAGATTTAAAACTCCGAATATCGAAATACGCCGCAAATTCAAAACTCGAATGTCGTAATCCGCGAAACGGGCTGCCTTGTGTTTTGAATTCCGTGCTTCTTATTTAGCGTTTGAAAGGTGGCGCGGAAAATACTTCAAGCGCGCCGCTTCTCTTCGCATCAGCATTTGATCTTGAGATAATTTTTGACCCTGGCTTTCCAGCCGCGGAGGCGTTTGGAACAATCCTTTTCGGGCGGGGCGTTCCGGGTACGATCTTCCAGGACTTTTTTTGCGGCTCGGACGAATTCTTCAAGAGCGTCCTCTTTTTTTTCGGGAAGGCGCATTTCTTGAAGAACCTGGAGGAGCCCCCAACCCTGGCCTTGCGAACGTTCGGTTCCCAGTATCCCTTCCCCCTTAAAATTAACATAATCGATCAGGGCGAACATGCCCTTGGGTGCATCCGCGATCTCCCTGAATTTTAATTGGATCGCAGGCCGCTCAGTTTCGGGGATCGTCGCAAGCATTCTGGGCAGTATTCCCTCGACACGCCGGATAATAAATTGCGCCTGGAATTTTTGGTTTTTTTTTAGAAAACTCTTGAGGCTGGTCATGCGTTCACTCGAGATGTCCGCCAGAAACGCGTCGCGGGTCGGCCAGGGGGCTTCTCTTGCGGGAAGAGCCGTGATCCAGAGCGGTATCGCTTCTTTCTGTGCTTCGAGGAAAGAAAGAAATTCAGGGAATAGTTCCTTGTAAGGGCCTTTATTACCGGCGGGATACCAGATAAAATGTCCTATGCCGAACGAGGGAAAAGTCTCGTCGGCATTCCAGGTGATCATCCGCTCCGCCTTGCCCGAGCATTCATTGAAGTAGATCATCTTCTGCAGACAGTCCAATTGATCGGCCGTCATAGGAGTATCGCGGACAGGAGCTGCCAGGAGCGGCGTGGAAATGATCCACATTAGAATGAAGCCAAGTGCGGATATTTTCACAGTTTCCTCAGGAGCGACTTGAAATGAGAAATCGAAAGAGAATTCGAAAATACAGAGAATTCAGTCATCATTCCAATTAATTTCATCGGAGATGAAGACGAAATTGGGACTATGCTGATTACCATTAATTGCGAACTGAAATCAGTATGTCACCATCAAGAAAATAATCCAAGATAAGGATAGCTTCGCGAAACGGGGAATGCAACAGGAGTTACAGAAAAAATCTCAGATCTTCAGAAGGCGGCAGAGGTCGGCGGGGGATTGGACGATAAAATCGGGATGAGCGGTTTCGAGTTCTTTCAGGGCTTGGAAGGGATTTGAGGCGAGCATGGGGAAGGCGATCGATTTTATGGAAAGATATGCTTTGGCTCTGTTCGCAGCCAGAACATCGTCCGGCAAGTCGCCCACGTAAAGAAACTTCTTTTTCGATCCGATCGTCTGCGCTGTCTTCAGAATCGAGAAAGGATGGGGTTTTCGAAGGGATTCCTTCCGTTCCCGCTCCTCTTTTTTGACATCGTCCATCGTGGTGATAGCATCAAAAAGATCCTGAATTCCGAAATGCTTGAGCGCGTGGGACGCCTCATAAAGAGAACGACCGGTTGCAATACCGAGTTTGATGCCGTGGCTTTTCATCTTTTCGAGAATGGGGCGCTTGAGAATGAGTTTCTCCCGATGGATGAGCCCGCGTTTTTTCCAATAACGCATCCGGTTCATCGTCACGCGCGGGAAAATGTCCTTGCCCAGGTAGATCTCCTGAAAGATGCGAGCCACTTTTTCGATGGTCACTGTCGTGGGGCGTCCGAAAAGGGCCGTGATGCCCGCAACTTTGAGAGGTCTCTGCTTGATGCCTTTGGCGAATTTTTCGATCTGGACAGCTTTTTTGAGCGCCTCCAATGTGCGGTTCTTGACCGGAAGCGAAAGGAGATAGACTAAAAGGCCGTAACAACAGTCCCAGTCGTCGTTGAAGCCGCCCAGGAGTTTGAATTGGTCAACATCATCAGGAGTGAGAAGGCTCGGGAATTTTCCGCCTGAGGAGCGACTAAAAAAAGGAATGGGCCCGTGGGTCAGATAAAGTTCCACCGTGTTACGGATAGCTTCGAGATAGGAGAGCCGGGTATCTACGAGAACATTATCGATATCAAAGATGATGGCATCGGCTTGAACTTTTTCTACTGGGGCATGTGCGACAGACGATTTCGAAGGGGCTTTTTGTTTCATGGCGCTAGTCTACGCCCTTGAACGGGCCATGTAAAGAATGATATTCGATCAGGGTGCAAGAGCGCAACTGCA
>SESF01030004.1_pt1 | contig 9998 bp, 22 predicted proteins | sample 3171521 | NCBI WGS metagenome assembly SESF01 (sample SAMN10866945, study PRJNA518727) | freshwater metagenome | biome: subpolar coniferous forest; feature: holomictic lake; material: water; isolation source: holomictic Lake 227, 6 m and 8 m depth | place: Canada: near Kenora, Ontario | collected...
GTCTTATAAGGGCCAAGATCCTTCTGAACAAGATTTAAGTTATTTTGAGTCATTAATACGCAAAATAGAAAACATCATAACAGAGAATGAGGACATCAGAATTGTTCACAAATGGCAACAGGGAGATTTAATTATCCCAGACTTGTTTAAATTAGCTCACGCAGTTACTGGTGGCTTTAAATCTGAAGACAGAGAATTTAGAGGAATTTGGGGTTATCGCTCACCAGTTACTTCTAATAAATTGCTGTAAAGTTCGGCGCAAAATAGAGGTAGAAAACCATCTCATGCTCCAAAGGAGCACTATTGGTTAGATTTCCTAACAATCGGCAATCCCTCAGTCTCACTTGATCTCTTAGCTTTTTTCTTTTGCTGAGGCACAAATACTTTATTCTTTGCCCTACGCTGTTGCTTAGTTAGCTTCTTAGGCTTTTGCAGCTTTACATCTGCAGGGGATTGATCTGGTACAAGGATAGGCTTATTATAGGTAGGTCTAGACCAATCAGATGGGGTGCCCATTACTGATGATTCTATGGCTACCTTGTTTCTACCAAGGGCTCTTTCAGCCTTTTTAAGTTCATTTGTCCAGTCTATCTTTTTATCTAGGTGCTTATGCTTTTTGTTAGACATTTACTTAGCACACCAAATCCTACCATCAGTCATGGTTTGATGAGTCTCCCAGAAAAGTGGATCTTTATGTGATAAACCACATGTTTGTCATTCATTCTTAATAATTTCTATGTCTCCAATTTAGCAGGGAATAGACCAAAGATCCATACCAAGTCTTATTACAACGTCTAATACCATCTTCTCCATAGTGATCATACATAAATAGGATTAGTCTAGTCTTGTTCTTTGTTCTCAGGAACTTGCCACAGTGTATACAAGACTCAAAGATATACATAGGCAAAGGTTTGTCAAAATCTACATTATTTTTCATTCTGCTGCCAATATCTTAATCTCTAGTTCATCCTTATTCTCTGCCACAGTTCTAGAGGTCCAGTTGATAAGGTGAATCGTTCTAGTGATATCGTTATGAGATACATACTCTGACTTGGCAACCTCCAGGTATCTGTCTATATCATTTTTGAGGTTTTCTAGGACAAAGGCAAAATCCTCTTCGTATTGATGCATTTGCTTTTTATTTTTTTTAGTAATCATATACTAATCATATCAAATTTTGAACGGTATGTCAAGAAAGACCCCATTACCCCTATAGTAAATATACCCATAGCCAGATATGCCCAATAGCCTAAGAGCGTGTACCGTTTTTTATTTACAGGTTGGACAGTAGTAAGAGACTCTAAGGTTTTCTGGATTGATATAAGAGGTTTTACCACATCTTACACATATTGCTTCAGCCAAACCAGAGTCTTCTATATCTAGTTTAAAGGATCTTGTGTAGTATAGCTTAGTAACGTACCACGTTATTAGTATTGAAATTATTGTTAACATATATCCATGATATCACACCAAGATGAACAGTTATCCACAGGTTTAGCAGTTATGGCTACAGCCACATATTGTACAAACACTGTCTTGAATAGTACAATCATCACACCAATCAGGAGGAATTTGTTTATATCCTGGGATCTTTTCTTCGGTTTGTTCTGTCATATACCAAGTATATCAAATAGTTATCCACAAGTTATCCACATATAAATCTTACTGATATTTTTAAGATATGGTTTGGGTGGAGGAAAGTGGAGGATAGTGGAGTACTGAGCGGATATAAGAGGGCCGTCGTAATCCCAACGGATTTTAACGGGCCCATCCAAACCTTCAAACCTTCTATTGGGGCATGCATCATATCATACAAACCTCTATTTGTCAAACCTTTATAGCTTAAAAACCATATAAAAACATATACAAAATTGCCCAAAATGTCCAATAATATAATAGAAAGGTTTGATAATATTTAATAATATATACAAAACCAGGAAGAAATGGTTTGTTATTCTATAGGGGTTTATTGTTGTATGGTTTTATATATGTCCCCCGTCAAAAACGGGGACGCTAAAGCGTTGATCGTAATGTCTAACAGGATTATTTGATGCGTTATGGCGGGGGAATTAAAAAGAATTAAGAACAGCTACTATAACAGTAAGCATAAGAACAAACCCTATAGTTATAGAAAAGAATAAAACCTTATCTGGTTTGATATCTTCATGAGAGTCTGATGAATGGTGATGATCATGCTTAGAGAAACCATCATTAATAAAATATGGTCCACCAGCTTTTGAGAAATAGTTTCTACCCATAAAACCATTATATCATCATATAAAGGTTTGACAAGTAAAGTTTGATATGCTAGAATCTGGAAAATTATTAGCTCTTCGTAATGTCCATGAATCTGGAAAAATTTTAAAGGCTTCGTAATGTCAAATTTGGGGAAAGAAAAGGTTTGATCGTAATAAGGTTTTATGGTTTGGAAAAATATCTCGGGGGCACAACGGCAGGCTTTTGTCAAGCCCACCGCTGCCATCTCTACTAGAATAGTTTGTATTGGTTGTAGTGATTGTACCGCTCTTGCTGAGTGTGTTCCGCTGAGTCTGCAATAGTAATTAAACGATTGTAGATTACATTTGGTGATGACTCTGCAAGATACTGTCCCACCATGTCAAGGTCTAACCTTAAGTCTGATAGAACATTAGATAGTTGAATTGCTACCTTCTCTTCTTTTGTTACCAGTTTTTTTCTCATGGTTCTCCTTCATTTCATTGTACCAAAAATAAGGGGGGAGCGCAACCCACCACAAATCGCACTCCCCGTTGCAGCGTTTATTTTACCACTGCGTGCTCAGTTAAAACTTGTGGGCCATAGGCATTGACAAAGGCATCAAATTTTACTGGAACATTATCAATTACAGTCTGATTAACAAAGTCAATGATGACTGTCTGCTCTCCCAGGTCATAGTTGTCTGAAGTAATTGCATAGATTCCATACCCTGTTTCATCCAAGATGTTGTGTTGAATAAGATAACTAATGATCATACGAGTGCCATATGAAGAATCATTAATACGTGGACGTGCATGGACCAAAGCTTCTGCTAGGTCTGGCTGCCAAGAATCCTGGCCCCAGTGACTGTATAGTACAACGTTTGATGTGGTACCGTCTTTGAATACAAAGTTAATACGTGCTCCCATTATGCTTGCTCCTCAATCTCTGTTACTTCTAGTGGAAACCAATCATAGGCATACTCTTCAACATTTTCAGATAGTTCAATGCGGTTCATTTCTTCAATGGCTTCTGTCTCTGATTCTGCCTCAATAATAAACTCATAGTAGATTTCTCTACTTGCAGTTATGGTGTATTTTGTCATTTTCTTCCTTCTGTGTAGTAGTTAATTCCATTGTATCAAATAAGTCTAGTTGTGTCCAATTCATTCGTCCTCACCAAGTTCTTTTATGCATGCCGTGCAATACTCGCCTGCAGGGTCCTGCTTAGGCGCTTCCTGACAGTTCTCACACTCAGTGCCGTCTAGTTGAGTCTCTGCCTGTACCCTGACCCATTCGCAGATCTCTCCTTCGTATACGTCAGCGGTTAGCGTGCTAATGGCTTCATACCATTTTTCATCCACTTCAAGTTCAATAAGATAAGTAGTCTTCATGGGTGCTCCTTGTCATATGCTGTTTGGTGTGTCTCACACATATCATTAGCCCAGCCACAGTGTGGACATGGATAATCTCCACAATCATCACAGACTACAATCTGTTCATCTAAATAGGTACCGTCACAATTACGGCACATGTTGTCATACTGTGACTCTGATATGACAGTACCTCGCAAAATCTCACACTCGCCACCCCAGCCAGTTTCTTCTTCATATGATAAAGTAAATAATAAATCAGGGTACTGTGTAGATAACTTTTCAAGCACAGCCATAGGACGTGACCATGCAGTCTCAAAGTTATAGTGAACAACATGGTTCTCACCATTAACTGTATCTTCTACAGTTGTATTAGGATAAGTATCATTAGATGAGACAGCCACATCCCACTTGGTTCCCCAGTTGCGTACATTCCAGTCGTACCAATGGTCTGACTTAAACTTCATAGCCTCTGCAAAATCCTCTACTTTAGGTTGAGGACCATCATAGACTTCCATGTTAGTTGGTTTAATTACATTCCAGAAAGCAAAGATAGGGTTTGGATAAGTTACCTGTTGCTTTTCCATTTGCTGTGTTTTAATGTTCCAGTTGTCATGAACACGAACGAATGGTGTATTCATCTGCTCCATTAAAGATTTAACAGACTCAGGCTTGCCCTCAATCGTTAATCCGTTATATACCCAGTTTGGCATGGTGGCTTCTTTCTACTTGGCGGTTTAATACAATTTTACAGCAAGGGTATTAGTTTGTCAACTTAATACGGTCTGAGATAGCAAAGGATAGTGCATATGTTAGATTATATACTTCTACAAGGGCGTCTAGCCTGCCCTCTGCTTCTGTACGTTGCATAGATAGCATTGCGTCTGAGTAGTCACCCTCTTCTTCCTCAGTTGCAATCTCTGTAAGATTTTGCTCAGCCATTAGCATAAGGTTCTTAAGCTCTCCGTGCAGGATGTCTGTTCCTGATACCCCTGCGTCTACCATACGTTGTAGATGTGGCTCTAATGTTAGATTATCCATTTATATACTCCAATAGGTGTTCACAGGTAGCAATGGCTCCCTCGTAATAGGCGTCTGATTCATAGTACTCATCATCACTGATAGGAATATCATTGTTAGCGTCTTCAACATCTTGCTCCAATGAAATTTTATGAATATTTATATACTCTCTTAATGTATTTAGGTCCATATATTAATTATAAGGGTTTGAGTTGATTTTTACAACTTCTGTGGGTGTGACATCAATCACAGGTTCAAATGCAGGGGATAAACCAATACTAATAACCATTCCCCTACCGCAAATACAATCAGGATCTACTCTTGGTATTTCCAGGGCAGTCACCTCAATAAGAGCATCACAATTAGTACATAGATAATCATGCTTAGTCCACATTAGTCAAAGTACCCTTCTGCCCATAGACCTTGAAGAAATTCCTTGGCTCTCCATGTATTGTTATATAGCCATGGGTCATCATCTGAATTTATCGTGGTAAGTACAGAATCAAGAGCATAAACCATATCGTCTAAATCTTCCCTAGTATAACCTAACATTCAATTGCCTCTATATATTTAATCATAGTTTGTAGTGTTATATGAATGTGACAATCACAATCATCTGATGTATCTCTGTCATCAAAATGAATTAAGTTGTCATCATAGATATAATCAATTAGTTCTTGTGTAGTAATCATGCTTCCTCACATTCTAAATAGTATTGGTCGCCTGGTGTTAAATCATAGAACTGATTAAACCTGCCCTTTAGGTAATTGTTATCTGACATTTCTGCAAATCTATAATCTGCAAACAGTTGGCCTTCATCAAGATTGGCATTAACCCAATCCTCTACTAACATTGCTCCTATCTCAGAGTATGTTGCATCTATTACCATTTCGTTTTCGTTCTCTAGGAAACTCATGCTATTGCCTTTCGTGGTAGTTATATTATAATTTTACCCTAGAACTGGGGAAAAAGCAAGTCCTACGTAATAAGGTTTTTAATGATTATTTATCTTATGTAAAGTGCCCCCGAGCCCTTTTTGCGATCTGTATGGGACTTGAACCCACGACCTCTACCGTGACAGGGTAGCGCTCTAACCAACTGAGCTAACAGACCAATAAGGTGAGCAGTTTTAAATCTTGCTCAGGATTTTTTGTTATGCTAACGACATAACGTTTTGCACAACTTTTAGCAAACGATTTTTTTCTGCGTTAATTGCAGGGTCAAATCCTGATGCTGATGCAAGAATACTTTCGTTATTCCCACCACGAGCAGAACGGTACCAGTCAAGGCGTTCTGTTAGTGCATTGAAAGCACCCCATGCGTTACCCGCAATCATTCCGTTATACTCGCCTGTATAAATGTCGTTAATAACATCTACCTTGTTTTCCCACTTCTTGATTGCACCCTTAGCATCTTTTTCTGGCTTAGGGTATGCAGAAAGAATAATGTCATTAAACATCTTAGCAGAAACTTCCTTCTCAATCATAGCCTTAGCCATGACATCAAATTCGTCCATGTACTTATTAGCCATTCCAAGAGTCTCACGAGCAACGGCAACCTTACCGCTTGCTGTCTGTGTGTGACGTATCTTGAAAGATTGCTTTATGCCATTCTTCTTCTTGATTGAACCCAATGCAAGATTAAGAGTATTAGCGCATACAACACGCACAGGCGTGATGCTTGCTTGAATAGCGATAGAACCGTCGTGTGATGTGTTGATGAGCAAATAAGTCTTTACCTTATCTGCAACACCTGTAGGGTCAAGAATAGTTTCACGCTCTAGTGCTAGCGCACCAAATACAACACGTCCACCCTTGATTGAGCCAGCGGTTTCCCAACGTCCACCACCGTCTAGAATGTTATCACCAAATGAAAATAAATCTTCATTCTGCATAACATGATAACGCTCACCTACGACACCAAGAATGTCTGTCTGTGAATTATCTGTAGGATTAGTACGCAATACGTACTGATAGTTTTTATCGCTTGTTAAGTGTGATGGGGTTTCTAAATCTTCCAGACGAACATTCCACCCATTGAGATTTGCTGCTTCCAACATCTCTGATGTGTTTTTTTCTTCTGTGAATACAGTACCCAATCCATGCCATGCGGGTTGACGAAATGATGCAAAAGATGCAACGCCGTTTTGTGTTTCTAGTTCATGTGCCATGAGTTTTCTTCTTTCTTTTGTAGTTATTCTAAGTTTAGCAGGATAGTCTGACAAATGCAAATCTAGATAGTTAAGAATCTGGACAATCTGGACATTTTTTAATGTGTCGTAAATCATACTGTGATCTAGCTCACGCCCCCCGAGCCGTTTTTTTATGCAACGGAATGAATAAAAATATTGAGCAGTTTTAAAACGTGCTCAGGTTTATTAGTAGCCCCCTACTAAATATCTACTCTGTCAACACTGGATGACAAATAAGTTACGCCTTGAGGCTCTGATACTGAATCAAAATCAATATCATGAATTAAGTTAATTGCTTCTTCTTCATTACGTGCATTAACTGTAATTGAATACTGAACTGTAACTTCTAGTTCAAATTCTTTTGTTAAGTCAAATCCGCAAATCTCTGCAATTTCTTCTGCTTCTGATTCATTAATTGTTGCTTGTGCAAGCGCTTCAAGTGTCCACTCTTGCATTGCTTCAACAATGCGGTTTTTATCTGCAGCATCTGCATAGGAGCGCTGTGTTACTGTTGAGATATGTGATTCAAGATTAGCAATGCGCTCATCTTTCTTTTGAATTTCTGACTTAAGAAAATTCTCTGTTGTTGTGTATTCTGTTAGTGTTGCGTTAAATGGAGTTTCCATTAGGGCTACCTTCTTTCTGTTTGTTGTTAATTTAATTGTACTACTGGGCACTGACAAATTTAATCCTACTACCCCAGGGGATCTTGCTAACCATAGCGTGAAACGCAGGGGTAGAAGGTGAGCAGTTTAGCGACATACTCAGGTCGTTTGTTATCTAATTAGAGGTAACGAGCAACCGCATTGTAAGTGCTTGTGCTAACTACTTCCTCATCTGTCATTTTGAGGATACGAATAGCATTAGAGATTTCCTCTTTCTGCTCACGATAACTATGAACATGAATTGTCTCATAGTCCTTCTCAGGCTCTTTAGGTAAATCTTTTTCACTAACTGTTAAGTCGTAGTCAATGTTAAGTGTGTTATTCCATGAGCGATAGTTAGTACGGAAGTTTTCTGCCTTCTTGATGTTAGCAACGGCATACTCGCTAATTTCTTTCTGCCAAGCCTTACGCAACTTCTCGTACTTTGCTTCGTTTGCTTCTTGTGATGCGTAGTCTGCCTCTAACTTTGCTAGTGCAGTTTCTAGTGCCTTGATTACTTTTGGTGTTGCTATCTTTACTGAGATTGCTTTTTGTCGTGCCATGTTTTATTCTCGTTTCTTTTGTAGTGGGTTTATTAGGGGGTTGTTTGGGCAGTTTTAATTGTTACCCAGCAATAAGCAACTAACTAATTACGATTGGGCTTTCCAAGTCGTCCAGCGTGTGTTACCATTAACATCTAACTTAACACGAACTGTGTCCTTTGCAGTAGGTGAGATTTCAAGAATTGTTCCTGTAACCTTTGACTTCTGTGATGTGTAGAGGTCGCCTACCTTGTATGTATTTGCTACTGTCATTTTGTTTCTCCTTTGTAGTTTGTTGTATGTATTAAGTATAACATTTCCTACTGACATTTTTCAACTCCATTTCTTGTATTTCTCACTATTTGAGACGCTTGGGTATGTGATTTATGTCACACTATTGGTTAATCAGCAAGACTAATAACCCTATTAACAATAGGATAAATAGGCTTTCCATTTATCTCCTCATTTCTTACTTGACGAGAATACTATGTCACTCTTAGAGTATACACACAATGAGCAAGAAACGCAAGCGGAGCCATTAGTAGAGATTAGGGGAATGGCTTTTTTATTTTCAGGACACTTAGCCCCTACCTTACCAATCATCTCTTTCATGTCTGCTTGTCCTACTAAGAAATTCTTAGCAAGGTATGCAAGCTTTATCCCATGATCTTTTTTCAGGGTAACGCCAATAGACTTATTCTCACTATCTGTAGAATAGTATAAAGATAGATTAGCAATGTCTTTAAGCATTACCGCTGCACTCTTCACACGTGTATATACCCAGAATTGAATATCAGGATTATTAAGGATGACATGCTTCCATGCGAATGTATAAGTATCGTTAAAGAAATCGCCGTCCCAGTGAATACGAAATAGCATAGGCGCTTCACGCTTTACACAGTCAGCCTTGAAGTCTTTAATCATCTCTTCAAGCAATGCTTCAATAGTGTCATGGTCTGCGTCTTTTACTAACTCCCAATTGTGCAATAGGTTTTTCTTTACTGTTGGGAATACCTTTTCCAATTTGCCTGCATAGCAAACACTTTCACAGACAGACGTTGCACCAGGACATGAATAGTTTTTTCCTGCAGGTAATCCAAACGTGTTGGCAATACTTGCTTGTTTTCCATTAGGTGTGACGGCATTTGCTACTTTCCTATCTTTGCTTCTGAGTAATTTATTCATGGTGGCTACTCGCTTTCTTTCTTTAATTTTAGCATGAGGGACTGACATTTTTTTCTATCATACTTTTTTTTATTAGGTACCGCTGAAGCAGCATTAGAACGACGCAAATCCATAAGGCGTCGTAACTCTTCAGGGTTTTTCTTCATAACTTAATCTTAGCAGAAATAGGAGAAAAATACAACTCTACGTAAATGTGATCAAGCTCACAGGGCCCTCGGGCCGTTTTTCAATCTAAATAAACGTACCAATCAACTTCTTCATCAAATGCAAACTGAACAACTTGTTTCTCACCAAAATCATTTACAATTTCAATGTCATAGTTGTCACCAGTGGAATCACTTTCAATAAATGTTACTTCAACAATTTCATCGTCATAGCTAATTAGATCGCCAATCTCCAATGCGCTGACTTGTAGTGAGTCTGCTTTAATTAATTCCATAACCTCAATTGTATCAGTCATTTACTCTAACCCCAATCCTAATTCAAATCCTAAGTCTTCATCATAGTCTTCAACGTTTTCTGGCAACCATGCGTGCAAGTGGTGTTGCTCAATGATGGCCCAAACTGGTGCAGCAGTTAAGCCCTTGTATAAAATACCATCTGGCATTTCAATAGTTTCGTCCCACTTATCTTCATGAGCAAAGTCAATAGCCTGTACGCATACGGGCACCATGCTTAGCGGTACTGGTGGATAGTGATTACCTTGTAAGTGATAACCAATAGCCTGTTCAAGGCTTATGTCAATGTTTTCTGCTAAGTCTGTTGCTGTGTTGTATCCCATTATTTAAATACGACCTTTCGTCCTTCACGATAAAATAACTTTGTGTGCA
>SESF01011303.1_pt1 | contig 9992 bp, 9 predicted proteins | sample 3171521 | NCBI WGS metagenome assembly SESF01 (sample SAMN10866945, study PRJNA518727) | freshwater metagenome | biome: subpolar coniferous forest; feature: holomictic lake; material: water; isolation source: holomictic Lake 227, 6 m and 8 m depth | place: Canada: near Kenora, Ontario | collected...
ACTTCGACCAGTTGGTAACCCAGCCCGCTGACGGTTTGTTCAATGATGTCTTGCAATGCCACCGCTTTTCACCCTCCTGGTAGACGGTTCAATCGATAAAAACCAGGAAAATAAACTGAACATCTTTTTCGATCAGATTGACCTGAATACATTAAATTCCTTCATCCCGGATGACATTCATCTCAGAGGTTTACTGAATGGAAATCTTTCCGTTTTAGACCTTTATCATCGGGCATTGTATCTTGCTGATTTAAAGATTTCAGGATTAAGTTTACTCGATCAGCTAATTGGAAATGCTGATTTACAAAGCCGATGGGATGCTGACGCAGAAGAAATTAATGCGGATCTATTGGTCAAATCGGAGGATAAACAAAGGTTGCATGCATTTGGAATATTTAATCCCGGCCGCGACAGCCTTTCGTTTTACACGAATTTTGATCATTTTTCATTACTCATCCTTCAACCGCTTTTGGGAAGTACTTTTGCCCATTTTCATGGCGATGCTACGGGAAAAGTCCGTCTATACGGCAAACCAAACCATTTAATGCACGAGGGTGCTTTGTTTGCTTCGAATGCAGGTATGATGCTTTCCGACATGAATGTTAATTATACCATGAATGATTCTGTTCAATTCACAGCAGACCGGATTATTTTTCCTGATATGAAAATTCAGGATGACTATGGAAATTCAGGAATATTTTCAGGTTCGATTAAGCATCGGAGTTTTTCGAAGATGGTTTATGATCTGACTATAAAAACAAACAAAATATTGGCAATCAACACCACTCCGGAGATAAATGGACAGTTCTATGGTAAAACTTTTGCCAGCGGAGTGGTTCGTATTACCGGCCCCGATGGGGATTTACTGCTTCATGGAATTGCCCGTACCGAAAAAGGTACCGATATGAGTATTTCATTAGAATATGAAGGAGATACAGAGGAATATAAATTTTTAAGTTTTGTCAATCATGGCTATCAGCCGGTAAAAAAGAAGGAAGACCCTTATTCTGATTCAGGAATACTCATGAAGTTTGATATTGAAGTTACTCCCGAAGCGAAGGCACAGCTTATTTATGACACGAAAGTGGGTGATGTGATTAAGTCGCAAGGTTCTGGAAACATGTTGTTTACAATCGATAAGAATTATAATCTTGGACTTTTTGGTGAATATACAGTTGATAAAGGTGATTACCTTTTCACACTTCAAAATGTAATCAGTAAAAAGTTCGAAATACAGAGGGGTGGAACTATCGAATGGAATGGGGACCCTGTTGATGCCACATTGGATTTGAATGCCATTTACCATCTAAAAGCTTCGCTCAGCGACCTTTTTGGCAATTCCACTCCAACTGTTGATTATTCGCAGCGATTACCTGTCTCGTGCAAAATAGCACTTTCAAAAAGTTTGAGTAATCCGGACATTAAGTTTGATATCGACTTATCTACGGCACAGGATAGAATAAAGGATGAAGTGAAGCAATATATTAGCACTGAAGAGGATATGAATAAGCAAATGCTTTCGCTTTTGGTACTTGGAAAGTTTTATACTCCGGAATACCTTCGGGGAACTTACGAGGCATCAAATAACAACCTGATGGGTAACACGGCAAGCGGCTTGCTATCGAGTTCACTAAGTAGCTGGCTTTCGAAAATCAGTAACGATTTTGATGTTGGAGTGAAGTACCGCCCCGGAAATCAGATTTCAAACGATGAGGTTGAGGTGGCTTTGAGTACACAGTTGTTTAACGACCGGGTTACGATTAACGGTAATGTAAATAATAATTCAGCACAGAGTTCCACAGCCAATAGCAACGGATTTGTTGGTGAAGGTGATATCAGTTTAAAAATTGCAAAAAATGGCAAACTTCAGTTGAAAGCATACAATCATGCCAACAATACCCTTTTGTATGAAACTGCTCCGTACACGCAGGGAGTAGGCGTGGCCTACCGGGAAGATTTTAACGATTTTAACGAGCTTTGGCAAAAATTCAAGAACATCTTCAAGACGAAGAAGATCAAACATAAATCGATAATTTAAACCTGGGCAAGAATTTTTGTGTTTGTCGTAACTTGTTGAATTTGTTGAAGATATTGCTGATATGAAGCATAAAGTGTGTTGTTTAAATATTTCGTATTTTTGCAGAGTATACTTTTTAGTTCAAAATAGTCGTTTTTTAATAAGTTTTACTTAAAACGAATGCGTATGTTGAATCTTATCTTAGTACAGGCAGCTCAAAATTTAACTGAAGCTGCCAATGTTACCAGTAAGGCCGTTCAACACGAAGGATTGATGCAGAAGATTTTTGAAACGGTAATGAAATCAGGACCTTTAATGATTCCCATTGTTTTATTGTCAGTGGTGGCAATTTTCATTTTCCTTGAACGTTATATTGTCATTCTGAAAGCTGGAAGAGTTGACTCCAGATTGATGACCAAATTGAAGGAGTACATTCAGAATGGGAAATTTGATTCGGCATTTTCATTGTGCCACAAGAGAAATACCCCAACTTCCAGGATGATCGGAAATGGAATATCACGTATCGGACGATCGTTCGCTGATGTGAATTCCTCCATCGAAAATTTTGCCAGCCTTGAGATTTCGAGATTGGAGAAACGGCTTCCGCTATTGGCCAGCGTGGTTGGCGGAGCTCCAATGCTGGGGGTTCTGGGTACTGCGATTGGCATCATTCAGGCCCTTAACGATATGGTGAAATCGGGTAACAATATCGATTTGACTTTAATATTAACTGGTATTTACCAGACATTAGGTACTACGATAGCAGGGATTATTGTTGGCCTGATAGCATATTTTGCTTATAATATACTGGTAGCCAATGTTCAAAGGGTTATAATTAATCTGAAATCAGCAAACTCTGAGTTTATGGATATGCTCAATGAACAAGCCAAATGAAAAGTGATTGTTGAAGGAAATGAATTATATATCGGAACATAAAACAGGATTGATCGGAACCTTTATCACCCATGGCTTGATATTGGTGTTCTTGCTTTATTTTGGCCTGTTGATAACTCCACCCATACCTAAAGACGAAGGAATCCTGGTGAATTTTGGTGATTCAGAAACCGGATTAGGTCTCGAAGAGCCTGCTCCGGGTGAACGCGCACCGTCGATAAAACCGGTTGTATCGGTTTCTGAAAAACAGGTAATTCCAATGCCTTCAAAAAAAGTTATTGCTGCTGACGATGATCCTGTGGTAACCCAGGATATTGAGAAAACCATAGCGATAAAATCACCGGCGAAAAAGAAAATTACTGAAAAGGTAATCGATCCAGAAAAAATGCGGCTGGAAGCAAGTGAAAAACTACGGCAGGCTGAGATTGTCCGTCAGAAAAGGGAAGAGGAACAACAACTCGCTCAGGCTGCTGCCGAGCAACGAAAAATAGGTGAAATAAACAGCCGGGCAAAAAATGTATTTGGCGGAGGCGGAAAAGGAGATCCCAATTCGAAAAGTACCAGCCAGGGTGTTGCCTATGGATCTGGTAATCAGGGAGTACCACAGGGAGTTGCCAATGCCGACCGGTACGGTCCGGGTGGCGGAACAGGCGATGGAGTTTCCTTTAATCTGGACGGCCGTACTGCACAGTCGCTTCCAAAGCCTGAATTTATCGGCAACGAAGATGGAAAAGTTGTTGTTCAGGTTACTGTGGATAAATCGGGTCGGGTTACCAAGGCTGAACCAGGGATGAAAGGTTCGAATACTGCCAATCCTGAATTGTTATCTGCTGCAAAACGGGCTGCACTTCAGGCTCGTTTTAATGTGGATGGAACTGCACCATCCTACCAAACCGGAACGATTACTTACCGTTTTGTACTCAATTAAAGTAATTGATACTGTGTCATGCCGAACTTCCTGCCCGCTCGCTTGTCAGGCGGGGTTTCGGCATCTCTAAATAGATGAGACCTTGAAACAAGTTCAGGGTGACCGTAACTCAATAATGTCAGTTTAAGTAAACATTCGTACCAATGACTATTGGCTCTTCATCACTTTATTCCGGCCTTTTCTTTTTCGGTTGGTGTGATGTTTGTATTCATTCGAAATGATGCTTATGTTTCCATCGGCTTCAAGAACGGCTAAATCAACCTCACGGATTTCAGAAACTCCATGTTCCCTTACCGCTTCAATGATTTCTTCATGCGTGATGCGTGCTTTTGTCATATTTTGCTGGTTTAGCTGCCCTTTGTATATGAGCATCAAATCGGAACCCTGAACGAAGGTGTTCAGTTTCGGGAATCGGTAAATCAGAAATTTAAACAAATAATTAATTACAAATAAGGTCGTAGCTGCAACCAGTCCACCGGATAACGATGAATCTGAACCCACCATCGCATTCTGAACCGCATTGCTGATCAGCAAAATAAAAACCAAATCGATAATGGAAAGCTGAGCTAATTCTTTCTTTCCAAATAACCTGATGGCCAGTATGATAAAAAGATAAACAGCTGTGCTGCTCATTACAATTTTGATATATCCTTCCATGATTTCCTAATTAAGTATCTGTTCTATATGATACGATGAGTCTACCCAAGTACCGAAACTCCGATCAATCTTCCGATTGCAAACGTAATAGCCGCAGCTGCAAGTCCGAAAATAACCTGCCGGAATCCTGAATACCAAACACTTTTTCCGGTAAACAAGGTGATGGAAGCTCCGATAAAAAAAAGTCCAAAACCGCTGAAAATGGTACTGGTAATAATAGCCTTGGTTCCGCCGGTTATGAAGAAAGGAATTACTGGAATTACGGCTCCTATGGCGAATAAAATGAATGAAGTAATTGCAGCTTCCATTGCCGAACTTTTCAGATCTTCCTGATTAATTCCCAATTCTTCTTTGATCAGAACTTCATGGGCATGATCTTTATCTGAAATAATAGCCTTTGCCATTTCTTTTGCCTGTGCTTCAGGTATTCCTTTCGATTGGTAAATTAATGCCAGTTCCAATTCTTCACCTTCCGGATTGTTTTCCAGTTCTTCCAATTCCAGCTGCATTTGATTTTCATAAAGTTCTTTCGAGCTTTTTACCGAAATCCATTCGCCCAATGCCATCGACAATGCACCGGCCAATAAACCAGCAAGTCCTGTCAATAATACTTCCTTTTGACCGCTTGAAGCACCCGCAATTCCCATGACTAAACTGAAATTTGAAACCAGTCCGTCGTTTCCTCCCAATACGGCCGCCCTTAAGGCATTACCGCCAATTGAACGATGCCGCTTTTCGAATCGTGCCAGATTTGATCCTGAAACTTTGGCCTGGCTGCTCATGATGTTCTTGAGTATTGTCACATGCGCGGTATCTGAAATCGAACTGTCTGCATTAATATTTTTTCTTGAACTTATTAATGAAGACGAGATACTTTTTTCGGTATCCAGGAGTACGCCTAAAACATAATCGTAGCCTAAAACTTTACCAATATTATTTAGTATTCTGGCCCTTAAAGAAGGAGGCAGTAATTTGGAAGTATCCAAATTATTCTTCGCCATAAAAGCCTTGGCATGCCCCTTTTCGATCTCACTCATCTGGCGGAAAACATCGGCTACATTGGGATCTTCTTCGTGATCGGCCAAAACCTGATAAAGATAACTGGCGTCAATTTCAGTTTGAATATTTTTTAAACTTATCATCTGAAGGATTTAAGATAGTGGGAGTTACAAATCCATACAAAGCTATTAAAAAAGGGACAGCAAAACTTTATTTATTCGGCTTTACCCGAATTCAGGCAGTGGAGAAAAGAAACAAACGTTTTCAATGAAATGGATTGTTGCCGATGACCTAATTTCCTGATAAATTGAATCAGAAGAGATTACAATTTTCAGGAGAACTTTTCAATCTCCTGGTTGTTTTGCTGGTAATTTTAAAAGATGAAATCTATGAAAATTGTAATTTTTGGGGCAAGTGGCAAAACTGGTTCCCTTTTGGTTGATCAGGCACTTGCAAGTGGTCATCAGGTTACGACTTATGTCCGGAAAGAAGGAACTGCGTTTCAATCGCACGCCAATCTGAAAATCGTTACAGGAAACCTTGATAATACTGACCGGTTGAAAGAAGCAATTTCAGGAGCTGACGCTTGCATATCTGCTTTGGGCGGAGGTTCGCTTACTAAACATTCTCCGGAAATCAGTTCAGGAATCGACCGGATTGTACAAGTCATGGAGCGCGAAGGTGTTAAACGTTTGATCTACCTTTCAAGCTTGGGAGCAGGTGAAAGCCGCTATTATATGGGGCCGGTTCTTCGTTTCTTTTTGACATCCGTACTGCTTCGAGTTCCGCTTGCCGACCATAATACCAATGAAGAACGCATCGCGAAGAGCAAACTACAATGGACAATCGTTCGTCCCGGAGGCCTTACCGACGGACCAAAAACCGGAAAAATGAATCATGGAACCGAAAAGCCTGTATTGAAAGGCAGTTCAAGCATCTCGCGGGCCAATGTTGCTTCATTTATGCTCGATCAGCTTTCAGATACTACTTCCATCAATCAATACGTCTGGATACAGGAGATTTCGTAGAGCGGCTTATTTCACCCTTTTCAGGCTGAATAATTTCAGGATAATCCGTGGCAATGGTTTGTCTGACGGGCGCTTGTTCAGGTTGATGTAGATTCCCAGTTTTTTCAGGATCGGTACTTTATGGGTTTCTACAAATTCAATTAAAGTTCCTTCCGGAGCCTGAATATACGAAAAACTGCCGGCTGCCTCGCCCATATCGAAGGTATCTCCCTGGCTTGCGCTGTCAACTGTAAATTCAAAACCTTTGCCTTTAACTTCGTTTCGCAAATCATCCATTCCGTGCATATCGAAACAAAGATGAATAAAACCCAGGTCGCCCCACATGCGACCTTTAAATATATCAACAGGTTCGCGGTCAAGCACCTGAATAAGTTCAATTTCTGATGGGCCAAAAAGCGGACTGAACGGACCAGTTCTTTTCTCACTGTAGCGCAGTAATACCCTGCGGAATTTGTCATTCGATCCGGGAAGACCTTTCCAGTCGGTAAATACGCCGGTTTTGTCGTAAATCACCTCGTCATATTGAAGGATGTCGGTATAAACTTTCAAACTGCTTTCCATGTCGGTTACACCGATGACTGTACCCAAAATGCCGCCATTCTTTGCTTTGGTTGGCATGAAAACATAGGGATTTTGCACCAGTTCCCAGAGGTTTTCGAATACATCCTGAACATAGAAATGTGGATTTCCGGAGGGATCATTGTTGATTTCGGTAAGCAAATTCAGCCCTTTCTCTTTAAAACTCGAGTAAGCTGCCTGAATGTCGGCTGTTTTAAGTTTTCCGACTGAGATGCCCAGATCGCCCAACAAAATCGGAAGCTTGGGGCCAACAGGCATTTTACCGGTGTGCTGCCAAACTTCAAATCCTCCTCCGCCCTGCATATTCAGGGCAAGGACTGCATGCCGCTCACGGGTTTCGCCTTCGGTATGATGAAGCATGAGTTCTGCAACTGCTTTTTCATCGAACACTAAAATGTCCATTCCAAAATTTTCACGAAACCATTTAAAAGCTTCAGCTAAATTTTCAACACCTACACCCAATTGCTGGATTCCGTTAATTTGTTTTGCCATTTTGTTTGTATTTGGCCGCCTTACATTGGTTTGATGCGTGTGGCCATGTAATAATAAAGTTTTGGTAAAAACCGGCGAATATGCAGCATCATCATCTCGCTGCCACCTACCCAGATTTCTTTCTTCTCATGTTTTAATCCTGAAAAAATAAGTCGGGCAGCTTTTTCAGCAGTAATTCCATTGGCCTGTCCGTCATCGATTTTTCCATGTTCTTTGCCTTCTTTGTCGATGGCAAATCTGGAGATGTTGGTTTGAACCCGTCCCGGAATTAAAATACTTACTTTGATATGATATTTTGAATTTTCAGCCAGCAGGCTTTCGAAAAATCCATGAATCGCGTGTTTCGATGCAGAATATGCAGACCGGTATGGAAATCCAAATTTTCCAACCAGGCTGGATGTTGCAGCCAGCTGACCTCCGCCATTCCGGATCATGTGCGGCAATACAGCTTTGGTCAAAGCCACCACACCAAAGAAATTGACTTCCATAATCTTTCGGTCATTTTCGATGGGCGTTTCTGAAACCAATGAGCGTTGACTAATTCCGGCGAATTGATACAATCCGGAAATCTTTTCGCCTTCACCGATTACTTTTTTAGCGGTATCGAAAATTGATTGGGTATTGAGCATATCAAGCGGCTCAATCCGAACAGTACTTCCACGGGCAACAATTTCAGCTGCGGTATTTTCCAATCCAGCTAAATCGCGGTCGGAAATGATGAGGCGAATCCCGGAAGAAGCCAGTTCCAGTGAAAGAGACCGCCCCATTCCTGAAGCTGCTCCGGTAATCCAAAAAGTCTTTCCGGAAAAATTCATAAGTATCAATTCTTAAGCGAACGAAATTATAAAAATAATTGCAGTAAAAAACGCAGGTAATTGGATTCGAATCCTTTTACCTGCGTTTTATTTTATTCCGTACAATTTTAATTGCAAACTACAGCAGGCTGTATCCTGAACGGTATTCGTAGTGCATCAGTTTAGTGGCAGCACCATCGGTATCATCAATAAATTTCTCTGTTGCAGGATTCCATTTTACGGTGCGTTTCAGTTCGCAGGCAATGTTACCCAGGTTGCAGACCGTACAGCTGCTGTGACCAATTTCAACCGGAACTGCCGGATCTTTGCGTCCGCGAACGGCTTCAATAAAATTAACCTGATGAGGAATTTTGGTTTCATAAGGACCGGTATCGTCCTTGGCTTTTGCAGGAGGCAGTAATTTATTGTCTGAAGCTTTGAACATTCCACGAGCAACTTCGATCCATCCATCTTTTCCGATGAACTTTACTCCTTTTGTTTTTGCTGCATCAAATGGTTCTGAGGTCATAATCACCCCATTGGCATATTTAAACTTCATGAATTCGGTTCCGTCGCCAATCGGTGATGCTTCAACCGGGCCGTTTCGGTCCATACCCAGTCCCCATTGTGCAATGTCGAACATGTGAGCACCCCAGTCTGTAGTAAAACCACCTCCCATGCCTTGATACCATCTCCATGCACCCCAGAATTCTTCATCTTTTTCAGGTTCAAGGCTAATTGGCGGATCTAATTCCTTGTTGAAATGAAATGGATGTGGCAATGATCCCTGCCAAAGGTCCCAGTTCAGATCAGCAGGTATCGCTTCTTCGGGAAGATCGTATGGTCTTGGAGGCGCGCCAACGTATGCATTAACTTTTTCAATTTTTCCCAGAGCACCCGATTGAACCATTTTTACTGCATGTTGGAAATTCGGATCCGAACGTTGCTGACTTCCCAATCCAAAAATGCGTTTAGTTTCGCGCACTACTTTTCTTAATTCCTGTCCTTCTTTAATGGTAAAGGTCATCGGTTTTTCGAGGTACACATCTTTTCCTGCTTTACAGGCTGCAATCGCAATCCTTGCATGAGAATGGTCAGGAACTGCAATGACAACGACATTGATATCTTTCCGTGCAAGTAGCTCTTCAAATTTTTCGTATGTCTGAACTTCAGCTTGTTTTCCGGCTTTTGCATAAAATGCTTTCACCCTTTTTTCGAATCTTTTACGTTTGATACCATAAACATCACAACCGGCGACGACTGTCACTCCAGGTATCTGCAGAAAGCCATTCAGTAAAAACATCGACTGGCGGCCCATTCCGATGAATCCCAGTTTCAGTTCCGAATCAGCCACGGTTTGGGTAAACGCTGACAATGAGGAGAACATAGCAACACCAGCTGCTCCTACAGCTGCAGTTCCGATAAACTGACGTCTCGAAACTCCTTTTTTGATTTGATTTTCCATGGATATAATTTAAGTGTTAGTTGGATTTTTCGGTTCAAAGCGAGTGAAAAAAAACTTTTTGTTTACCCTGCACAAAATAGGAAAAATCAATTTGTTTCAGCTTTGATTTGTTTAAGAATATTCTATTCATTTTTTATTG
>SESF01005367.1_pt1 | contig 9987 bp, 6 predicted proteins | sample 3171521 | NCBI WGS metagenome assembly SESF01 (sample SAMN10866945, study PRJNA518727) | freshwater metagenome | biome: subpolar coniferous forest; feature: holomictic lake; material: water; isolation source: holomictic Lake 227, 6 m and 8 m depth | place: Canada: near Kenora, Ontario | collected...
ATTCGATTGGCTGCTGCTCCGCCGGGGTGGCTATCAATTCGGACTTCGGCCTTCGGTCTTCGGGTCTCGGGTTTGGAATGGCCCGGCCCGACTTTAGAGCAGTCCTGCACCGGGAGCCCGGCCGATCATGCGGTGTTGCGGAAGGGCGACTCTGGTGCGAGGTTGATTCAGGAAAGGAAACCGTTATGGAAGCAACCTTGGATCGGTCCTGCCATTTATCTTTGTGCCGGCTTGCTTTTGCTGAATTCTAAGACATGGTAAACGTCTGTTAAATACATGAATTCCACGCGAATACACCAATACCAGAGTGGCGGGGCGAAGCTCGGTGCGTCCTTGAGCTGTCAAGCCGGAGTGATGATCTTTCTGGCCCTGTCGGCTTTGGGAACCAGCGCGGTGACTGTCGATCAAACCCGCGCTCTGCGAAATGCAGTGGTTGATCTGGGAGCCAGTTTCCCGGCCTACCCGGCGAAAGGTTTCCTGGAAAGAACCAGCAAGCTCGAACAGCTCCTCGCCGAGCCTGCGGCCACGAATGTGCAAACAGCCGCGGCGCTGGATGTGGAATTCGCGACGCTCAGACGCGAGGCCCTCCTGACGAACCCCCTGCTGGTTAAACAACCCATCTTGTTCGTGGCTCGAGGGCAATACGCCCCGGACCATCACAATACTGAAAACCTCTTTCTCACCGGTGAATGTAATACCGGCAGCTATCGTGGCGGCAGCGCGATCAAGGTTCTGGATCCTGCCACGGGGAAAGTTCGGACCGTAGTTGACGCTGGGGCCACCGGCATGGCGCGCGACCCCGATATCCATTTCGACGGTCAGCGCATCCTGTTCTCGATGCGCAAGGACATCAAAGACGACTACCACATCTACGAAGTGGCCGCCGACGGCACCGGGCTGAGGCAGCTCACTCGATTGGGCAACGCTGCCGATATTGATCCCATTTATTTGGCGGACGACAATATTGTCTTCTCCTCGACCCGCGAGCCCAAGTACTGCGGCTGCAACCAGCACATCATGGCCAACCTCTACCGGATGGAATCCGACGGCGCGAACATCCATCGAATCGGCGGCAGCACGCTCTTTGAAGGCCATAATCGCCTCATGCCCGATGGCCGTGTCATGTATGTGCGGTGGGAGTATATCGACCGGAATTTCGGCGACGCCCAGGCGCTCTGGACGGTCAATCCCGACGGAACCGGCCATGCGATCTACTGGGGCAATAACAAGCCGAGCCCGGGCGCGGTCTTGCAGCCGCGCTGCATTCCCGGCACCGAGCTGGTGGTCTGCACGTTTTCCTCCTGCCACGACCGCCCCTGGGGCGCGCTCGCCGTTGTTGACCGGCGGCTGGGCATTGATGCCTATGCCGATAACAAGGAATCGGTCCTCGTCACCTGGCCGCGCACCGCGCGTGACCTGGTGGGACACAACGGCATAGATGCCTTTACCGCCATCCGGCCCCGCTATCAGGATCCATTCCCGCTCAGCGAGAAATATTTTCTCTGTTCGCGGGAGATTGCCGACGCCGATTGGAAGGGGCCCGGGGCGAAACCGGAAATGGGCCTATACCTCGTTGACACGTTTGGCAACGAGGTGCTTGTCCACGCCGAAGCGCCCGGATGTTTCAGCCCGGCTGCGCTGGCGGCCCGCCCCCGGCCACCGATCATGCCGCTGCGCCGCGACTACCAGAACCAACCGGCCAATGTGTATGTCATTGACACCGCGCAAGGGACCCACCTGCAAGGTGTCAGCCGGGGCGAGATCAAGTTTCTGCGCGTCGTTGAGTCCCCTGAAAAGCGCCACTGGACCATCCCTGCCTGGGGCGGCCAGGGTGTTCAGCGTCCGGCGATGAATTGGCACAATTTTGAAAGCAAGCGCATTTTGGGCACCGTCCCCGTCGAGGATGACGGCTCCGCTTACTTTGAGGCTCCCTCGGACAAATACGTCTTCTTCCAATTGCTGGACAAGGACGGTGCCATGATCCACTCCATGCGTAGCGGCGTCGTCTTTCAATCGGGCGAGAAAGTGAGCTGTGTCGGATGTCATGAGAACCGCCTCAGCTCGCCGCGTGGCCCCGGCGACAAGCCGGCCCAGGCGCTCCTGCGCCAGCCCAGCAAATTGGACGGCTGGTACGGCAGTCCGCGGCTATTCAGCTACCTGGGCGAGGTCCAGCCCGTCTGGGACCGGCACTGCGTCCGCTGTCATGACTTCGGGAAGGAAGCGGGCAAGAAGCTGATCCTGGCCGGGGATCGGGATCTTTATTTCAACGCCTCCTACGAATCCCTCCACCGCAAATGGAACCAGCCCGACGGCTATCTGCGCACCGTCGGTGCGGGGCCGGCGGAGATTCAGCCCGCCAACTCCTGGGGTTCGCGAGCCAGTCCGCTGGTCAAGCACCTGCGCGCCGGACACCAGAAGGTCGTCCTCACCCGGGAAGAAATGGACCGCGTGATGACCTGGCTCGACCTCAACGCGCCCTATTACCCCAACTACGCCTGCGCCTATCCCGACAACCTTGTCGGCCGCAGCCCGCTGGGCGACGCCGAACTGGCCCGCCTCAAAGAACTCACCAAGGTTGACTTCGCCGCGCACAATGGATTTCAGAGCCTCCAGGGGCCGTTGTTGAGCCTGGACCGTCCCGAACTGAGCCCCTGCCTCGCGGGGGCCGGAGCGCCGGGCAGCGAACGCTACGAAGCCGCGCTGGCCATCATTCGCCTTGGCAAAGAACGTCTGGCCGCCCGCCCTCGCGGCGACATCGACGGGTTTGAGATGTGTCAAGCCGACCGGGATCGCGAAGCGAAGTATCTTGCCCGCCAGACCATCGAACAAGGCAACCGTACCGCCATCCGCGAAGGCCGGAAGGCTTACGACCCGTGATGATGCGCCCCTCCTCCGGTATTATTCGGAAAACAAGTTGACCAGTTTCTCCTGGATGGCGGGGAGGTGCAAGTTGCCGAGATGGCCGCCTCCCGGATAGACCGTCAAGTTGGTGCCGAGATTGGTGCGATAAAAGGAAATGTCCTGCTGCGATAAAAGGAAATCATCCTCGCAAATCTGCACGCGCACCTTGGGATTATTGCGCAAGTATTCCGTGCCTTGTTTCAGATCGGTGGCGGCCAGGAGCGTGTCGCGATCCGTGCCCTGACCGTTTTTGATCAGATACGGAATGACAAAGCGGTCCATATATTCAACGTAGTTAATCTGCTGGATTTCCTGATAGGATTTCTGGCGGACGAAGCGGTCGGGGTCCGCCTGCAGCACCCCCAGGTTTTGTCGCCGCTGGCTGTCAACGATGACGCTCATCAGCGTGTAGCGGAACATCAGGCCGATGAGGAAGTGCGATTCTTCGCGGCTCAAAGGAATATCGCCGGAGATGTCCAGGCCGTTCTGGGCAAAATAGAGCGCCTTGTTAATGGCGGTGACCATGCGCTGTCGCCGCTCGTCTGCCGGCCAGGCCAGCGGGGCATCGAACATGTCGTCCAGGGCATGCAGCGCGCTGGTCAATTGCACGGGCGGTTCGACCGCGACATAGCGGTCAAACGTCAGCCCGCCGAGCTTGCCCGCGGCTTCCCGCTCGGCAATCATTAACGTGAAATAAGCGCCGTGGGAAACCCCGGTCAGGTAGTTGCCGGTGATTTTGTCGCCCTGCCATTGCCGCACGTCCGCGCGGATCAATTTAAGGACGCTCACCACGTCGTCGCAGTCCGCCGGGCCGTAACCTGGAACGGCCATGGTCGAGGCATGTTCCATGAAGTCCTTCTGGAACGGGTTGGAGAAGACCACCACCGAGTAGCCGTGGCGATACATCATGTCCGCATACGCCAGCGCGGATTGGCCCAGCCGGTAGGAACCGAGCCCGGGAATATAATAAACCAACGGCGCCGGCTGCTTCTGCATCCAGACGCTGTAGGCCAGCTTCCGGCCCGTCGCCGGGATGGAGATCTTCCGTGTCTTCGCCTGATCCACAAAATCCGGGGATTTTGGCTTGAACAGCAACGCGGCCACGGTGGGGTCGGGATTCACATTCCCGCTCTCGCTCGGCAGATAATCGACTACCAACCGCTGGCGGTTCAACGAATACAGAGTGCGCAGCGCCTGATACGGGTCCACCAGCGAATCCATCTGGCGCTTCAACATCGCGGACTGCCCGCTGATGTCGTTCAGCCCAAAACCCGGCCGCAGGCATTGCGGCCACACCGCATCCGTATCGATCCGGCCGATCCAGAAACAAATGTCCAGCGGCCAGTCCGCCAGCTTGCCGAGCGCATCGCGGCCATTGCTCGGGCCGACGATCGGAAGCATCAGGTAAAAACCCGGTCCGCAGCCCCAATGCCCGAGCGTCAGGCCGAAATCCTCGTCCGACCGGCGAATCTTCCAATGCGTCGCCGGATCAAACAAGCCGCCCAAACCAACCGTGGAATTGACCCCGAATCGCTCCGTTTCCGCCCAGGCGCCCGACCATTTTCCCTGGAGACAACTGTTCACCAGGCGGACGGGAAACTTCAGGTTGTGCCCCGCATTGCTGATCCTGGAGCGCACTGGCTTGGGCGCGACGAAAGTGTAGCCAACGCTGAAGGGATATATAACGCCGCGGAACAACCACTCATTCACCGCCCACGAGCAACGGTTGAATCCTTCGATCGGATCATTCACCGCATCGAAAAACGGCATCTGCCCCGGCGGCAATTCCGCGACCTGATTCGTCGGCGCATTCTGGGCCGCGTGGACGTTGCAAGTGGATACCAGGACCGCCGCCATTAAAGCGGTTGTCGCCCGGGATAGTAATTTGTTGGTTATCATGTCTGGTCTGATGGTTAGCATATCGCAAAGTCGTGCAGGAACAACAGCTTGCCGATGCGAGGCTGATGGCTTCGGCGGGTGTGGCGGTTGCCGCGAACACCAGCGCAACCGCCAGTGCGGCGACGAAGAGGTTCTATTTGCGTGTCGCTTTCATGATTGTGAGTGTTCGGCTCCTTTTGACACCCACATCCTGTCGGGAGTTGGAGCAAATCCACGTAAGTAACCGGATGGTGGTCCAAACATGCGCCCTTGTCAAAGATATCCACGCCACAGCGATCCAAGCTTCAGTCGAAATTGCCGTTCCCCTTGGGGCAACCTGCATCCGTATTCGCCAGCAAGTTGCTTCTCATTGCAACCACATCAGGCCCGCCGCTGCACTGAAGGCCTTGCTGGACGGTCGTGGCCCTGACGCGCGCAGCCGCGGCTGGGTCGTGAGCCGAAATATAGTCTTCGATCTGGTCGAGATCCGCCTCGGCCAGCGCCGTGAAAAGGATGGGTAGGCCTTTCATCGCCGCTGCCGGCGGCGGAGAAGGCTCTAGGCGGGAATCAGGGGACGCGGGTCCATCAGGGCGGTCTGGATAATACGGCTCCAGTGGCGGCGATGGGAAAAGCTCCGTTAGGAGCGCCCTGTTTATAGCCGCATGGGTCAAAAGATCCGCCCAGCTCCGCTAAAAGCGGCTTAGCTGGGCGTTTGCTCGGCGACAAGGGGCGAGAATTGCGGCAGGACAGCGCTGCGGGCTTGCACATTAGATGCATGCCACCCTGCGTTTACGGCAAAGAACCTGGCGCTATCTGCCAAAAATACTGCTTGCATTCGTAACGGAATTCGTAATGCCGGTTTGTGCCTGGGCTGAACGTTCCTGATGGTCGTTTTGAACGCGCGGCTCTCGGCCAGAATCCGAGCAGGATCAGGAGCGTAGAGCACCATCTCGAGCCGTTGTCCGGGCGAAGTGGAGATCGGGCGGTTCCACTTTGGCCTCCGCGCCGGGGTAAGGTAGGATCTCCCCACGGCACCCCGCCCGCGCCACATCCTCAGTCGCAGAGCCGTTCCAACGGAGCCTTCAATCTGATTATCAATTGGTCCGGCTACCGCGATTTGGCCTCCGCATATCGAGAAGCCACCGGCCTGCCGCTGGCCTGCGTGCCGGCTGCTGCTGGAGCCGGCTGCGTCCTGAATTCGGGCGTGAAGGAAAACAAGCTCTGCCGCTTCCTGCTCCGTAACCCCCGCAGCCAGGCGGCCTGCCGGAAGTTCGCGGAGCAACTCGGCGAAACGGCCGCCTCCGGGAGACGGATGTGTTCCGTAAAGTGCTTTGCCGGCTTGCTGGAGATAGTGGTTCCGGTTTTCAGCGTTGGACGGCATGTCGCCACTTTGACCACCGGCAGGGTCTTCCACGATCGCCGCGGGCCGTCCCGTTGGAGCCGTATCGAGAACCTGCTTGGACCCATTACCTCCGAGGAATTGGAACGAGGGGAGAAAGCCTACTGGTCAGTCCCGGTCGTTCCCCGCAAGCAGGTCGAAGCATCTGGCTGCCTCTTGCAGCTTATCGCCAAATCGCTGGCTGAGCACATTACAGCCTACGGGCAGGATTCCTCGCCGGACACCACGCCGTCCATCGCCAGAGCCCTGGACTACATCCGCGGAAGCACCGCCGAACCGCTTAACCTACCCGACGTGGCGCGTCATGCGGGACTCAGCCCTCAGCACTTCTGCAAGGTGTTCAAGCAGAGCGTCGGCCTGACCTTCACCCACTACCTGGCGGCCCTGCGCGTTGAGCACGCCAAGTCCCTTTTGGCGAATAACTCCCGCCGGATAGCTGAAATTGCCTTCGATTGTGGGTTTGGTTCTGTCCCCACCTTCAACCGGCTATTCAAACGCCTGACCGGGCGTTCGCCAATCACATGCAAAAGCGAAGTTCTGAGAAGAGAACCCGAAGAACTGAGAAGACATCGCGCCAGCCGCTGCTAGGGTATTACCAAAGTGTATGCACCTTTACCGCCTTGCACTGAATAAGCTGACCGCAGCCAGCCTTCGAGCCGGAGCGGCGGCCCGGCACTTGACAGCGTGTGTGCTAGCCTGCCTGTGCCTGGCGGCCCTTCCCGCGCGGGCGGCGGAGGCCACCACGGAGATTCTGGTCCGGCTCGCGCCCGGCACCGACGCCCGGGCTTTTGCGCGCGAGCGAAACCTGGAGTTCCTTTATACCTTGCGGAGCGACCCGGATATGCATGTGGTCAAAGCAGGGACGGCGCTCGAGGCGGAGAAGGTAGTGGCCTCGCGGATCCGTTCCGCGCCAAAGGCCCGCGCCGCCGTGGCCGCCAGCCCGCTGCGGGATGCCTGGCTCAACCGCCTGGCGTCCAAGGTGTTCGATGCGTTCGTTCCCAACGATCCCTATTATCCGGCCAACCACCCGACCAACTTCCCGGGCCAGTGGCATCTCAACTGGGTGGAGCATCCGGACCGGGACTCCCGCGTGCAAGGGGCCTGGAACCGGGACATCACCGGCTCAGGGGTGACGATCGGCATCGTGGATGACGGGCTGGATACCGCGCACCCTGACCTGAAATCCAACTACGTCAGCGGCGACAGTTGGAACTTTCGGGACGACAGCCCGAACCCGGACCCGGTCAACCCCGATGACAACCACGGCACGGCGGTGTCGGGCATGGCGGCGGCTCGCGGTGGCAACGGACTGGGTGTGACCGGCGCCGCGCCCTGGGCCCGCCTGGCCGGACTGCGGGTTGATTTAGCAGATGGCACCGTGGCTAGTTATGTAGATGCCACGAAGTATCACAGCTTCGGCACCCATCGAAACATTCGCGTCAAGAACCATAGCTACGGCCCCGAAACCCCGTTCGACGATAAACCAGCCGAGCGAGCCGCCCTGGTGGATTCAGCCGGGGCCGGCACGATTCATTGTGTTGCCGCCGGCAATGAGCGCTCCAGAGCCTTTGAAGACGCCGACAAGGATGGGTTGTGCAGCAGCCCTTATGTCATTACCGTAGCGGCGCTAGCCAGCAGCGGGATCTTTGCCACCTACAGTTGCTTTGGCGCCTGCGTTTTCGTCACGGCCCCCTCGTCCAGCCGGCGCCCCGGAGAGTTTGCCATCACCACGACCGACCGCGTGGACACGAATGGCTACAACAATTACGTGTGGCCGGATAATCCGTTCCCCGACGAGGACTACACGGCCGACTTCGGAGGAACCTCCTCCGCCGCGCCCCTAGTGGCGGGGATCATGGCCCTGGGAGTACAGGCCAATACGAATCTCGAAATCCGGCTCGCCAAGCACCTGCTGGCCCGCACCTGCGACCGCATGGACCCGACCGATGCCACCCCAACCAGCGATGGGGGCTGGAAAACCAACGGGGCCGGGTTCGGCTTCAACCAGAACTACGGGTTTGGCAAAATCAACGCCGACCGCTTCACTGCGCTGGCCCGCCAATACACCGGCGTCACTCCGGAGGTGGTGCAGGGGCATGAGGAACCGGTGTCGGTCGAGGCGCTGGTGCCGCCCGGGACCAATGTCAGCCGGACCTTCACGTTTACCAATCAGTCCCCCCTGGAGACCGTGGAAATGCGCCTGGACTTTGCCACAACCGTGGGACGGGACATGGAGGCCTACCTGACGTCGCCCCAGGGCACACGATCGCGCCTCCTCATGGCTTGCCCGACGGACCCCAACACGACTCCAGGGACTCTCACCGGTTGGTATTTTACCAGCCATGCGTTTTTCGGGGAGAACCCGGCGGGGACGTGGACGGTTACGGCACTCAACCAGGGCGACAACGAGGAGGCGACCTGGACCGCGTATCAGTTTATCGCGCACATAGGACAGGCCATCCTGGCGACGCCCGCGCCGGTGATCCTGAGCGACTCGGCGCGCCGCCTGCCCGACGGCCGGTTCCAGTTCAGCTTTTCCGGGCAGGTGGGGCAGACCTACCAGGTCTATGCTTCCTCACCGTTGTTGCAGAACTGGACTCAAATCCAGGAGGTGGTGTTGACCGAACCCACAGCAGTCGTCGTTGATCCGGAGGTCGGGATGGAACAGCGGTTCTACCGGGTGGGATTTCGGTGACCGCTACCATGACCCGAACCTTTCGCAGTCTGGCCGCGCTCGGTTTGCTGGCTGTCCTTGGCTTGATGCTCTGGCACCGGCATTCAGAGACTCAGCGCACTTCGGCCGCCGGGGCTGGCCTGGAGCCGCCGGCCGACGCCGCGACGGAGACGCCGCGCCCGGGCGATGGGCCACCCCCGCCCGGATCGCTGGCAGCGCTGTTGCGTGAGCGATGCCAGCGGGAGGGGATACCACTGGAGGTGGCGGAGGTGCAAACGCCAGCGCCGCGGGTGCCGGCGCAGTTCCGCGCCGAGGCCGACGGGCCCTGGCCAAAGGTGATCCGCAAGCTGGAGGACCGCTATGGCTACGTGCCGGTTTATCCGCGGGGCAGCGCCGCGCTCACCAACGCGCCCGAGCAGATCGTGCAGATCGGCCCGTACCTTTACCTGGGCCGGGACGAGACGGAAATCGCGGCCCTCAAGCAGCTCGCCGATGGCGCGGTCGAGGAGCGCTCGGCGGCACTGGACCGTCTGGGCGAGGATGGCGCACGCGCCGTCCCGCTGCTGCTGGCCTTGCAAAGAGCGGATCCGGAACCACAAATCCGCATTGAGGTGGCCCAGCGGCTGCAGAGCTTCCCGACCGAGCAGGTGATCAACGGGTTGGTCCAGGCCCTGGGGGATGAGGACGAGGCGGTGCGAGCGGCGGCGCGGACCTCGCTGGTGTGGATTGGCAACGAGCGAGTGCTGGGGGCGTTGCGGGTGGCGGCCAACGATCCGAAGGAACCAATCGCCGAGATGGCCCAGGCGATACTTAAGGAGAACCTCGCACGGCATTGAGGGACGCTGGAACGTCCAGCCGAAACAACCCCTGATTTAGAGCAGTAACCACAACAAAAGCATCGATATATGAAACACAAGTATGGAATAAAACAGTCCCCGTGGGCAGTGGCCGTCATACTGTGCGCCACCCTCGGGCTGGCGCCAAGCGGCTGGGCGGGCAAGGGCGGTTGGGATTTAACCAACAAGGTGGTGAATCTGCATCTGTATCTCACGAAGGCCAACACGCTGGAGAGCCTGCAGTTTTCAACCAGCGATTCCAGCAAGCTTTCATGGCGGTTTAACGAAGCCTCCAAGAA
>SESF01032453.1_pt1 | contig 9987 bp, 6 predicted proteins | sample 3171521 | NCBI WGS metagenome assembly SESF01 (sample SAMN10866945, study PRJNA518727) | freshwater metagenome | biome: subpolar coniferous forest; feature: holomictic lake; material: water; isolation source: holomictic Lake 227, 6 m and 8 m depth | place: Canada: near Kenora, Ontario | collected...
AACAACTCGGAACTGCGCCCGAAACAAGGCGTATGACAAAATGTCTATTGACTTTATAGACATTGTAATGTAAACTATGAATTTGTGCATCTTTAAGGAGAATTATGAGTAACGATACGACACAACACGGATTAGGGACGATTGCTCTTCATGCGGGGCAGGTGGCTGATCCCACGACAGGTTCACGTGCGGTTCCGCTCTACCAGACCGCATCCTACGTTTTCCGCAATATTGAACACGCAGCCAATCTCTTTGCGCTCAAGGAGCCGGGCAACATTTATACCCGCCTGATGAATCCGACGACAGACGTCTTTGAAAAAAGGATGGCTGCGATCGAAGGAGGTACCTTTGCCTTGGCGACGGCCTCGGGCCAAGCGGCCATCACCTTCGCCCTGTTGGCGCTTTCAGGTCCTGGAGATCATTTTGTTGCACTGGATAATCTGTATGGTGGCACCTATCAGCTCTTTCATAACACCTTCCCGAAGCTAGCGCGGCAGGTGTCATTTGTTTCTTCGGAGGCCTCGGCAGATGTGATTCGTAGGGCCATACGTCCGGAAACAAAGGGCCTTTATGCCGAGATGATTGGTAATCCGAAACTTAACGTGGCGGATCTTGAGATGCTGGCCAACGTTGCTCACGAAGCGGGAATTCCGCTGATCGTGGACAACACGGTCGGGGTGGGGCTTGTGAAGCCGTTTGACTATGGAGCGGATATCATCGTTTCCTCCGCGACCAAATATATCGGTGGACATGGGACGTCCGTAGGAGGGGTTATCATCGAAAAGGGAACCTTCCCCTTTAATAACGGAAAGTTTCCAGAGTTCACCACGCCTGATCCAGGATACCATGGGCTTGTCTACTGGGATGCATTGGGCAGTAGTTGCTTTTGCACGAAAATCCGCATTTCGCTCATGCGCGATATTGGATTCACAGTCAGTCCATTCAATTCACGGGAGTTTTTGCTGGGCTTGGAGACCCTTCATTTGCGGCAGGCGCGTCATTCCGAAAACGCTTTGGCTGTGGCCCGTTTCCTGTCAAAGCATCCGCAGGTGGCATGGGTTAATTATCCAGGGCTCGAAACAGGAGTGACCCATTCCGTAGCGAAGAAGTATCTGAAGAAGGGCTTTGGTGGTATTGTGGGCTTTGGTGTCAAAGGTGGCTATGCAGCGGCAGTAACATGCGTTAACCAGCTCAAGCTCTTTTCACTCTTAGCGAACATCGGGGATGCCAAGAGCCTCGTCATTCATCCGGCCTCTACCACGCATCAGCAATTAACCGAAGAACAGCAGCAGGCGACAGGCGTTACTCAGGATTTCATCCGTCTATCCATTGGGCTTGAGGATATTGACGACATTGTTGCCGATCTTCAGCAGGCACTTGGATAAAAAGGAATCCGTTTATGAAACTATCGACTATGGGGCGTTATGGCCTCCGGATTCTGATGGACATTGCCGAGCATCAGCACGCTGGCTCTGTCACGCTCCAATCGATTGCTGAGCGGCAGGAACTTTCCCAAAAGTATTTGTGGCATGTGATCACGCCCATGAAAAACGCTGGGTTGATCAACGTGGCGCGCGGAGCGGGCGGGGGGTATCGCCTTGCTCGCGAACCCAAGGATATTTCGTTGCTCGACATCCTGACCGCTGTCGAAGGTAAACTCTGCCTTGTGCCGTGCGTGCATTCGGAATCGCGTTGCAAACGCTCCCCGCATTGCGCGGCAAAGAAAGCATGGGAAACTGTCAACGACGCCATCAGCAAATCTCTCAAATCCTTAACGCTTGAGTCGATCATCAATAAGTCATAAGAAGGGGATCATGGAAACAGTTACCATTAATGGCACTCAACGTCTGTTAGGAGAGGCCAAGACCCTTGCCGAACTTTTTGTAGCGCTGGGTGTACCGTCTCATAAGAAAGCAGTCGAAAAAAACGGTACCATCATTCCTGCGTCATTATGGGCATCAACCCCTCTGCAACCCGGCGATACCATCGAAGTCATTCAATTTGTGGGCGGAGGCTAAATAGGCAAGCGCCGCGTCTGGTCCTGTGGCTGCCGGACGGCGATCCGCCGTCCTCCCCACTTTTCAAGCTCCGATTTTTTAAAAAAATGTGCTTGACCTCCACACACCTCATAATATTAACTAATAATCGCTACTGAGTATATTAATTACTTATTTTGTAGACTATTTGCATTAGTCTTTTAAAAACGTGCTATTCAGAAGGTGTAGTGGTTAAGCGAAGGTGACATGCAATTCGATGAGGTGGAAAAGAAAGGATGCTCGTGAATATGAAACATAACAATCTTACTTCAGTCGCTCTATCTGTTTTTTTTGTAGCGATCGGGATGATGTCTATTGCCTCGGTATCCGTGGGTAGTACATCTGGAACGCTTGAGTGGGAAAGCCCTTCAGCGGATCTCACGTTCGGTTCGGCTAGCTTGTACTCACTCTTTGTACTCGGCGATTTCGAACAACAAGGCGCAGACTGTGAGGGTGGCATTGCGGTCGGTGGTAATGCAACGTTCCCAAGTTCAATGGACATGGGAATGCCTTTTACGCATACCGAGCCACAGGTGGGATACCTCTTGGTTGACCGATCACCTCGTTTTGTTGTGAACGGCACCCTATCGACAACGCTAAACCCTATTCAAATTTATGGGGGTTCGACGGTTATTCGTGGACGCGGCGAAATTTGCCAGATACGGGGTTACCGGTTCGATGGGCTGTATGGTCAATGGAATACGTACACATCGATGTATACGTTTGCCGAAAACACAAATGGGAATGTTTTCGCAGGTGTTGATAACACGACGTTCTTTTCAAATGCGGAAACAGCGCTCAATGCTTTGAGCATGGACTATTATAATAAAGCTCCAGAATCTGGGCGGGTTGCGGATGATGGCATCGATTAGGGATGGCAATTTGATATCGGTTTCGACGAGGCGCAGACGTATTGCGAAATGAATGGCGTATTCTATTATTACGTCACCCTTCCTGATTTCTGCAGTACGCTTAATGTACGGATTCCCGATGGCAAGAAGGCGGTTGTCAATGTTTTGAATAACACGCAAGGAGCTCCTTTGTATATCGGTCCTGGCTCTGTTATGATCAATAATCGTTCGGGTTGTGAAGAGGGTGGTGATTTCTTCTCTTTTGCATTGACGAATTCCAACCGGATTACTTGGAATTTTATTCATGCAACGAACATCCATTTTTATTCAATCGGCTTTATAGGTTCAGTGTTGGCACCCCAAGCTGCGGTCAAAGCAAATGGGGGTGGCGTATGCGGTCAGATGATTGTCAAACAACTTAATTCAGGTCGCGGGTTTGAAGTACACAATGCTGAAGTGCCTAGACACGGACTACTTCGACTGACGAAAATGGATGTGTTTGGAAATGGGTTAGCCAATGCGCGCTTTGGTATTTTTGCAACCGAGGCAGATGCGCAGGCCGGTTTAGAGCAGGTTGCGTTGATGATTTTGACAAGCGGTGCTGACGGAAGATGTGAAAGTAAGGCGTTGCTTCCTGCCGATTATTTTGTCAGAGAAACTTCGGCGCCTGAAGGTTATCAGGTAGACCCGACTAACTACCTTGTTCATGTTGTTGCAGGGCGTAGCGTGCAAGTCAATGCGGGTGTTCCGTTTGTCAATCGGCTAACCGGAGGACAAGGGATTGCACTTTCAAAAGTGTGTGAGGGTGGTTCCGCAGATGACGACTTTACTTTTCTTGTTAAAACGAATGGACATCTGTATTCGGGGAGCTACCGTCTAGCCACATCGATTAAGACAACGGCGAATGGGCAGATAGTTTTAAAAGGTGGCGAGACAGCCATTATCACTGGACTTGACGTGGGCGATGATTACCTCGTAACGGAAGTTTCTGATTCGCGGTATGTGGGCTTTTCAGAAAACGCCGCAGGGGTGATTATGCGTGATAAACTCGCATCAATCGTATTTCGTAATGTTTTCAAAAAACACATCACCGTTCGTAAACAAGCGGCGGAGGGTGTCACCGGCGCATATCAATTCTCGCTCTATGACGACGCGGCGTGTACGCATTTGCTGGCATCTTCCAATGCGGTTGCGGGTGGGGCTTCGGTCGTTTTAGCTGATGTCACAAACGGCGTGTACTATGTTCAGGAAACGACGACATCTCAAGCACGCTTCGTAAGTTTTGTGGCGGATGATCAAATGATATGGACGTCAAATCCAGCATGTATCGTGATTGATGAACGCATCACCAATACACTGGCGTTAAGTGTATTCAATACCACCCAATTAACAGATATTGTTGTTCGGAAGAGTGCTGCTAACAGTGTTCAGGGGACATTTATGTTCTCGCTGTATGCCGATCCTGGACTGCGCACGTGGATAGCATCCAGCTATCCTGCCGCTGGCGGAGATGCAGTGAAGCTGGCGACTGTCACAAACGGTACTTATTACCTGTACGAAGTGTTGCCAGACAGGCACTATCGGATTGTTTCTTTCTCCGACGGAATAACGACAGGGTCTGAGAATGGTTTTCCAATTGTTGTAGATGGTAGTCGGAAAACAGTAGCCGTCACGGTGACGAATACATTGGCTCCGTCAGAAACGGAAGTTTTTTTACGTAAGAGTACGGCAAATGACATTCATGGAAATTACTTTTTTACATTGTACGCCACGCCTCAATTGAATAAATGGGCTGCTGAAGCGTGGGTGACGGCAGGTGGTGAGACTGTGAAATTGGGAAGTTTGACCAACGGCACGTATTATCTTTATGAATTCCCTGATACAGAGCGTCCAACGCGGCTTGCTGGTCTTGAACCTGGCGTGTTTGCGCCGTTCGGGCAATACTCCGCCTACCGCGTAGATGTGACCAACAGTCCCGGCGTCTTAACGCTTTCGGCTATCAACGAACCGATGACGTCGATTTATGTTCAGAAGAGCGCGGAAAATGAGGTTTCAGGCGATTTTCAGATTATTTTATATGCCGATCCTACGTGCGCAACTTGGGTAGCGGATTGTTGGGTTACGGCGGGGCAAGCTCCAGTCCGGCTTGCGACCGTGACCAACGGCACCTATTATATTTATGAAAAACTAAGGGGTTTGAATAACACGCCGGTCGGCGATGGGGGCGGGTATGATTTTGTTGAATTTCGCGGTGCAACGCCTTCTAGTTCTTACACCAATTCCGCACGGATCGATATCATCGGGCAAACGAATGTGACGATTACCGTCGTCAACAAGCAGAAGATTCCGCTGACGGATATCTATGTACAGAAAATTCCTAACTGGGGCGTCGCGGGAAGTTTCATGTTTGAACTTTACGCTGATGCGGCGCTTACGAAAAAAATTGCAGAGCGTCTCGTGGCAGTAGGTCCCTATCCCATAAAAATCGCGAGTGTCACTAATGGGATGTATTATCTGCATGAACGTTTAACATCGGAAAGCCCTTATGATTTCGATTATGCCTTCACCGATCAAGCAACAAATACAGTCAATAATATTCCGATCACGACTTCCAATACCAACCTTTATTGGCCAGATTCAGTGTATGTGTCGGTTGTCAACATGCTGAAATCCGAACCACCGACTAACAGTTTACGAAACCGTGTAATGGTTCGTAAAACCACGAATAACGGCGTAACAGGCACGTTCACTTTCGGTCTTTATACCGATGATCAAGCAACTCAATTGATAGCGCTCGCGGAGGCGAAGGCTGGAAGCGCACCGGTCTTATTCCCTTCGGTCATCGATGGAACGTACTATGTTCGTGAAGAGTTTCCAACAAATAGTTTATATGTGTTCGGATCTATGACACTGACGAACAGTATCAGCGGCGACCACGTATCGTCATCGACTAACGGGCTGTCCTTCTCAGTGACCGGCGGAAGTACCGTGACAGTCAGCGTGGCGAATGCGTCCAAGCCTTTAGTCACTACCTCTGTCCAGTTGCGGAAGAGCGCCTCCAATGCTGTTTCTGGCGACTTCCACTTCGGCTTGTATCAAGACGAGTCGTGCACGGTAGCGATTACATCCGTTATCGCAGTTGCCGGGAGCGACTGGATTCCGCTTGCAACCGTTACGAACGGAACGTACTACCTCAAGGAAACGTTAGACCCGGCAGGTGAGTATACCTTTACCTCGTTTACCAATGATGCAACGTCGTGGTCGGCCAATCCTGCCAAAATCGTGGTTAACAATGGGGTCAGCGGCGAGGGACTCAATATAACAGCTGTAAATAGTCGAAAACCGCCAGCTCAGCATGCGGTCTATGTGCAGAAAAGCTCTATTAATGAGGTGAGTGGTGCGTTTTCATTTGCCTTATACGGCAATGTATCCTGTTCACTCCAGTCGCGAATCGGAGTACCTGTGTCCGCCACTGCTGGGGGCTCATCGGTTTTAATCGGCACCGTGACAAACGGAACTTACTATGTGCGTGAGGAAGATAATGCGCAATACAATTTTGTTTCTTTTAATGCGGGGCAAAGCGCGATTGCGCAAAATCCAATCACATTCACCGTTTCTGGCTATGAAGATACGACCGTGACCTTGCTCGCGATCAACACCCCAAAACCGCTGCCGAAGCACATCGTGTCCATTCATAAAAGCAGCGCAAACGGGGTGACAGGTTCATTTACGTTTGCCTTGTATCAAGATGCGGACTGCCGAAAATTAGCCGCTCCGCCAGTGACGGTTCAGGCAGGAGCTTCCTCCGAGTCAGAATTGGCATCCGTCACGAACGGCGTGTATTACTTGAGAGAGGAACTACCCGAAGACAGTCTGTATCAGTTCGTTTCTTTTAATAACTCCGAGGGTATCGTCAATGTCAATCCCATGCGCGTGACAGTGGCAGGACAACCTGTGCAATACGAAGCGGTGAATATCGGTAAAGCATTGGGCAGGATCGAGGTCAAAAAATATTGGTCCAGCTCAGTGAGCAATTCAGTGACATTTCATCTTTATCGCTCTGCGACAAAGCCCGCAGAGTCCAATCCAAGCGGCGGCACCTACGTCCGCTCCGTTACGTTGAGCAGCACCAATGGTTGGTCCGCAGCTTTTACCCGTCTCGAACTGGATTATTACTATTACGTCAAGGAAGAGTATTTGGCGGGTTACATTCCAGTTTATACGCCATCTGTCTTCCTCGCAACGCCGACTTATCCGAAGGAAGGTCAAACCTATACGTCGGGTTGGGTTGACGCTTCTCCTGGTCGCACGTTTGGCTTTGCCAGTGATTTTCATGTGTTTGTGTTTGAAAACTTCACGCCTAAGAACGTGGGTGTCGAGGGTGGGTTGGCCGCCGGAGGCAACATTGCGCTAGACAGCGCAAACTCGATCGGCTTGCCCGGAATGACATCGCAAAAATCCTATAGCCCTCAGTTACCGATCACGCCACATGATCCGCGCGTCCTTTGTGGTGGGACGTTCTCTTCCAGCGCGAGGCTTTTCATCTATGGAGGCGAGTTGTGGACAAGGACATCTGACCACGATGTCGACCATTCGGTCACGTTCCGCATGCCGAAAGCATTATTGCCAGACGGCACGTACTCGAGAGCCGACTCTAAGTTTGTAAACGCCGAATTTGAAGATTATTTTTCGAGTGGCATTAACTCGTCTCCGCTTTTTGCGGACGCCGTGACCGCGATGAAGTCACTATCAGCTCGGTACGCAAGTGCACAAACGACGAATACCGCAGGTGGCGTACTGGTGGTCGCGGTCAATGCGAAACCCGTCGGCAGTTACTCGTTCGAGGTTCGCCCACCAGCGGGTATCAGACTTGAACCCTATGGAACAATTATCTATAACGTTACGTTGGGCACAAACGCTCTTGCTAATCTCAAAGATCCTAACATCATCATTCCCGACGATTGGAATGGTAACGTGATTATCAATATCCTGCCGCCAGACAATGTCACCAAGATGACGTTCAACACAGTGAAAGGTCAAGGATATACCTTTATCAATGGCTGGCGGACGAGCACCGGTGAAGATAATGGCGCTCAGAAAAAAGAACAGTATGATTGGGCGGCGCGTTATGCGGGACGCATTCTCTGGAACTTCCCGAAGTCTAATCTGCGCGTGATCTATCTGAATGAATTCGCCTTGACGGGTTCCATTTTGGCGCCTTATGCGCATTTGGAGGTTTATGCGGGTGAAGTAAATGGACAGATCGTGGCGCGAGCACTGGGCGACACGGGTTACGATGGGGCCACGTACGTCGGTCCTGCTGATAATGCGAATGGAAATTCCGCATCACTTTGGGAGGCTCACCTGATCCGCAATGGGGTATACGTATCGCCGGAGGTTCTCCCGTTGCCACCTGTAAGCGGTTCCCTTTCTGTCACGAACGTTGCCGGAGTTTCAACGCCTCCTGCTCTTCTCTTGCAGACAACTTCTGGTCCAAGTAGCGGGTCAGGGATGGGACTTGGATGGACGCCGACGCCTGGACGTCAGTATAAGATTCAGATCGTTGAGCATCTAGGCGACGACTGGCAGACACTTGATCCATCCCGTTATGTCATCCTTTATCGTGCAAACATGATGGAGGCTCAGATTTGGTTTGATTCAGCGGTCAGCCAGAGTTTTTATCGAGTCGTCGAATTGCAAGAACAGGTGCTGACACCAGCTCCTGCATCTGCACCACCGGCACATAATATGTTCATACTCAACAGCCGATAGACACAGTAAACGTCACTTTCTAATGGCTTATCCTTTTTAATGCTGGGTCGTGAAACCGAGTGTTGTTAGGTTAGTTGTATTTCCGATGGTTATTGACTATTCCGCCTGTCCACCGTAAACGTCGCGAAGGCGAATATTCATGATTGGATATTCATTCGTTTTAAATAAGGCTCGCCAGAGAGAGGTAAGTTTAATATAATTATTTGGTTTAAATTATTTTGGGATTTTCAAATAAACGAGGCTGCTTTTGAATACAACGACGGTGAGTGGTAAAAAATGCAGATGTGAATCGTGTAAGCTCTCGGTGAATGTTGTGGGGACGCCCCCTCCGACCGTCTGCCCGTATTGCCGGAAGATATTGGAACAGTCGGACTTGGAGTTTCCAATCGCAGAGCCTTATCCGGCACCCACCGCGGAAGAGGTGCGAGGTCGAATCAGAAGCTTGTACCATCAACCTCACAAAGGCAATGTAATTCTGTTGGCCGTCATTGCTGTCACGATGTTGGCATCGGCTATTTTTTTACAGCTTCGGAATGCTGAGAATTATTGGTATCAGCCCATGGTGAGCATCTATTCCTTGCTCGCGGGATTGTTTGTGGTTTCCCGGTTTATTATCGCCGCATTTTATTTGGCACCTAAGAATCAAGGATACGAGCCCACCTTAACCATTCTCGTTCCGTGTATGAACGAAGGCGATGAGATTCGACAGACGATCGAGCGCATTTTTGTCTCTGGGTATCCGCGGGAGAAGCTGGAGGTGATCGCGGTCAATGATGGGTCTACGGACAATACATTTGAAGAGATGAGAAAGGCGCAGTCACGTAATCGGAACCTAGTCATTGTGGATTTTGAGAAGAACAGGGGGTTGTGCCATGGCTGGGGGATTGCGATGTTTATTGCGAGGGGCGAGTTCATTATTTGCGTGGACTCCGACACCTTCATTTTCCCGGGTTCTTTGAATAAGATCGTGCAGGGGTTTGTGGATCCACGCGTCGGCGGGATTTCTGGGCATTGTGATGTTGAAAATGCCCATGTGAACATGTTGACCAAGATGCAGGATGTGAGGTATTTCTTCTCCTACAAGGTGATGAAGGCAGCCGAGAGCGTCTTCGGCGCGGTCAGTTGTCTGCCGGGGTGTTTCTCTGCCTATCGCCGAGTCTGCGTCCTGAGTGTTCTGGATGAATGGATCAACGCAACGGTCTGGGGAGAGCATGGCAATTATGCGGATGACCGTTCCATGACTAATCTTATTCTTCGGGACTACAAAATTCTTTATGACGACGAAGCGCTTGCGACGACGATCGCACCCGTGAGCTGGAAGGTCTATT
>SESF01012320.1_pt1 | contig 9984 bp, 8 predicted proteins | sample 3171521 | NCBI WGS metagenome assembly SESF01 (sample SAMN10866945, study PRJNA518727) | freshwater metagenome | biome: subpolar coniferous forest; feature: holomictic lake; material: water; isolation source: holomictic Lake 227, 6 m and 8 m depth | place: Canada: near Kenora, Ontario | collected...
CTTTGTCGCTCAGGATAACCGCAACCGGCCTAATTTCCAGTTTGCATTGGCGGCCTTATCCGGCTGCGCTACAAGGTTGCTCAATAAGGCGCTCTTTTGGGTGTTGTAAGTATGGGTGAACTGGCCAGAACATGAACCGGGTGCGGCTTTTACGCGCGCACCCGGCGGATCATACTCGCGAACGGACTTTACCGCGCCAGGCGGAAACCCGTAACGCCATCGCCGCGGCCGAAAATGGTTAGGCCGCTCCGGATATAGGCGTCCAAGGCCCTGTTGCGGTCGGAGAAGGAACCGCCGCGCGTCACTTGGTAGGTATCCCAGTATTTCCCCGGGGTCTCCATGGTCGGGATGAACGCGGTCCCGTCGACAGGAGACAGCGCGTACGAAGTATCGTAGGAGTCCTGCACCATCTGCCAGACATTTCCCGCCATATCGCACAGCCCCTGCTCGCTATTCCCGGCAGGCTTCGAACATACGGGCCAGGTGCTCCGTTTACCGCAGCCATTCCTGCGGCTGGCATACAGCCAGTTCGCCTCGCCGATCGGCTCATTCTTAAAATCCAGATCCGCGTATTTATGTTCCGGGAGGTCATCCATCACGGCCAGGGCGCAGGTCGGTTCTTGATTGCCCCAGGGATAGTTCTGGACCTTGCCGCCGCTCCGGGCCGCGTATTCCCATTCCGCCTCGCTGGGCAGCCTGGCTCCCGCGAACTTGGCATATTGAGCCGCCTGCCTGGGGTTCACGCAGTTGATCGGGTGATGTTCACGGCCGCGCACGCCCCAGTTGCAATAGTTGCCGTCGCCCGGTGCCTCGCAAGCCCCTGTGTTCACGCACTCCGCGTATTGTTCCACCGTCACCGGCGCTTTGGCCATTTCAAAGGTTTTAACGGCCACTTCATGCAGCGGCTTAGCGTCTTTAAAACCCTGCGCGTCATTGTCGGTCCCCATTACGAACTTTCCGCCGGGAATGGAAACCCACTCGAGCTGCCGGGCCTGCCGGCTCTGCGCACAAAGGGGCATACGCACCGGGACGGTTTCCACGGCGCTGCTGCCGCCAGCCACAGTTATCGCGGCGGTCTTGAGTTGTTCTATTGCGCTCTGCGCATAAACCCCGCCCGAGAACCCCAGCGCTACGACTGCGGTAAGGATAGTCTTCTTCATAATTTTTATCTCCCTCGCTTTTGGACGATCTGTTGCGCCCGTTTCGTCCTTCTATACATCTAGTCTAACGTAATCGAGAGGCCGAGCCATGAGGCGGAAGGGAAAGCTATTGTAGTTTTATGGTCTAGAACGTTCCGGTGCGGTCCCGCCGCGTTTTAGTAACACAACTTGTTACTACCGCGGGATATCACCAAATAAAACCGCCGGGCTTCCCCGGCGGTTCCTCATTACTCCGCTACACAGTCAGATAGTAAACGACGTTCCCGTCACAGCGTGGGAACCAGCGCGGAGGGAAACTTTTTCAGCGGGGTTTTTCCGCTGATAAAGACAGCGAGCCGCTCATTTTCCCACACACCGTTCTCCATATTCTCGTAATCATGCCAGCGCTCCAGTAGTTCGGCTACCGGAATATATGTATACCCGGTCCCCACCGCCGGGTCCATAAAATACGCGTATTTCCCGTCCAAAGCCGTCAGCACCATATAATGCCCGTTCTCACGTCTTTTGGACCATGGCAGCTCCGGCCTGTTTTTTGGCCAGGCCTGCAGGTCGAGGATAACTGTCTCCCCGCGGTCCAGCGCTTTGCGCAGGTCCTGCGGGGAAACCTTCTCCTTATAGTACGCGTTCAGGCCGTACTTCTGCGCGCCTTTAACGAGTCCCTGAGGCTTTGCGCCTTCGGTCCGGCTGGTACCGGTCACTTCAAGCAGTCCGCTTTCCGTGCCCTCGTACGCGCGCCAATAGAACAGCACCGCCAAAAGAGCGGCCGCCCCGCAACTGTAGCCGGTAGCCTGCCTCACCACAGGGACTTGCAGAGCTCCGGCCGGCAAAACAGGTTCCGCCCCGCCCTTTCGCTCACAGGCGCAGAAAGGAACTATTATCATCAGTAGAGTTGCCAGTTTTGACATCGTATCCACAGCCCCATATATCCCGCCTTCGATCGGTAGTAATATAATACTTTTTTTGTCCGGTCCGTCAGTTCTTGGTCATTGTATTCGTCACGGTGTTGTAAAAGCCGGTTACGGTATGCCTTATCGCTATGCCCGTGAGGCCTATTTCAACGACCTCGGCCTTAAAGGAGAACAGAAAGCCCATATAAGTAGGCGCTACGTCGAGCGACTCGACCGAGACCAAGTGATCCGCCTGGTCGCTTTCAAGCAGCTTTTTAAGCGCCGCCTTGACGCTGTCGGTGTTGGTAGCCGCCTTCGCCGATTCATCCAGGTGCCTCTCAAGGACGGTCAGCTTCTCGTTGGCGAGATTATAAAGACCCCTGACCATGAATTGCTGGGCGATCCCAGTTACCCCCGTTTCAACGGTCCTGGCTTCGAAGGTGACCACATAGCCGAGCGCGGTGGGCGACGTTCTTACCGAGATGACCAGCACCGACATGTCCGGCTGATTTACCGAAAGCATTCTTCCGATCACGGTTTCGGTCTGCCCGTTGGCCATGTTCGCGTTGCCGGCGAGGGCGGCGCGCGAAGTGAAAACTCCGGATACCAGCAGTAAGGCGATAATATATTTTTTCATTTGTTTTTCCCTTATTAACGGCTTAAAACCTCGACAACTCGAACTTGAAGTTGTGGGAACCGTTCACGGGATCGGTCAGCCATTCCGCCTGTGCTTCCCCGGAATGCAGATGAGTAATGACCTTTACCGCTATCTCCTGACGGTAATTAATACCGTTATCGCTGGAAAGCGGAACTGCTGCGCCTGCCTGGCCCGTATATCTGTCATTTCCGACACATATAAGGTTTATATTCAGGGTGTCCTTGACAGTTCCCGCCTGTATATAGTCCTTATACAGATCCAGCAGGGTCACCTGTATGGCCTTGTTGCCGCCGAGAGAGTTGTTCACCACATTTATCCAGACCGGATAGGCCCAGACACTGCCATTTCCATACTGCACGGAGTAATCCACCAGTATCTTCGTACCGTCCGTAGAGGTTAACTCCACATGTTTCCAGGCCGTCCTGGACGAGGCTTCCGAAGCCTTAGGGGTAACTTCTTTGCTCCGGGTAACCTCTGGAACAACCGCTTCAACCGCGCTGCCGGAAGCCTGAAAGTCAAGTTGCATGCGCGCGCTTTCTCCGGAAATAACGGTCCCCGCCGAAAGATCCTTTTCGCCGAACTTTCCCAAGTTCACCTGCTCAAGCTCAACCGCCATGGCCGAAGCGGCCATGCTTGCGAATATTAACGCCAGTCCTATTCTTTTCATTTTTATCTCCTTTTTATTTGACCTAACCCTGCAGTTCATTCTTGCCGCATTCACCGCGGAGAACGGCCGGTTAGCGGCACATTCCGGGATTGTAGTAGTACATGTCGGGCCGCTGTGTGGGGACCGCGACGTTGATATCGCTGCTGTAGTTGGTCATCCCCATAGCGTTAGAAACATTATTGTAGCCGTTTACGTCGAAGACGAAGTCCCCGCCGTTGGAGGTTTTAAGCCAATAGTTCGTCCCGTTCGCCGTGCGGACGTAGAAAACGCCCGTATACGCACCCTGATAGAAATCACTGGATATATTAAGAGAAAGTTTATAATAATCCTTGCTCCCCATAAACTGGTCTAGTACCAGTTCTTTCCAGCCATTGTCGATCACAGCGCTGCCGCCACTGTAGCCGTTCCCGACTAATTTATAGCGAAACCCGACTTGCACTATATCGGAGTCCAGCCTGGAGTTAAGGGTTTTTACCCAGATATTCAATCCCCTGTAGGCATGAGAACCGAACTGGGCGCTGATCTTATCCATAAATATTTCACAGTTGCGGGCCGGATAATGAGCTCCTTTTGAAATACTGTCTTCGCCGAAACCTTCAGCGGAAGCAAATCCCGCCGTCATCGCCACCAACATCAGGATACCTGCTAGTTTTTTCATGTTTTCTCCTTTATATACCGCTTCATTCCTGCCGCATTCACCGCGGCCGCGCCGAACATGACTTACTTCCCGCCGCCCTGACCATTACCAAAGCTTCCTGGAGATAGTTTACTACCCGGCGGCGTAAGGCACATGAGGCGCAGGGGAAAGAGGCCGGCGTATTTCGGTCTACAAAGGAAGAGTGACGTGAACCGTGGATTTAGTAACAGGACCTGTTGCCCCCGCTGGAGCGCCCCCCCGTTCCCGGGGACGTTGTTGGCTTGTTGACTGCCGGCTTAACTTAACCAGGAGAGATGGTCGTTCACGGCTTGCAGGATCGCGTGTAAGCTGAAATAGCGGGCGGATTTTCCAGTAAAGACAAAAGATTTAATGGATAACAACTCGCAGAATAAAATGATTAGCGACGCAAGGCGGATTCAGAGCGTTGTGACGCGAGCTGAGGCCAAAGAAAACTGCCAGTCAGGAGACGGATGCTGCCCGCGCCTGAGGTGAAAGGGAGGAAAAATATTTTTTCCAGACCTAAAACGGCTGCTTGGCAAAAAGCCCGTTTTAGTAACAAGATCTGTCGCTGCGTTCGGAACGAACGCAATAAGGAAGGATCAGCGGACCACCGGCTGCAAGAAGCGCGGTTCGTTCCCGTAACAGGGAGCTACATGGTCAAAACTTACGGACCTTTTTTATCCGGGTCTCGATCAGGAAGAACCCGGAGGTGGCGCTGCCTGAATGGGTAGCGTAGGCGTTCGCCCCGTCCATAGCCTGGGCCAGTTGCAGGCGGTAATTGGAGACGGCGCCATCCTCGGCGCGGATGAGTTCCACGCGCTCAAAAAAATCCCTGCCGCCGGCTGCGGCCTTGTCCCAGTAGGACTTTACCGCGTCCAGGCACTTGCCCATGCCTTCAAGGCGGCCCGGGTAGGTGAAGAACTTACCCTGATAACGGCATTTATATTTCCCGCCGCCGGTCTTCACGGCCATACCGGATTTTTTCAGCGTTTCCAAAGCGGTCTTTACCATGGCGCTTTTAAGGCCGAGCTTCTCGGCCAGCTCTTCGGGCTTCCAAGCCCCGGAATCGTTGCATAGGGCCTCCGCGCACCAGTAAACGGCTTCATTCGCGGCCATGGCCGAAAACTCTTCGGGGGAAAGATGTACCGAGCTGTGGGCTTTCATCCAGTCCATGGGGCCGGCGGGATTCGCGCCTGTATCCCTGCCGCTAAAAAGCGGGTTCAGCACGTAATCAGCCTCCGAGCCTCCCCCAAGGAGGCCCCGCAGATACGATACAAGCAATTCCCGCGCCGCGGCCTCGGTAGGCATAAGGCGCAAGGCAAGGAAGATCCGCTGCAGCCATTCAGGGCGCGGAAGGGACACCCCGTGCTCTATCCGGCCGTAATGAACGAAGGTGAATTTGAAGTGCCGGCGCCCGCCGTTGCGGTGGTAGAATTTGTACGCGGTGTCGAATCCCGCGGCTAAACGGGCCTTTATAAGCTGCTTTGAAAAAATCACGTCTGGCATATGCCTCCCTGTTCCAGCCGACAGCTACGGGACACCACGATAAACATCAGGACACTTATCAGCAATTGTAGGAAACATAATGCCTGTTATCGCAGATTTTTTCTTGTTCCGCTCTTTTTTCTGCCTGAAAATTTTCCAAAAACCGATTCCCTTCCCTAATTTTATTATGATACCAAAAGTCTGGGCAGTTTCCTGAATTCTTAAGAAGCTCCGCCGCGCCCGGCAGTTGCAGGACGGGGGAATTACGCGGTTCGTGTTCATCGGGCCGGGACTTTGCCTCCGGCTTCCTTCAGATTCCGCCTCGCGCCGGACACCCTGATCTTATTGTTGTCCCTCCAGCATCTGAAGATTCCTTTTTGCGCCTTTATGCCCCTGGGCCGCAGCTTTGTGCCACCACTTTACGGCCTCCTGCATGTTCTGGGGTACGCCGTCGCCATTGGCGTAAATAGTGCCGAGATTATACTGGGCGGAAGGATTTCCCTGTACGGCGGCCTTTCGGCACCATTTTTCAGCTTCAACGTAGTCCTGCTTTACCCCAGAACCTTCCGCGTACATGGCGGCAATGTTGAACTGTCCGTTGGCGTCGCCTTTAAGGGCGGCTTTGTGCCACCATTTAAAGGCCGCTGCGTAATCCTGCCGTACTTCTTTCCCGCTCCTGTACATGGACGCCAGCCGGTTCTGGGCGTCAACCTGGCCCTGCTCCGCCGCCTTCTGGAGCCATTTCATTCCTTCCTGAACATTTTTTGCCACTCCGTTTCCGGTACGATAGCTGTTCCCGAGATTCAATTGCCCGTCCGGATCGCCCTGTTCGGCGGCCTTACGGTACCATTTCGCGGCTTCCACGTCGTCCTTTTTTATCATGTAGGCATTCGTGTACATCACCCCGACCTTGTTCTGGGCAGGCGCATAGCCATTTGCGGCAGCCTTCATCAGCCATGTTTTCCCCGTGCCGGAGTCAGGTTTTGTTCCAAGACCGCGGGCCGTCATCGTTCCCGCCACGTATTGCGCTAGGCTGTCGCCTTTCTGCGCGAAAGCGTACACCTGAGGGAATACGTTTTCATACATAGCCGAGGCCTGTTCCACGTCAGCCGTCATCAGCAAGCCGCGTTCGAAATACGTGCCATAAAAATACCCGGCTACCGGGTTGTAGCTCTTGCTCAGCTTACGAAATGCAGGCAAAGCTTCCGCGAACATATTCTTATCGTACGCGGAAATTGCATCCAAAAGTTCCTCCTTTTGCTCAAGGTATTTATTGAAACCGGCCGGGCCGGAACCTGCCAACGCCGGCCCGGCGTTCCCGCCCGCCCCGCCCTCCGACACTACTTCAAGATTGTGTTTTGCGCTGGCGTTACCCTGGTCAGCGGCTTTACGCCACCATTTCACAGCTTCGGCCTGGTTTTGACGCACTCCGTAACCCTTATAATACATTAGTCCGTAATTATACTGAGCCTGCGCGTCCCCGCTTGAAGCGGCCGCGCCATACCATTTTACGGCCTCGGTGTAGCTCTGTTCTACGCCGTCGCCATTCTTGTACATCAAGGCCAGATTACTCTGTGCGCCCACGTGGCCCTGCTCAGCCGCTTTGAGGAGCCATGCAGCGCCCCGCTGCTTATCCTTGCGCACTCCGGCACCGCTATACAGCATCTCCCCGCAGTTAAATTCGCCGACCGGGTTTCCCAGCGCGGCAGCCATGCAATGCCATTTCGCCGCTTCCGCGTAATCTTTTTTCACGCCGTACCCATTCGCGTACATAACGCCGATTTCCACCTGGGCAGGGGCATACCCGTTGCCGGCGGATTTTCTTCGCCATTCCCACCCGGCAACGATATCCTTTCCGGTTCCACGGCCTGTGGAGAACATTACCGCCAGGACGTATTGGGAAATCACGTCGCCTTTCCCGGCTAACGCATATATTTTCGGAAAAACCCTCTTATAGGTCGCCTGCGCTTTCCCGAAGTTCCTTGACGCGCCTTTGCTCAGTTCCAGAGTTAGCGCGCAGTAATATTCAGCCACCGGGTTACCTTTATCAGCCAGCCGGGTAAATAAAGGCAAAGCCTCGGCAACCCTTTTCCCGTCGTTCAAGGAAATGGCGTTAGCAAGCTCTGTTTTCTGCGCCAGGTATTTTCCATAACCGTCTGACGCGTTTTGGGAATAGGCTATGCCGGGGAGCAGAATCCACAGCAAGCCGAACAATTTCGCCTGATCCATAACGAACGCACTCCTTTAAATCTACTCCGCAATAGCAGCCTAAGGTTCACCGCACATTATGGGCGGCTCCTGCTTTTTTACTTTTACGGGACTAACTCCGTCGAGATATCCCTAACCAAAGAAAACTCTTCCGGCGCGCCGCAATCTGAAAGCTGCTCGTCAGAGCAGGTCCGGCCTATGCCCGACACCGGATTATACATCACCGCTGATAAGATCTTCCCGGACGCCAAGGCGAGCTTGACATCCACATTGAAGAACTCTTTCCCCACCGAAGCCCTGTATTTGCCGTAACTGTAGTAAACATAAGGGCTATTATCGGAAGCTCTTTTCCTTAATTTTGCTCTTTTCTCTATCTGGAATTTTTCCGGAAAACCGCTCCCCTTCCTTAATTTTATTATAATACCAAAAGTCAGGATGTTTTTTGGTGATTTTTAAATAAGCCCTTCCCGCGCCCGGCTGTTGCCGGGAGGGAAAATTACCGGGAGTGGTTGTTTCTGTAGTAAGCCGGGGCGGGTTATATTGCTTTCCCGGCGGTTCAGACAAAAAGGAACAAAAGGGACCTTTTTCACATTTACCCTTATTCAGACCTGCCCAGAATATATTTATCGAAGAACTTTCTTACAGCAGGCATCGCCGGTTCATTTTCCTTAAGCAACTCCGTGAGCTTCTCCCGGTCTCCCCCCAGCGGATCGGGGAACTGGCCCGCGGTGCTCTTCAGCAGGTTTTTCAACTCGCGGGCCATCTGCACGCCGCTCGGGCCGCTGTAGATCTGCGGCATCGGCAGGCTCGCCCCGTAGCCAGAGACGAAACCGGGGACCGCTGAAATATTTTGCTGTACGGCTCCCTCAGCACTCTGTTCAGGTCTGACCTGTATATACTTATCGAAGAACATCCGCACAGCAGGCATCGCCGGTTCGTTTCCTTTAAGCAACTCCATGAGCTTCTCCCGGTCTTTCCCAAGCGGATCGGGGAACTGGCCCGCGGTGCTCTTCAGCAGGTTTTTCAACTCGCTGACCATCTGCACGCCGCTGGGGCCGTTGTAGACCTGCGGCATAGGCAGGCTCACCCCGTCGTCACAGACAAAGGCCGGGATTTCCGCTTTTACGACCGCAGTCTCAAATCCCTTAAGGTCGGAAAACTCGGCGGCGTTAACCCCGTCAACTCCCACCGCAAGGAACAGCAACGCTATAAATGTTTTCATTTTATTCCTCTTCAATTAGCTTTTGATAGTACTACGCTTATAGTTTAGCGTATGCCATGCATGATTAAATGAGCAGAAAGGGACAATTCATGAAATCATTGGGACTATACCCCCCCGGTACTGAACAGACCATGTTTGGGAACATAACTTGTTACTACAAAGCGGATGCATAGCCGCCAAATAGCACGGCTATCCAGCCAGTTCCCGTAAATCCCCTATCCTTACAAATAGTTTCAAATGAAAATATTTGAAGTATTTAACCGCTCAGACAGGCCCGAGCTTATAAATTGCTTCGTTTGTGGCGTAGGCGCAAAGAATAAACGGAAGATTAACAATAATGAATATAGATATCGCAATCTGCAGTAAACATAAGGCCTGTTATCGTATGCCTTTTCCGCATTTCATTCTTTTCTCTGCCTGAAAACTGTTTAACGATACTCCACCTCAGTTTATAGACTGATCTCGCAACAAATAAAAAGGACAGCGGAATTTCCGCTGTCCTTTTGTTTATTGCGGTTTACTTTATTATTCCCACTCTATGGTGGCCGGGGGCTTGGAGGTGATGTCGTAAACCACGCGGTTCACGCCGCGCACCTCGCTGACTATCCTTGAAGAGATCTTGTGCAGCAGGTCGTGCGGGAGCTTCGACCAATCGGCCGTCATGCCGTCCACGGAACTCACGCAGCGCAGCGCTATGGTGTACTCGTAGGAGCGCTCGTCGCCCATCACGCCCACCGAGCGCACCGGCAGCAGCACGCAGAAAGCCTGCCAGATCCTGGAATACCAGCCGGCGGCCTGTATCTCTTCGCGCATCAGGCGGTCGGCCTCGCGCAGGATCCTCAGCCTTTCCGGCGTAACTTCGCCCAGCACCCGGATGGCCAGCCCCGGCCCGGGGAACGGATGCTGCATCAGAACCGGCTCGGGTATCTTCAGGCTGCGGCCCAGCTCGCGCACTTCATCTTTGAAGAAATAACGCAACGGCTCTATCAAGCCCATTTTCATTTTAGCCGGCAGGCCGCCCACGTTGTGGTGGCTTTTT
>SESF01007796.1_pt1 | contig 9982 bp, 10 predicted proteins | sample 3171521 | NCBI WGS metagenome assembly SESF01 (sample SAMN10866945, study PRJNA518727) | freshwater metagenome | biome: subpolar coniferous forest; feature: holomictic lake; material: water; isolation source: holomictic Lake 227, 6 m and 8 m depth | place: Canada: near Kenora, Ontario | collected...
TTAATCCTACACATATGAAATAATGTTTACTTATGGCATATTTCAGTGTGACACGGGTATACAGCCACCCATCTTCTGTGTCGATGTTATACGGATAAATCAATCCTTTATTCATCGGTGCAACTTTTGCCTGATCGTAAGGCGAAAGGTTTTTAAGCGGATCGTATAAATACAGTCCGAAATCCATTCCCCCAATCAATTTCCCAAACAATAATTCATGTTGCCACGATAATCCGACACGGAACTTGTTTTTCAACTCATCAGTTGTAATACAGTAACGTGAGAATTTCGTATTTCCATCGAATGCTCCGTCATAGAATGCATCCACAGCCAATCCCATTCGGTAAAAATTAGTAATAGGGTGATATACACTGGCAATCACAGACACAATCGGAAAGGTTTTCTGATCCTGATAATATAATTGTCGGAAGCCACCTGATACAATAATTTCCGGATAGAATTTTTTTGTAATTCCGTCTAATTGTTGCTTTTGTGGGAATGTGTATTTCTTGTAATTTGGTGTATATTTCAATCCAATAAAGCCATTCAGTAAATTTAACCCCGAGTTTGGAGCAACAGCGCTTCCGTTCGACATATGATTCCAGGTATAATCGCCGGTTAGGCTGAGCCCCTTTGTTATAGGTATTTCCAGACTAGCACCGGCAGAAAAATAGACGTTAACAACTGAGCCTATGGCACCATTTGTCCCGGTTAAAGATGGAAGTACATTCCCAACTGAATCGGTATTGGTATTGTAATAATTTTTGGTCAGAAAACTTACGCCTGTTCCACCTTTAAAATTCAGTTTCAGAAAATTAGTGCGAATGATAGAGTAGGAAATATAGGGATAAATGGCATAAGCATTTCCAAGTTTGGCCGGATTCCCCAGATTTAACCAAACAGCTCCCAATCCAATCGTAGGAAAACCATTGAATTGATACCATGGTTTTTCGTTCATCGATTGAAATTCAAGCGATAACTCAGCGCCTGAAACCGGATTTAAAACTAACGCTTTTACATGCGCATCGTGTGGAATAATATTCCCGTAAATCCCCTGTAATTTAATACTATAGTTATCAAATGTCTGTGCATGTATTGAGCAACAGTATAAGATAATGAGGATTATTAGAAGCCTGTTTTTCATAAAATCATCCATCGCAAATGGTTTTCCATTCAATTATTTTGGTTACCTTTGACAGCGCAAAAATAGCAAAATAATTATCAATCTCAGTTGTTCCACAAAAAACATGTTTTCAGTTTTAAAAAAAGAGTTGCGTGCATTTTTCAGTAATGCAACAGGATATATTGTCATTTTTATTTTTCTGATGCTCACGGGCTTGTTCCTTTGGGTAATTCCAGGTGAATACAATGTGTTGGATGCCGGTTATGCTAATGTTGCCGGATTGTTTTATCTCGCACCATGGTTGTTTTTATTTTTGTGTCCTGCCATCAGCATGCGTCTTTTTGCTGAAGAAAAACAAACCGGAACCTGGGAATTGCTGGTCACAAAACCTGTCAGCAAAACTCAAATTGTTCTTGGAAAATATCTAGCAGGCTGGTTGCTGGTTATTGCCGCTTTATTACCTGCACTTCTCTACTATTTATCTATTTCTTATCTGGCCGAGCCGCTTGGAAATGTTGATTCCGGTGCATTTTGGGGATCGTTTATCGGATTGATTTTTCTGGCAGCGCTGTATGTAGCTATCGGCACCTTTGCCTCGTCACTTTCTTCTAATCAAATTGTATCATTTGTAGTAGCTATGGTACTTTCCTTCTTTTTCTATTATGGTTTTGAGGTTGCTATGAGTTTCTTTAGATCGGGACAATCTGTACAAGTAGTTGAACAATTAGGAATACATGCACATTATAAATCGATGAGCCGTGGTGTGATTGATTCGCGCGATATTATATATTTTGTGATGCTGAGTGGCGGTTTTTTATTTGCGACAGTTTGGAGAGTGAGAAAGTAGTGGCCCCTAAATCCCCTAAAAGGGGACTTTAAGAATTATATATAAAAATACAATGAAACAAACTTTAGATTCCCCCTTTGGGGGATTAAGGGGCCCACAAAAGCCCTATATTTTAATTACCAACGATGATGGTCACGAGGCAAAAGGAATAAACGTGCTGACGCGGTTGATGATGGAAATAGGTGATGTAGTCGTAGTTGCACCGGATGGACCCCGCTCGGCACAGTCAAATGCTCTGACGGTAACTCATCCTATTCGTTTCAAGATGATTGACGAACGTGAAGGACTAAAACGTTATTGTTGCACCGGTACACCGACTGATTGTGTGAAGTTAGCTCTAAATGAAATTGTTGAACGTAAACCCGATTTGATAGTTTCCGGTATTAATCATGGTTCAAATTCAGCCATTAATGTTATTTATTCCGGCACGATGGGAGCAGTGCTCGAAGGTTGTGAAAATGGTGTTTTATCTATTGGATTTTCTATTGATACCCATTCACTGGAAGCCGATTTTTCTCATTTCGAGTCGTATATATTGAAAATAACCCGCGAAGCATTAAAAAACGGATTAAGTCGTGGTACCTGTCTGAATGTAAACGCTCCGAATGGTAAAATTAAAGGAGTGAAGATTGCACGTCAGGCTGATGGTCAGTGGGTAAAAGAATATGAAAAAAGAACTGATCCGCAAGGGCGAGCCTATTTTTGGCTTACTGGTTATTTTGAAAACAATGAACCGGAAGCTGAAGATACAGATGAATGGGCCATATTGAACAATTTCATTTCTATTGTTCCAACTAAGATTGATTTGACAGCTTACGAAGCAATGGAAGCAGTTAATAGTTGGGAATTTTAGTTTGTAAAGTCTTAAAGTTCAAAGTTTATAAAGATCAAAGGTACACATTAACCATTAACCTTTGACCATTAATCATTATTCACATGGAGCGTTTCAATAAATTTACATATGGCATAATTCCCGGATTATTACTTCCGCTGCTGTTTATGTCGGTTTATCTGAACCGTTTTTATCCCGACCACTTATCGTTTACTGAATCAATAAAACAGATTTGGCCGGGTTTACTGATGGGAAAATTGCTGTTATTGTCTATTATGCCAAATCTTGTTCTGGTATTTGTTTTTTATAAAAGCGATAGTTTCAGAATTGCAACCGGAATAATGGTGGGAGCGATGCCTTATCTGATTTCGAGTTTTTTTATGCTATAAATCAGCAGTTAGCGGCAAGCAGTAAGTCTGAACCAATCAGTTGACTAATTAATCAACAAATAACCAAATAACCATTCAACCAATTAGCTAAATAACTATGCGTTACTTTCTTATAGCCGGTGAGGCATCCGGTGATTTGCATGCATCTAATTTGATGCGAGAGCTGCGAGAAGCTGATTCAGAAGCTGAATTCTGCTTTTTGGGTGGTGACCTTATGCTGGCGCAAGGTGGACAGTTGGTGAAGCATTATCGTGAAATGGCTTTTATGGGTTTCTGGGCGGTGCTGAAAAATGCACCAACGGTTCTAAGAAATATAAATGACTGCAAGAAAGCCATTATAAATTTCCAACCCGATGTGGTTATTTTAATTGATTATCCGGGTTTCAATCTTCGTATTGCAGAATTTGTAAAGGAAAATTTGAAAACCCCTGTTTACTATTATATATCTCCCAAAATATGGGCGTGGAAAGAATACCGGATTAAAGATATTAAACGCTATGTAGATAAAATGTTTACTATTTTTCCTTTCGAAACGGAATTTTATGCCAAACATAATTATCCGGTTGAATATGTTGGCAATCCAACTGTTGAGACGATTCTTAACCGTCCGAATCCGAATCAGACATTAGAAGAATTTTGTGATCAGAATAACCTTAAACAAAAACAAATCATAGCCATTTTGGCCGGTAGTCGAAAGCAGGAAATTTCTGCATGTCTGCCCCGAATGATTGATGCTGCTTTGATTTTTGACAATTATCAGACCGTTATTTCCGGTGCACCCGGAATAGATCCTCAGTATTATCAGAAAATATTGGATGGAAAGAAAATACCGGTTGTATTTGGCAAAACATACGAATTACTTCAACATTCCAGAGCGGCTATTGTAAATTCAGGAACTGCCACACTCGAAACTGCTATGGTGGGTACTCCGCAAGTAGTGGTTTATCATGTCATTTTCGGACGGTTAGCTTATGCTGTTAAGGACATTTTAATCAAAGTAAAGTTTTTTTCTTTAGTCAATCTTGTCGCTGAAAAGGAAGTTGTGAAGGAATTGGTAGCACATTTTTTTACAGTTGAAAATGTGGCCAGAGAATTAGAAAAGCTCATCTATCATCAAACTTACCGCAATAGGATTACTAAGGGTTACAATGAAATCTTGGAAACCCTTGGCGAACCCGGTGCTGCAAAGCGTGCTGCAACTTCCATTTATAGAGAACTGTTAAAAAAGTGAGGGAGAATTCACATGGTTAAGCCATAACGCAAGCCATTGCAATGCTGTAGAATTTGGAAGCGGTAGTTTCACTGCGTGAGGTAAGTACCACAGGATTGTCAGTTCCCTGAAGTAATCCACCCATTTGAGCTCCTGCAAAAAGTGCCAGCCCTTTGTAGAATGTGTTGGCACACTCAAAGTTTGGAAAGATAAGAATATCAGCGTCACCAAGTACCGGACTCGGTACATTTTTAATGCTTCCACGCTCGGCATCCAATGCCAGAAATATATCAAGCGGCCCATCCATAATTACATCCCCAAATTCACCTTCGCGCCACATCTGCATTATGTCCAGATAATCCTGCATATACTGTATTTTAGGATTAGCTATTTCTGTGGCATGAATCAGGGCAATTTTAGGTTTCTTAAGCCCAAACTTATACGCTGTTTGAATGGCATATTTTACCATAGCTATTCGTTGTATCAAATTGGGAGAAGGAATAACCACCGGATCACTAAAGAAAATCAGTTTACGATAGTTCGGTATTTCCATGGCCGCATTATAGGTCATTACGGTTCCGGGTTTCAGAATGCCTTTTTCTTTATCCAGAATGGCACGTAGCAGTACGTCCGTATTCACCAGTCCTTTCATCAGAATATCGGCTTCACCCTCTTTCACCATTCGTACCGCCTCAATGGCAGCCTCTTTTACTTCAGGCACATCAATAATATGAACAAAAGGCGAGAGGGTATGTTCTTCGAACAAGTGAGGCGATTCAATGGAAGCCACATCGCCAATCAGATAGGCCTCGATAATCCCCAAATCAACAGCCTGCAAAACCGCATCGAGCGTGTGTGCATCCACCGCGTTGGCCACAGCCATGCGCTTACGGCAGTTCAGTCCGGTAAGATGAGCTGTCAGTTCGGCAAACGATGAAATTGACTCCATTCAGTACTGTTTTGGGTGGATTTACTCCACAAATGTAGAGATAATATTTTAGTGCTACAACTAACAACACCCAATTCGGGCGACTTGTTTAAAGATTTGTTTTCCACCTTTTTAAAGCGAAAATCAGAAAGCATAGGTGCTGCTTTCTGATTTCAGTTTTTTATTCGCTAAACAACTATATTGTAAATTTTTAGTTCGGTTCTGATATCAGATTGTAAGATTTTGATAATAGAGATGATATATAAAAAAAAGAACGGAGCGGAATTTTTTCTTTCCACTCCGTTCGGGTTGTAAACAAACATATTAGTTTTTCACTAATTTCTTTAGTACCATACCTTCGTCGTTGTTTATCTTCAGCAAATAAATACCTTTTAGTGCTAGCGGTATTGTTACTTTTTCTCCTTCCGATTTTATTTCTCTGAGCTGTAAGCCATTCAAGCTATAAACAGCCACGGTTTCGCCTATTGATGTACCTTCAACAATTATTGCAGATTGCGTGCTATATATTTTCCGGTTAGTATTTAAAAGTACTGGAACAGCAGTTGGTGATTCTACAATATTGAAAAAATCTTGCCACACTACAGCTGCTCTATAAGCTGCCACACTACCAACAGGAACATATAAAATGCAAGTATTTTTATTTATAGCACCAAACACACCCGATGATTTACTTAAATCGAAAGGGGTAGTTGTTTTTGTATAAATGGAAAATAAACTACTACTATTTAAACCACTAAAAGCGTTATTTCCAATTGTTACCAAAGAGGATGGAAAAGCAATGCTTGTCAATTTGGAGCAATTAAAAAAGGCAGATGCACCAATAGCGCTAACCGACGAAGGGATATTTATACTTGTCAGATTAGTGCAGCCATAAAAAGCACCTGTTATTATGGTAGTGAGTACTGTTGAAGGAATGTTTACGGTAGTCAATCCGGTACAGCCATAAAATGCCTGGTTTTCGATAGAGATTACATTCGAAGGTAGGGTTATCGTAGTTAGGTTTTTAGTGTAATTATTAGGCGGAATAAGTGTAAATGCAATGGGTGGAATTGCGTTAGCAGCATATACATAGCTTCCTGCCATAGTTCCACTACTGCCAGTATAAGCTGCAATTGTTACACTGCTTAAATCTAAATTTGCAAGCATAGGAATGTAGTATTGAATAAATTTAAAATCGCGTGCATCCATTGTGCCAGTAATTTTAAGATCAGTGGATGTGTAAATGTCCGTTCCAACAGCCGCTAAATTCAAGCCACCGGCAGTACAATTAATAGTCAATGCAGAAGCGTTTAACCCCATCACAATAGAGCTAAAAAGTAGAAAGATTATTTTTTTCATTCCTTTTGGTGCCTACTCGTAAAGCTTTTCGGCTATCGCTCCCTACTCTTTGTTCGGATTTTCGGGTTGTTCCGTATGTTTATTAATTATTGCTTAATAATAGCTTATTTTTCTTCTTTTTATAGAAATGATTCTGTCGTTCTGATTAATAGTTTGTTTTATCCAATTTCCTTTTTTATCCAATTCATAGCTGTGTGGATAAATACCCAGATAAACTCCATTTATATCACATTCAAGTACGTCACACAAATTTCCATCATCATTATAGGCATATAAATACTTCGTTGCTAATTCAAGTCGCATTCTTGGGTTGTAATAAGCATCCTTCTCAATCAATTGCGCATTTTTATAAAGGTAGCTGTTCTTTATGTCCAACTTGCCATCGGCAGAATAGAAACACGACTCTATTAAATTTCCTGATTTATCATACTTAAACGAGTATTTCATAAATAAACTATCATCTCGATTGTACTTGAATTCATTTGTTTCGGTCAAACTATCGGTTGTAATGCTAACTGATTTCAATATCCGAAATCCATCAAAATCAAACTGATTGGTTATAAGTGTATCAGTTTTTTCCTGATACGTATATTTTGTTCTCCTTTTTCGCTTTTCGGCAGGATTCTCACGTTTTGAGCTGTCGGTTTCTGATAGTAAATTTCCCTGTAAATCATATTCATAACGATGCTTTGAATACGGTTTTCCATCGTCGTAAAATGAGCTTTCTTCAATTAGTTGTCCTCTGAAGTTTTGTTTGAAAGTTGTTTTTCCGCTTATATGCTTTGTCGAGTCAAGAGTTGAAACTTCCACAACATTACCTACACGGTTAAAGCTGATTTTAGATGTTGCTTTGGTTATTTCATTGGTTTTACTCTCTGAATGATTAAAGTCTGTTTCCGTTTCTATTATCATTGCCACTTCTCCTTTTAAATTCCGTTTCAATGCATCTGTCTGAAAAACAGTTGGCCTTGACCCGCACAATTGGCACAACTGTTTTAAGTCATTCAACAAGCTATTTTTAAGCGTATTCGTTGTTGACTTGCTCAACTGAAACAAGAGCTTATGGTCTTTTTCTATTTTTCTGCTTTTATTTTCGATGGCAATATAGATGCAGCTATCAGCATCTTCACGCTGCATATATATAAACCGGATATCGGACAAATCAACCGAATAGCGACGGGAAGTTTCTAAATACTTCTTGCCTTCCTTTTTCATGCCATATTCAACGCCATACAAAACATGCTTTACTGTGTCTATCCGAAAATTCTTATACAGATAATCGGGACTTGGTTGTTTGCTGTAATTTAGCTGTACGTATATTTTCCCTATCACATCCTTGAAGTAAGTTTTTTGCGGAACTTCAATCGTCCGTGAATAGGCAAAGTTGAAACTGCTTAGAATCTCAACTAAGATTAGTGCAGTAATAAATTTAAAAGTATGAGGTATATTTGACATTTCATTTATGGATTATTTCCGTCTTCCACCGCTTTTACTCGCTTGCTTTTTCGAACCAGTATACCGGATAATCATATTTGTTGTTCCATTATAAACTCTTTCAGCTGTGGCAATGCAAGTATTTGGAGTAGGAAAACAGATGGAATAAGTTCTTCTTGGTATCGGATATTTACCATTCGGGTTTACATTAATCACTTGTGCGTGCCACGTTTTGCCACCATCTACTGTTTTATGAATAGAATCGGCAGTAACATTGTAACCTGTGTTTGCATCCTGAAAGTAGAGCAACCCCTGGTACATATTTCTTATTTTCGTTTTCGTCCACGTGGTGCCACCATCTGTAGTTTTGCACAAGTACGAATAATCGGTTTTATCGTTGGGGTCTTTGGCGTAACTCCATGTATAAGCTACATTGGGTGAACCGCATGCCATCGATACATAGCCTTTGTTACTTCGCGAAGATTCTAAAACCGACCAACTTGCTCCACCATCGGTTGTTTTGCAAATAAGAAATGTACCCGGTTCGCCACTTACCGACATGGTGTTACCAAATCCGATGGCATAACCCACCAGCCCCTGAAATACCCAATAGTGCAATTCGGTGGGAGCTACCGGTAACTTTTTCCAGTGTGCACCGGCATCGGTGGTTTGCATCAACATGCCATACGCTCCGGTGATAATGCCATTATCGGGCGTAGTGAAATGTATCTGTGTAAAACTTCTACCATACACATACGTAGTCGGTTGGACTTTCCACGTGAGACCACCATCGGTAGTACGGAGTAAGCGCTCTCCCTTTTTAGCCTGACCAATTAAATAACCCGTTTTGGCATTGGTGAAGAACACATCCTGAAACCGCATGGTATCTACCTTTAGCATCTCAGCCCAGGTAGCTCCGCCATCTTCTGTTTTTAGCAGGATACTTACAAATTCTAACCCGTTCCTGCGATTAATCCCTGCCACAAAACCCGTATTGGCATCGGCAAAAAACACCGGACGTAATGTATATTCGGTATTGCTATGCTGGATTTCCCATTGGGCATGGGAAGTGCCACTGAATGCCAGAATAATCAGGAATAATATTGTGAGCTTTTTCATAATGTATGTGTTTATTTTATTGACTAATCATTTTAAAAGTTTTCTAGTGTCGTCATTTACAGCGACTAAAATTTATTCTCAACTGACTCTTTGATTGTAATTTCTTTTTTCAAAAGCTTAAATAAATACTTAAATGCTTTGAATGCTCGGGTTCCATTATCTTTATTATATCTTATACCATAAGGAGTATCATTTTTTAATGTATTAATTTTTTTTTCTGCGTAAATATCTTCATAGTACTTGTCGTATTTAACGCCGGAAATAAATCTCACATATTCACCATCTAACATTATTACTACATTGCTATTCAAATCAATATAATACTTTATTTTTGTAATGGTATGATCAGTACTTAAGATATATACAACAAAATTGATTCTATTCTCTTCTTTGTTGTAAACGAACTTTTCTTCATCGTATTCATGATCAACATTACCACCATGACGAGGATTAAAGTAATCGTACGATTTAAGGGTTAGAAATTCCAAGGTTTCATCCAACGTAGCATCTTGAGCTTTTACATTGCCTACTATAGCCATTAAGCATAAGCTTACTATTATTGCTATTTTTTTCATGATTGTAATGTTTTAATTATTATTGCCTACTTTGTTTAAGGATTTTCGGCGGGGTCCTTTGTGGGTTATACTGTCATGAGACACAGACTAGCACAAACTGGGCAATTTTGCGGACTAAGGTTATTCAGATTTCACCAAGTACCACAGCCCATAAATATAGAAACTG
>SESF01032438.1_pt1 | contig 9982 bp, 9 predicted proteins | sample 3171521 | NCBI WGS metagenome assembly SESF01 (sample SAMN10866945, study PRJNA518727) | freshwater metagenome | biome: subpolar coniferous forest; feature: holomictic lake; material: water; isolation source: holomictic Lake 227, 6 m and 8 m depth | place: Canada: near Kenora, Ontario | collected...
TATCGCTTGAAGTTGGAAAGATTATTTGCCAATCCGGATTCTATGCGTCTAAACCCTGGGGATTTGAGTCTGAGAATGAGTTTTTAAATGCGGTTCTGTCAGTAGAAACGAATTTGTTACCGATAGATTTATTAGCGAAAACGCAGAAAATTGAGCGTGAACTTGGCCGAATTGACAAATCGACAGAGGCTTATAGGGATCGGGTGATTGATATTGATATTTTACTGTATGATAAGGAGATAATTGATCTGCCTGAATTAAAAATCCCGCATCCGTTGATTACGGAGCGGGACTTTGTATATATTCCGTTACTTGAAATTGCACCGAATCTGCTGCATCCAATTAGCGGTAAAACCTTTAATAAAAAATAACTGCTTACTGCCGACTATTTACTGCTCACTGTCAACAGCTTTTTCATAATCATCAAGTACTTTGAGCGCTTTTTTGTAGTCGTTTTCGAAAACCAGAATTCTCAATCCTTCATTAATCTCTCCAAACATCGGCATCAGTTCTACCGAATCTTCGTTATTTATACTGGAATCGATATTGTTTTCCTTCAGCAATTCCTGATCAAACATGGCTTCAACCACTGTTTCGTAATTTTTTAGTGTAATAAGCTTGTCTTCCATAACTTTAATTTTTAGAGGGTTTCCGTCTACAAATGTACAGCTTTATTTATATTTAAAACAACTTATCGCTAATTTATGTTTAGAAAAATGACCTTATTTATTATCTGTTTTTTATTTCTATTCTGATAAAGGTTTTATCGTCCTTACGAATTATTTTTACTAATTTTGTGGCGCTTGCCAATAAAAGTATTATAAGATGGATTTAGATCAATTACCCGACCATATAGTATACAGCAAAAATGTCATTGAATTTGTTACTGTAGCTGCCGAAACCTGTCTGTTTTTCGAGCATGCAGTTGAATTCTCGCCACAAGACTTTATTCGTAAATCAGTAAAATTGTTGCCACTTTTATATCTGAAAGCGTCGTTAGTGGAGATCCCTGAGCGGGTTTTTGATGATGCCAGTGAACGATTTGTGGCGGAAGAAGATTATTTGTTTGTCAAAGAACAACTGGAACAAATTCTGGGTGCTGACGATTCGTACCTCGAAGTGTTTCATCCCGATATGGCCATCAGTGATACCCCTATTGCAGCTTTTGTATCGGAAAATCTGGCTGATATTTATCAGGAGTTGAAAGATTTTGCGGCCAATTACCAACTGGGCGACCTTGATATAATGAATGATTCGCTGGTTAGCTGCCTCGAAGCTTTTGGCGAACATTGGGGTCAGAAGCTATTGAATGCCATGCGTGCCTTGCATTCAATCCGTTTCAGCGATAGCTTTGGTGAGAAAAATGAAGAGGATGAATTAAGTGCTAAAACAAAAATTGACCGCAACTCGTTTTTAAATTTCCTTCACGATGACGACGATGATGATTTAGATAATTTATTGAAATAGAAGATGCTACAATCCAAAATAACCAAGGAAGAGGTAAATCAATTGCCGGTAATTATTTTCGAAGGAAAAATAACGCTGGTTGATGATTTGTCGAAAATTCATCCTGCCATTGAGAAACTCCGGAAAGCTACTATTGTCGGAATTGATACCGAAACCAAGCCTTCATTCACCCGGGGAACCTATCATAAAGTGTCATTGGTTCAACTTTCCACACTCGATCATTGCTTTTTATTCCGCCTGAATTGTATCGACTTTCCGGTTGCTTTAGCCGAATTTCTTTCGGATGAGAAAATTGCGAAAATTGGACTATCATTGCGTGACGATTTGATTGGTTTGAATAAACTTCACAGGTTTAAACCCGGAAATTGCATTGACATTCAAACTATTGTTCGGAATTACGGAATTCTGGAACTCGGACTTCAAAAAATTTACGCTATCCTATTTGGAAAAAAAATTTCCAAATCACAGCGACTTACCAATTGGGAAAGTCACGAACTGACTGAACAACAGCAACGCTATGCAGCCACCGATGCCTGGGCAAGTTTGCAGATATATTTGCAGTTGATGGAAGAAAGGAAGCTCAGCAAAAAAGAACTGGATGCTTTAGCCCTTCAACATGCAATGGAACAAACTATGTTGCATGAACAGCGAATGCTGGAAAAACAGCAGGAATCTGCATCGAATGTGCCAACTTAACTAACAAATGGACAAACTGTTAATAGAGCGATAATTATTTTTTTGTTGATATTTTCACTAAATTCACTCATCTCATGCTCTAAAAGTCCCCCTTGAGGGGATTTAGGGGGCTAACATTAACTAACAACAATAAACTAATTAAATGATAACTGTACATCTCAAACCAAAAAAAGAAGAAAGTTTACTGCGTTTTCATCCCTGGGTTTTTTCGGGTGCCATTCTGCGCATCGATGGAAAACCTACTGAAGGTGAACTCGTTGAAGTGCTTGATAATAACCGAAACTTTTTGGCATTGGGTCATTTTCAGATTGGTAGCATTGCTGTCCGGATTGTGTCGTTCGAAAAGTTGGAAGTGGATGATGATTTTTGGGCAAAGAAAATCCGGAATGCCTATGCCATGCGACAATCGCTTGGCTTGGTTGCTCCCGGGTTCAATAATACCTATCGCTTGGTTCACGGCGAAGGCGATTCGTTGCCGGGTTTGATTGTCGATGTTTACGACGATACAGCCGTAATGCAGGCACACTCCATTGGTATGCATGAAATTCGCGAAACCCTCGCCAAAGCTATTGTTGCTAATGTTCCTGAAGTACAAAACGTGTTCTATAAATCCGAAACAACCTTGCCGTTTAAGGCGGCCATCGAACCGGAAGATGGATATTTGATTGGTCAGGTAAATCCCGAAATTAAGGCTCTTGAAAATGGATTGCAGTTCCATGTTGACTGGTTGAAAGGTCAAAAAACCGGTTTCTTTGTCGATCAGCGCGAAAACCGCTCCTTGCTCGAGAAATATTCTGCCGGAAAGTCGGTATTGAATATGTTTTGTTATACCGGTGGTTTCTCGGTTTATGCTTTACGTGGCGGTGCGAAACTGGTTCATTCGGTCGACAGCTCGGCCAAAGCCATTGACCTGACCGACAAAAATATGGAAATCAGTTTTCCAAACGATTCGAGGCATACATCCTTTGCCGAAGATGCATTCAAATACCTGAATAATCTCCACACCCTCGAGCAACAATACGATTTGATTATTCTCGATCCACCCGCTTTTGCCAAACACCGCGAAGCATTGCGTAATGCATTGAAAGGCTACAAACGCCTGAATACAAAGGCTTTTGAGCAAATTAAACCCGGTGGAATTCTGTTTACTTTCTCCTGTTCACAGGTCGTTTCAAAAGAGCAATTCCGCCTGGCCGTGTTTAGTGCTGCCGCCGAAAGCAAACGAAATGTCCGTATTCTTCACCAGCTTTCTCAACCAGCCGATCATCCTATCAATATCTATCATCCAGAAGGAGAGTATCTGAAGGGTTTGGTGCTTTGGGTGGAATAAAATTTTTAGTATAATTGTTTAACCCATTTTGATTTGACACAGTCTGCAGAATAAAAGAACATGAAGAAAACTGTACTGCAACTTATTTTCATTTTTTTACTGACTACCCTTACATATAGTCAAACTAATGTTTATGACAGTATTTCTTATGGTGGTCGTTGGAGAACCTATATGACCCATTTACCCACAGGATATAATGTTTCCAAAAAATATCCATTGATTCTGGCTTTTCATGGTGGAAGTCCGTTGGGATATCAATCCATTCAATATCAATCGCGTTTGTCCGAAAAATCGGATTCTGCCGGATTTATTGTAGTGTATCCTGAAGGTGTGAAAATTGCAGGCAACAGAACCTGGAATGCCGGCGGATGTTGTGCTCCGGCTACTACTCTTAATATTGAGGATGTTGGTCTTGTCAATTCGCTGTTAAACACATTGAATAAAACACGATCAATTGATTCCACCCGCGTATATGCAACCGGTTTTTCTAATGGTGCTTTGCTGGGTTATAAACTTGCAAATCAACTTACCCGACGATTTGCAGCGATAGCCATCGTAGAAGGTGATTTTGTTAGTTACCCCTGGCAACCCTCGCGACCAATACCAATAATTAGTTTTCATTCCTATCAGGATCAAAATGTGAAGTATAATGGCGGCGTAACTACAGGAACAACAGGCACTTATTTTCCTCCACAGGACAGTATGTTTAGTATCATTAGTTCTAATTATTCTTGCTCGCTCAAGAAAGAAACCGTGTTTCATGACGCAAGTAAATACGATCATTTTAAATATTCAAACTGTTCAGGAAATGTTGTTATTGAACAATATGTAAGCTATGACGGCGAACATTCATGGCCGGGTGGTCAGTCTTTGAGCGGAGTAGCTGTAAGTACGCAGTTTAGTGCTACTTATTTGATGTGGAAGTTTTTTCAGAATTATAGTATTAATTTGAATACTGACATTGAGGTAATTTCAGACAAACCCGATTTGACAAACTACGCTTTTACTTTTTCAAACAGAATAAATCCTGATAATCTCAGTAGTGAGGGGAACTATAACTTGTTGAATTCTTTAGGACAAGTTATCTGGTCAGGTAAGAATATTAAAGAAAAAGACTTCACATACCTTACAAAAGGACTTTATTTTCTAAAATCAGAAAAAATGATGCAAAAGCTTCTAAAGCAATAGTATAAATTGTAAGTTTTTTATCTGATTTACTCCGAAAACTCAATTTTTTGACCCGAATTATTTCCATCCATAAATTTATTTTGCAATATAGTTACAACCCGTTTTTCATCCTGAAAAAACATGCAAAATAAATAAAGAAATTTTTCTCTAATTCCTTTTTTATCTGAAAAAAAATCAGGATATTTGTACTCAAATTCAAAGCCACAATTGAAAAGCATATTATTCAGATTATCAGGCTTTTGTGTTGTTTTAGTTTAAAATAAATATTCTCTTTTTGAAAAACTATCAAAACAAATTATAAAAATGAAGGAAATTAAATTCAGTCTTGTTTACCGCGATATGTGGCAGTCGTCGGGTAAGTATGTGCCACGCAAAGACCAGTTAGCCAAAATTGCTCCTGTAATCATTGAAATGGGATGTTTCGCCCGTGTGGAAACCAATGGGGGAGCTTCTGAACAAGTGAACCTGCTTTACGGTGAAAATCCGAACGATGCAGTTCGCACATTTACCAAACCATTTAATGATGTGGGTATTCAGACTCACATGCTCGATCGTGGGTTGAATGGCTTGCGCATGAATCCGGTTCCTGCCGATGTTCGTGAGTTGATGTACAAGGTGAAGAAAGCACAGGGTGTGGATATTACGCGTATTTTCTGCGGATTGAACGATGTGACTAACATTATTCCTTCTATAGAATATGCCAAAGCTGCCGGAATGATTGCTCAGGCTACTTTGTGTATCACCTATTCCGAAATTCACACGGCTGAATATTATATCAACATGGCAGAAAAACTGATTGAGGCCGGTGCGGATGAAATCTGTCTGAAAGATATGGCCGGTATCGGTCGCCCGGAAATGCTTGGGAAAATTACGAAAGCCATTAAAACCGCTCACCCACATATTATTATGCAATACCATGGTCACTCCGGACCGGGCTTTTCGGTTGCGTCGATGCTCGAAGTGGCAAAAGCCGGAATGGATTACCTCGATGTGGCTATGGAACCGCTCTCGTGGGGTATGGTTCATCCGGATGTGATTACCATTCAGGCTATGTTGAAAGACGCAGGCTTCAAAGTGCCTGAAATTAATATGAATGCCTATATGGAAGCACGTCGCCTGACCCAAAGTTTTGTAGACGATTTTCTGGGCTACTTCATCGATGATCGCAATAAATTTATGACATCCTTGTTGGTTGGTTGCGGACTTCCGGGAGGAATGATGGGCTCGCTTATGGCCGATCTGAAAGGTGTTCACGCTGGTATCAATTCTTACCTGAAAGGTGTAAAGAAAAAAGAACTCAGCACCGACGAATTGCTGGTCATGTTGTTTGACGAAGTAAAATATATCTGGCCAAAACTGGGAAATCCACCGTTGGTAACTCCATTCAGCCAGTATGTAAAAAATATTGCATTGATGAACGTTATGTTCCTGGTAAAAGGTCAACCACGCTGGAGCATGATTGATAAAAATAGCTGGGATATGATTTTGGGTAAAGCCGGAAAACTTCCGGGAACACTTGATCCGGAAATTATTGCGTTAGCCGAAAAGAACAAATACGAATTCTTCGAAGGCAATCCGCAGGATAATTACCCGAATGAGCTTGATAAATTCATTGCCGAAATGAAAGAAAAAGGCTGGGACAGAGGCAAAGACGATGAAGAATTGTTTGAATTTGCGATGCACGGCAAACAATATATTGACTATAAATCAGGTGAAGCCAAAAAACGTTTTGAAGCTGAACTGGAAGCTGCTATTAAAGAAAAATACGCGGGTGGAAATGTACAGATTCCCGATTTACGTGCCATGAAATATCCGAATGCCGAACCGGTAGTTTCGAATGCCACCGGACGTGTGATTTGGGAACTTGACTTCAACGAAGGTTCCGTAGAACCCGTTTTCGGAAAAGAATACAAAGAATTTGATACTTTGTGTACGATTCAGACAAACTACGGTCTGGAACATATTGGTAGCTTCTGCGACGGTCGTATTGTAGGCATTGAAAAGAAGCAGGGCGAAATTGTACGTAAAGGCGAAGTGCTGGCTTATATCGAAAAGAAATAGAAAGAAATCTTAATTGCTGGATTTGAATTAGTTATAGTTTGAGTGAGTTCGGTATATTGAATTTTTTTGCAATAAAAATCAACATACTGAACTCACTTTTTTTGTTTAGCAATTTGCAGGCATATTAGAATGGTATCTCACCAATCCCTTCATTGGATTTTGTAGAATTTCTGAAATCACAATGCCGCGTTCTGAAGCTACGATTTCAAGGGTATCGCGAAAATAATGTGCAATAGAACCAATAAAACCCACTTTCACCTCTTCCAGCGGGTATTGGCACACATTTCGCACAAAAAAAGCGTCGAATGAATCGTAGACCAGATTAAAAATAGCCGGTTCTTCAATGTGTTCCAAAATGAAGGGAGTAAGTTTAGCCAGAAAACGATTGGGAAAAGGCTTTTTATACACACTTTCAAGAATCATAGCCGGAGTCAGTTCAAAATCAGCAAGTAGTTTCGCAGCAAGTCTTTCGGACAATTGATTTTTCAGACAATCGGCAATCAGCAACTTTCCAAGCACCGCACCACTACCTTCATCACCCAGTATATATCCCAGCGGCGAAACGTTTTGCACAATTTCTTTTCCATCGTACAAGCACGAATTAGAACCTGTTCCTAATATGCACGCAATCCCTTTATCGTATTGAAAAAGGGAACGGGCAGCTGCTAACAAATCGCTTTGAATATCAATCATGGCATTGCCAAAAAATCGAATTAAAGCCTGACTTACCACCAATTTCTTTTCAGGGAAGGAACAACCTGCACCATAAAAGAATATCTGTTCAATCGTATTTTCTTCAGGCAAGGTTGGAACGAGCTGTAAATCGAGTAAAGCAATAATTTCCAACTCGGTTTGATAAAACGGATTGATTCCGTCAGTGAAAATATCACTCACTACTACCCCACCCTGCAGCAAACACCAATGTGTTTTGCTTGAGCCACTATCAGCAATTAATATCATAAGTAGTTAAAAGAATTTTTTTCAAGTTTAGCTGTCAATTTTAATTACTTACATATTTTAATATCATTTTATTAAACAAATGATTGTCAATTGGTTTCGTCAAATAGTCGTCCATGCCTGCATGCAGGCATTTCTCCTGTTCTCCTTTTAATGCTCCGGCAGTTAAGGCTACAATTGAAGTATGGTTTGCACTATCTTTTTCCAACTCCCGGATTGTTTCAGTGGCTTCCAGACCATTCATAACGGGCATTTGAATATCCATGAGTATTAGGTCGGGTTGTTCTTTTCTACAAAACATCACGGCTTCTTTACCATTTACAACCTCAATAATTCGTGCAGTTGGTAGTATTCTTAAAACCATGGCTTTAATTAATATCAAATTGAAATCGTTATCTTCAGCAATCAAAATGGTAGGTACTTTGTTTTTTTCCTGTGTTTCCAGATCTTGTTTATCGATCATTTTATTATTTCTATCGGGCTCTAATGATTGGCACAAATAGTCATAAAGTTCGTCAGTTTTTACCGGTTTTGTCAATCTAAAGTGCACACCGAGTTCAACACATTTGTGCTGTAATTCAGCATCGTCCGACGAAGAATGTAACAGGATAATTTGTTGTTTATCAGCTGAAAAATTGAATTTCTCGCGAATCAACTTGATGGTTTCCAGCCCATTAATATATGGCATATTATAATCACAAATAATTACATCGAAAGGCCCGGAGGTTTCAAGCACTCTCAAAGCATCCAATCCATTATCACAACTTACACATTCAATGCCCCAATTGGCCAGCGTATGTTCAAGGATAACACGATTATTTATGTTATCATCGATGACTAGACTGCGTTTTATGGCACGAATAGCAGTTTTATCAATCAGTTCGCCTTGTGCAACATCGGTTTCAATATCGAAATAGAAGGTTGTACCTTTAGCATACTGGCTTTTTATATTAATCTTACTGCCCATTTTCCGGGCTATCATATCTGATATTACCAGACCCAAACCCGTTCCACCAAATCTGCGGGTAGTGGAACTATCTGCCTGACTAAAAACCTTAAATAGTTTTTTCTCCTGCTCTTCGGTAATCCCTATCCCGGTATCTCGGACTGAAAAACTGAATCGGCCTTGTTTGTTTCCCAAATCCGTGTAGCTGACTTTTAGTTCAATTTCTCCTTTTTCGGTAAACTTGATTGCATTCCCCATCAAATTGGCAAATATCTGTTTTAGCCGTACAGCGTCAACTGTGGCAAAACGTGGCATGTTGGGATCAATATCAAGCAACAATTCCAATTGTTTCTTTTCAGCTGCATATTTAATGATATCCACACTGTGTCCAAGCAGTTCGATCATATCTGTTTCGGTATTATCCAACTCCAACATTCCGGCTTCAATTTTGGAAAAATCAAGAATATCGTTGATAATTCGAAGCAAATCATACCCTGAAGCATTGGCATTTTTCACATACTGTTCCTGAACTTTCGAAAGCGGAGTACTTCTGAGTAAATCGGTAAAACCGATGACTCCATTAAGTGGAGTACGAATTTCGTGACTCATATTGGCCAAAAATTCCGATTTGGCTTTATTGGCGGCATCGGCAGCTTCCACAGCCTTCGTGAGTTTCTCTTCATTCAGTTTCTTTTCAGTAATATCCCAGTTAGTCCCAATCATTCTAAGTGCTTGTCCATCAACATCCCGTTGAACAATGGCCAGGGCTCTAATGCTATGTATTGAACCATCCGGCCAAACTACGCGAAATTCCGTATCGAATTCTTTTTCACCACCGATTGCCATTTGTATTTCGGCATCGCCTCGCACAACATCGTCTGGATGAAGTCCGGCTTTCCAGGTTTCATAAGCGCCACTAAAGTTCTCTTTTTGTATACCATAAAGTGAAAACATCTGTTCATCCCAAAACAGAGAATTATTAACTAAGTCGTAATCCCATACGCCCACACCACCGGCTTGAGTGGCCAACGAAAGGCGGGCGGATACCTGTTTCACTTCAGCTTCGGCTTTTTTTCGGGCTGTAATGTCAGTTAAGGAAGTAACCCGGACATTTTTCCCCTTATAGTAGGTCATACGACCTCGCAATATGCAGGGAAAGGTGCTGCCATCTTTTCGTAAGGCCGTCGCTTCGTAGGGTTCTTCTGTTCCGGAAATCATATTATTCATCACCATTTCACGGTCTTCAGGAACAATCCAGTCGGTTCCATAGCGGGTTAATGCTTCTTCATTAGTGTAACCAAACATCTTTTCACCTGCCTGATTTTGCTCTATGCAAA